>NBJMC04203__coassemble_241_pt1 | contig 41468 bp, 56 predicted proteins | sample NBJMC04203__metabat2_high_PE_008 | metagenome-assembled genome bin NBJMC04203
TGTGCGGGGGGCAAAAAGCCCACCGCGCGTTCAATAAGGGTGTATTTGCAACTTTTTAAAGTTGCAAATACTGGGGCAGCGTGGCGAAAACGCTTTTTCGGCACGCTGAAGCACCGCCCGGCCATGAGGCCGGGCGGCTCAAAGTCTTTATTCAGCCATGGCGGCCATTGCGCTGGCCACGTCCGCCTCACAGGCGCGCATGGCCAGGATGGTCCGCTCCATCAGGGTCTCCAGGTCCCAGCCCAGGCGCTCCGCCCCCTGGCGGATCACGTCCCGGCTGCACCCGGCGGCGAATTTCTTGTCCTTGAACTTCTTCTTCAGGCTGCTCACCTCCATGTCGGAGACGCTGCCGCTGGGGCGCATCTTGGCGGCGGCCCAGATGAGGCCCGTGAGCTCGTCTGCGGCGAAGAGGACCTTCTCCATCTCATGGACCGGCTCCACATCGGAGCACAGGCCGTAGCCGTGGCTGACCACGGCGTGGATCAGCTCCTCCCCGGCGCCGGCCTCCCGGAGAAGCTCCGGGGCCTTCTGGCAGTGCTCCTCGGGCCACCGCTCAAAGTCGATGTCGTGGAGCAGCCCCACCATGGCCCAGAAGTCCGCCTCCTGGCCATAGCCCAGCTCGTTGGCGTACCAGTGCATAACGCCTTCCACCGTCAGGGCGTGCTGGAGGTGGAAGGGCTCCTTGTTGTACCGGCGCAGCAGTGCGAGCGCCTCGTCTCTGGTGTTCAGCATGGATCGTCTCTCCTTTGTGTATCCTCAAGATGTATTCAGCAGATCACGTCCCCCAGCAGGGACAAAATCTCCTCCGCCCGGCGGTAGGACTGCCGGGACAAACCCTCCAGCAGCTCCTCCAGGCACCGGTCCCCGGACTCCGCCGCGGCCTGCTGGTAGCGCAGCCCATTGCAGGATTCCTGGTGCCAGCAGGACCGGAGGGCCTGGGCCAGGGAGGGCCAGCGCCGCCGCTCCACGGCGATGGACGCGTTGGGGCACCGGCCGGTCAGCAGGTAGCAGGCGGCGGCCAGATGCCGGGCGGCCCGGCACTTTTCATCGGCCATCCGCCGCAGCAGGTCCCTGGCGTCCCGGCGGCAGACCCGGCTGGCCAGGGCGCGGAAACAGCGGCTCTCCGCCAGCTCCATGGCGAAAAATTCCTCCAGGGCCCCCAGGGACGGCAGAGCGGCCTCCCCCAGGCAGCAGCCCTCCTCTCCGTTCCCCGGGGCTTCGCCGCCCTCCCTCCCGGGCGCGGCTAATCCCCCGGCGGCCGGGCACTGTCCGTCCTCCCCGTTCCGCAGCTCCGGATAGGGCGCCAGGTCCGGGGACACCCTCTGCCAGATGCGGTCGTACAGGCGGTAGTCGTAGGCGGGGGCGGTCCCCCCGCCGTCCATAACAGGCAGATCCATAGCAACAGCCTCCTTTCCAGGCCATTCTATGTCTCCCGTCCTCTGTTGGTCATTCCACGGTGATCTCGACCTGCGACGACGCGCCGGCGATGACGCCCCGCTGCAAGGCCAGCAGATGCTCCGCCGCCATGCGGTACCCCGCGAAGCCGTGGCCGGCGAAGGTCTTGCAGCAGGCCATCCCGGCGTAGGACACCTGGCGGAAGCTCTCCCGCTCCGACACGGCGGAGATGTGGACCTCCACCGCCGGCAGGCCCACCGCCTTCAGCGCGTCCAGGATGGCCACGCTGGTGTGGGTGTAGGCGGCGGGGTTGATGACGATGCCGTCCACGGTGCCGTAGGCCCGCTGGATGGCGTCCACCAGGTCCCCCTCGTGGTTGGACTGGTAGAGCTCACACTCGATCCCCAGCTCCCGGCAGAAGTCCCGGATATAGTTCTCCAGGTCGGCGTAGGTCTGCCGGCCGTAGATGTCCGGTTCCCGGACGCCCAGCATGTTCATGTTGGGGCCGTTGAGGAAGAGCAGCTTCATAGCTTGGTCATCTCCTTTTCGATCTGTTCCAGGGTCCCCGCAAGGGTCCCGTTGTTGTCGATCTCCCCGTCGGCAAAGGCGGCGTACAGGGGGGCCCGCCGCCGCCACAGCTCCTCCGGGGCCGTGGCCTGGGACAGGGGGCGGCCGTCGGTGGGCAGGGCCGCCGGGTCCCGCCGCAGGTGGAGCAGCAGCCCGTTCTGCTTCAAGGGGATGTAGTTCTCCCGCCGGGTGACCACGCCGCCGCCGGTGCTGACCACCAGCCCGGTGCGCTCCCCGAACTCCCGGACCAGGGCGGACTCCCGCTCCCGGAAGCCCGCCTCCCCCTCCCGGGCGAAGATCTCCGGGATGGACGTCCCCGCCCGGCGGACGATCTCCTCGTCCAGGTCCACAAATGTCCGGCCCAGCTTCCCGGCCAGGGCCCGGCCCACGGTGGTCTTGCCGCAGCCGGGCATCCCGATGAGAACAATGCTGGTGAGCTGCCGCCGCAGCCCGTGGAGCACCGCCTCCGTCCGGCTGTCATCGATATTTTGACCGGTGAAGAGCTCGGCGGCCCGCTTGGCCTGGGCCACCAGCATGGGCAGGCCGCAGGAGCAGGGCAGGCCCCGCTCCTCCGCCTGGAGCAGCAGGGCGGTGCGGAGAGGGTTGTACACCACATCCAGCACCCCCTCCAGGGCTGGGAAGCTCTCCAGGGACACCGGAGACTGCCCCCAGTTGGGGTACATCCCCACGGGGGTGGTGTTCACCAGGACCTGGGCGTCGGCGTGGCGGGAGAGGTTTTGGTAGTTGTCCTCCCCGCGGCGGGAGACGGTGACGATCTCCCGGGCCCCCAGCTCCCCGGCGGCGGCCCGGGCGGTGCGGCTGGTGCCGCCGCTGCCCAGGATGACGACCTTCTTTCCCGCCATGTCCACCCCGGCCCGGCGGGCCATGTAGAGGAAGCCGTCGATGTCCGTGTTGTACCCGGTGAGGCGGCCGTTTCGGTTCACCACCGTGTTCACCGCCCCGATGGCGGCGGCCCGGGGGTCGATCTCGTCGCACAGGGGCATCACCGTCCGCTTGTAGGGGATGGTGACGTTGAGCCCCTGGAACGCCCGCCGGGCGAAGAGGTCCTCCACCGCCTCCGGCGGCGTGGGCAGGAGCTGGTAGTCGTACCCCGCCAGATCCCGGTGGATCTGTGGGGAGAAGCTGTGGCCCAGCTTCTCCCCCAGCAGTCCGTACTCCATCAGAACACCTCGCTGTAGGCCCCCAGGAAGGTGAAGAAGTCCTCCTTCTCCAGCTGGCTGAGGATGGTCTGGGTGTCCTTGCTCTTCACCGAGGCCTCCACGTCGAAGTAGAAGCGGAACTCAAAGTCCTTGCCGGGGATGGGGCGGCTCTCCAGCTTGCTGATATTCAGCCCCCGGGTGGCAAACTTGGCGATGAGGCTGTAGAGGGAGCCGGGCCGGTGGCTGGCGGAGGCCACGAAGGTGATCTTGTTGGCCCCGTCGTAGATCTCCAGGTCCCGGGAGATGCAGATGAAGCGGGTGTAGTTGTGGTCGGTGTTGGCCACGTGGTCGCTGAGGGCCTCCAGGCCGTAGAGCCCGCCGCAGTTGGCCGAGGCGATGGCCGCCAGGTCGGCGCGGCCGCTCTCCGCCACATACTTGGCGGCGGCGGCGTTGTTGCTGAAGACGGTGATCTTCGCGCCGCTGCTCTTCAAAAAGTCGCTGCACTGGTCCAGGGCCTGCTCGTGGGCCACCACCTCCCTCACGTCGGAGAGCTTCACGCCGGGCTTGGCCAGCAGGCAGTGCTCCACCTTCAGCTTCAGGCTGCGGACGATCTTGCAGTTGTACTTCTCCATCAGGTCGTAGACCTCGGTGACGGAGCCGGCGGCACTGTTCTCGATGGGCAGGATGCCGTAGTGGCACATGCCGCTCTCCACCGCCCGGAACACCCCGTCGAAGCGGTTGCAGTACAGGATCTGGCTCAAGGGGAACAGCTTGTCACAGGCGATCTGGGAGTAGGCCCCCTCCACCCCCTGGCAGGCCACCACGGCCCGGCGGGGGAACTCCCCGGTGCGCTCCGCCGCCTCCAGGATCTGGCGGCACAGGGGGGACTCGCCGGTGGTCAGATAGTCCTGCTGGTAGTCCCGGCTCAGCTCCAGGAGGGTGGACCAGAGGATCTTGGTGTACTCCTCCAGCTCGCCGCCGCACAGCCCCGTCACCCGGTAGAGGATGTCCCTCTCCCGGCCGGAGGCCAGCACCGGGGTGTTGTGCTCCCGCTTGTAGTCCGCCACCTCCCGGACCGTCTCCATCCGCTCCTTGAACAGCGCCGCCATCTGGTCATCAATACGATCCAGCTTGTCCCGGTAGTCCTTCAGTTCCATTGTCTCTCCTCCTCCAGCATCATATCTAGTAAGGTCAGCGCGGTCACCGCCTCCACCACCGGCACGGCCCGGGGCACGATACAGGGGTCGTGGCGGCCGTGGATGGTCAGGCGGGTGTTCTTCATGGTTTTCAGGTCCACCGTGTCCTGCTCCCGGGGGATGGAGGCCGTGGGCTTGAAGGCCACGTTCACCACCAGGGGCATCCCGGTGGTGATGCCCCCCAGCACGCCGCCGGCGTGGTTGGTCCGGGTGGAGACGGTTGTCCCGTCGGTGACAAAGGGGTCGTTGTGCTCGCTGCCCCGCATGCCGGCGGCGGCGAAGCCGTCGCCAAAGGACACGCCCCGGACGGCGGGGATGCCGAAGAGGGCCCCGGCCAGCCGGTTCTCCACCCCCTCGAACATGGGCTCCCCCACCCCGGCGGGGAGGCCCACGGCGAAGCACCGGACCAGGCCCCCCACGGAGTCGGCATCCATCCGGGCCCGTTCGATCTCCTGGCGCATGGCCACGCCGGCGTCCTCACGGAACGCCGGGAAGGGCCGGGCCAGCAGGGCCTTCAATGTCTCCCGGTCCACGGCGGCGAAGTCCGGCGCCTCGTCGTACACGCCGCCGATCTGTCCGATGTGGGCCGCCACGGTGACGCCCCGCTCCTCCAGGAGCTGGAGGGCCAGGGCCCCGGCGAAGCACAGGGGGGCCGTCAGGCGGCCGGAGAACTGCCCGCCCCCCCGGATGTCGTAGCTCTCGCCGTACTTCACCCAGGCGGTGTAGTCGGCGTGGGAGGGCCGGGGGGTGCGGCGCAGGCCCTCGTAGTCCCGGCTGCGCTGGTCGCCGTTGCGGATGACGGCGCACACCGGGGCCCCGCAGGTCCGCCCCTCCACCAGCCCGGAGAGGATCTCCGGGGCGTCGGATTCCTGCCGGGGGGTGGACCAGGCGGTCCGCCCCGGGGCCCGCCGGGCCAGGAAGGCCGCCAGGCGATCCATGTCCGGGATAAACCCCGCCGGCAGGCCCTCCACCACGCAGCCGATGGCCGGGGCGTGGGACTGTCCGAACACGGTGACCCGCAGCTTATGTCCCAGGGTGTTCATGGGTGATCCCTCCTAATTTGCGGTAGTCCTCCCAGAAATTGGGGTAGGATTTGGCCACGCACTCCGCCCCCAGGACCGTCACGGGGCCGACGCAGCCTGTGGCGGCGATGGCCGCCGCCATGGCGATCCGGTGGTCGTTGGCGCTGTCCACCGTGCCGCCGGCGAGGGGGCCGCCTCGGACGGTCAGGAAGTCCGGCCCCTCCTCCACCTGACCGCCCAGGGCGGCAAGCAGGGCGGCGGTGGTCCGCAGCCGGTCGCTCTCCTTCATCCGCAGGCGGGCGGCGTGGGTGAAGCGTGTGACGCCGTTCCGGGCCGCCGCCATCACCGCCAGGGGCGGCAGCAGGTCCGGGCAGCCGGAGACGTCGATCTCCGCCTCCCCCGGCCGGGCCAGCCGCCAGTAGTGCTCGCTGACCGCCATGTCCCCCTGGGCGGACCGGGGGTCCAGGCCCAGGATGTCCACATCGCCGTCCAGGAAGTTGGCGGCGTACCAGAAGGCTGCCTGGGACCAGTCGGCCTCCACGGAGGCCTCAAAGGGCCGATAGCGCTGGCCGCCGGGGATGAAAAGGGCCTCCCCCTGCCACCGGCTGCGGACCCCGGCCAGGGCCTGGACCTGCCGGGTCAGCTCCAGGTAGTCCCGGCTCTCCAGGGGCGTGGTGGGGACCAGGGTAGAATCCCCGTCCAGCAGGGGCAGGACGAACAGCAGTCCCGTAAAGAACTGGCTGGACACGTTGCCGGGGAGGCGGTACTCCCCGGGGGTTAGGGCGTAGTCACCATAGCCCCGGCCGCCGTCCACGGTGAGGCGGCCGTTCTCCCATTTCCAGGCGATCCCCTTCTCCCGAAACAGGTCCTCGTAGGGCTTCAGGGGCCGCTCCATGAGCCGCCCATGGCCGGTGAAGGCGGCCTCCCCGTTCACCAGCAGCGCCAGAGGGATGAGGAAGCGCAGGGTGGAGCCGGACTCCCCGCAGTCCAGAATGGGGGCGGGCCCCGCCTCCACAACAGCATTGCCCAGGCCGTGAACCTGGACGGTGTTCTCCCCCAGCTCGTCGATCCGGGCCCCCAGAGCGGCGAGGCACCGCCGGGTGGCCGCAATGTCCTGGGAATCCGCCAGATTATGGATGGTGCTGACCCCGCCGCTGAGGGCGGCGGCGATGAGGAGCCGGTGGGCCTGGGACTTGCTGGGGGGCGGTGTGACGGCCCCGTGCAACTTCGTGGGCGTGATGGTCAGATCCATACCGCCGCCTCCGTGAATGCCCGCAGGCCCGCCATGTCCAGCCGGACGGTGCCGGCCCTGCCGATCTCCTCAAGGACCACCACGTCGATGTGATCGCCGCCCCGCTTCTTGTCCCCGGTGGCGGCCTCGTAGAGGGCCTGGGCGCCATAGGGGCACCGGGAGGGGAGGCCCAGACGCTCATTGGCCTCCAGCACCGTCTCCAAGGTCCCCGCCGGGCTGTATCCCAGCCGCTCCGCCCCCCGGGCCGCCAGCACCATCCCCACCGCCACAGCGTGGCCGTGGGGGGTGGCATAGCCGCTGAGCTTCTCCATGGCGTGGCCCAGGGTGTGGCCGAAGTTCAGGATCTTCCGCCGGCCCCGCTCGAACTCATCCTCCCCCACCACAGCGGCCTTGATCTCCACGTCCCGGCGGACGATCCTGTCGATATCCCCCCGGAGGTCCGCCTCCAGCAGGAAGCGGAAGAAGTCGGCGTCGGCGATGAGACCGTGCTTCACCGTCTCCGCCACGCCGTCCAAGAAGGTGTCCTCCGGCAGGGTGCGGAAGGTGTCCGTGTCGCAGATCACTGCCCGGGGCTGCCAGAAGGCCCCTACCAAATTTTTCCCGGCCTCCAGGTCCACAGCGGTCTTGCCCCCCACGGAGGAGTCGGCGGCGGCCAGGAAGGTGGTGGGGATCTGAATGTAGTCGATGCCCCGCTGGTAGGTGGCGGCGGCAAATCCCGCCATGTCCCCGGTGACGCCGCCCCCCAGGGCGGCGACGCAGTCGCTCCGGGTCAGCTTCTCCCGGGCCATGTGCTCCAGGAGCTTGCCGTAGGTGGTCAGGTTTTTGCTCTGTTCCCCGGCGGGGAATGTATAGAGGGATGCCTGAAGCCCCGCCGCCTCAAGGGAGGCCAGGACCCGCGCCCCGTACAGGGGGGCCACCGTGTCGTCGGACACCACCAAACACCGCCCGGCGGCGGTGGCGGCGGCGGTCAGCTCCCCGCACCGGTCCAGCAGCCCCCCGCCGATGTGGACGGGGTAGACCCTGGACGCGGCAACCGTTACTGTTTCCATAGCAGATCCCTCCTCAGCCATCCCGGTCGATGGTCTCTTTGATGATCCGGGCCCGGCGGAGCATCTCCCGCAGCCGCTCCCGGTCCCCCTGGCGGATGGCCCGGGCCATCACCGCCAGCTCCTCGATGAGGGTGTCCACCTCCCGGACCAGGGCCTCCGGGTTCTCCAGGAACAGCTCCGTCCACATGTCCTCGTTGAGCCGGGCCACCCGGGTCATGTCCTTGAAGCTCCCGGCGGAGAAGCCCTGGAAGTCCGGGGCGGAGGGGCTGCCCACGTAGGCGCAGCTCACCACGTGGGCCAGCTGGGAGGTGTAGGCGATGATCCGGTCGTGCTCCTCCGGGGTGGAGCGGGTGAGGCGGCCGAAGCCCAGGGCCTTCGCCAGCTCCCAGATGGCCTGGATGTGCCGCTCCTCCGTCCCCTCATAGGGGGTCAGGATCAGGGAGGCCCCCCGGAACAGCTCCGGGAAGGCGTGAGCGTAGCCGCTGCGCTCGATGCCCGCCATGGGGTGGCCCCCCACGAAGGTGAAACCGCCCTCCCGGGCCACCGGCTCCAGGGGCGTACAGACCACGCCCTTCACACCGCAGCAGTCCATCACCAGCCCGCCCTTGCGGAACTGGTCCCGGTGACGGGTGACATACTCCACCGCCGCCGCCGGATACAGGGCCACGATCACCAGATCGCACTCCGCCAGCCGCTCCGGGGTCAGCACCCCGGAGAGGACCTCCTCCTCCAAAGCCCGGGTCAGCACCGCCCCGTCGGCGTCGTAGCCCAGGACTGTCCGGTCCGTGTAGGCGTGTAGGGCCTTGGCCAGACTGCCGCCGATGAGCCCCAGGCCCACGATCCCCACTGTCTCTCCCATGGCCTTACTCCAATACCAGCCCGCCGGTGGTGAAGGACCGGTCGGCGTAGGGGCGGATGGCGGCGATCTTGGCCATCATGTCCGCGAACTTCTCCGGCCGCAGGCTCTGGGGTCCATCGCACAGGGCGTGCTCCGGGTCGTTGTGGACCTCGATGATGAGGCCGTCAGCCCCCGCCGCCGTGGCGGCCAGGGCCATGGGGGGCACCAGCTGGTACCGGCCCGTGGCGTGGCTGGGATCCACCACCACCGGCAGGTGGCTGAGCTGGTGGAGCACCGGGATGACGGACAGGTCCATGGTGTTGCGGGTGGCGGTCTCGAAGGTGCGGATGCCCCGCTCGCAGAGGATCACCTGCTCGTTGCCGCCAGCCATGACGTACTCCGCGCTCATGAGCAGCTCTTGCAGGGTGTTGGCCATGCCCCGCTTGAGGAGCACGGGCTTGCGGAGCTTGCCCAGCTGCTTGAGCAGCTCGAAGTTCTGCATGTTCCGGGCCCCCACCTGGATGATGTCGATGTCCTCGAAGAGGGGCAAGTGCTGGGCGTCCATGATCTCCGTGACGATGGGCAGGCCCGTGGCCTCCCTAGCCTTCAGCAGCAGGCGGATGCCCTCCTCGTGGAGGCCCTGGAAGGCGTAGGGGGAGGTCCGGGGCTTGAAGGCGCCGCCCCGGAGGACCTGGGCCCCGGCGGCCTTCACGGACTGGGCCACGGAGATGATCTGCTCCTCGTTCTCCACGGAGCAGGGGCCGGCCATCACCAGGAAGTGGCCGCCGCCGATCTTGGCGCCGTTTCGCAGCTCGATAACGGTGTCCCGCTCATGGAATTTCCGGTTGGCGTTCTTGTAGGGCTCCTGGATGCGGCGCACCGCCTCCACGATGTCCAGGGCCAGGATGTTCTCAATGTCCACCTTGGAGGTGTCCCCCACCAGTCCCACGATGGTGTGGTTCTCGCCCACGGACATGTGGGTCTGGAGGCCCATGCTGTGGAGCCAGTTGTTGAACAGCTCCACCTGCTGGCGCTCGGCGTTCTTTTTCAAAATCACGATCATACGGCGTCATCTCCTGTCTGTTTCATAGTGTGCCCGCTCACAGGGCTGAAGAAAAAAGAAAAGGCCTTACAGCCGTTTCACTGTAAGACCTCAATGGACCTATATCGCTCCACCTGTTCAACGCAGCAAAACAAACCTTATCTACTTGTGTAGATAAAGTAAAAGTAAAAATATGCGGCGTTGGTCAGGGAAGTACGCATCATGATACCCTCATATTTCAAAAGCTATGGGCATTGTAGCACGCTTTCCCGCCGGTTGCAAGCAAAATTTTCGGAAAGGCAGGATTTTCCCCGAATCCGCCCGCAAGGGATGGAAGCCGGAGAACTGGGCAAAATATGGCAGAAAGTCCCGCCGCTCCGGTCTCGGTTTGTGTGAATTGGGGGTTGACACACCGAAATCCCCATATTAAGATAGGAATTAAATCAAGGCTTTCACAGCTTTCAAGGGAGCAGGTGGTCCATATGAAAATATCCGCCAAAAGCCGCTACGCGCTGCATCTGATGCTGGCCCTGGCCATGCAGGGACAGGGGGTCAACCTGTCGGTAAAGTCCGTGGCGGAGAGCCAGGGGATCAGTGAGAAGTACCTGGAGCAGATCATCCCCGTCCTGGTCCGGGACGGATATGTCCGCAGCGTCCGGGGGGCCCGGGGGGGCTACCACCTGGTGAAGGACCCGGAGGAATACACCGTCGGCATGATCCTGCGGACAGTGGAGGGCAGCATCGCCCCCGTCTCCTGTCTGGACGACGAGGTGAACCAGTGCGCCCGGTGCAAGGAGTGCGTCACCCTGGACCTGTGGGAGCAGGTGGACCAGGCCATCAGCAATGTGGTGGACCATGTGACGCTGGCGGACCTGGTGGACAAGCAGCGGCGGATCGACGCCAGATGCTCCACCCGGCGGAAGGGAAATTGTTGAAACACGCCTTGACATTTCCAATCATACGCAGTATAGTGTTTGTAAATCCTAGACGGATGTAGGATATTAAACCGGCACGGCGCCGCCCGGCGCCGGCCTTTCCAGAAAGAAGGAGCAACACATGTTTGTTTATGCAGACAACGCGGCCACCACTGCCGTGAGCAAGACGGCCCTGGACGCCATGCTGCCCGCTCTGGGCGAGCTCTACGGCAACCCCAGCAGCCTTCACCAGAAGGGCCGGGAGGCCAATCTGGCCCTCATCGCCGCCAGGGAGACGGTGGCCAAGTGCCTGAACGCCCAGCCCCGGGAGATCTACTTCACCGGCTGCGGCACCGAGTCGGACAACTGGGCCATCACCGAGGGGGCCCGCCTGGGAGCGGCCTCCGGGAAGCGCCACATCATCTCCGACGCCATCGAGCACCACGCGGTGCTCCACACCCTGACCAAGCTGGAGAAGGAGGGGTTTGAGGTCACCTACCTCCCCGTCCATGAGAACGGCCTGGTCCGCCTGGAGGAGCTGGCGGCGGCCATCCGCCCCGACACCTGCCTGGTGACCATCATGTACGCCAACAACGAGATCGGCACCCTCCAGCCCATCCGGGAGATCGGCGCGCTGTGCCGGGAGCGCGGCATCCTCTTCCACACCGACGCCGTCCAGGCGGTGGGCCACGTCAGCGTGGATGTGGTCCGGGACAACATCGACATGCTCTCCCTCTCCGGCCACAAGTTCCACGCCCCCAAGGGCGTGGGGGCCATGTACTGCCGCAGGGGGATCAAGCTGAAGAACTTTATCGAGGGCGGCGCCCAGGAGCGGGGGCTCCGGGGCGGCACCGAGGCCATCCCCGGCATCCTGGCCATGGCGGCGGCGTTGAAGGAGAGCTGCGAGCACCTGGAGGAGAACGCCGAAAAGGTGACGGCCATGCGGGACAAGCTCATCGAGGGCCTGAGCAGGATCCCCTGCTCCCGCTGCAACGGCGACCCGGACCACAAGGTCCCCGGCATCGTCAGCTTCTGCTTTGAGGGCATCGAGGGGGAGAGCCTGCTGCTGCGCCTGGACATGGCCGGCATCTGCGCCAGCTCCGGCAGCGCCTGCACCAGCGGCAGCCTGGACCCCAGCCACGTGCTGCTGGCCCTGGGAATGCCCCATGAGATCGCCCACGGCTCCCTGCGCCTGAGCCTGTGCGAGTACAACACCATGGAGGAAGTGGACTACATCCTGGAGCAGGTGCCCCAGGTGGTCCGGGAGCTGCGGGAGATGAGCCCGGTGTGGATGCACATGCTGGAGACCATGCCCGACCCCTACAAATCTGGCGAAAAAGGCTGACGCCTTTTCCGCCAAAGGGGATTCGCTTCGCTCTGCGCCTCGGGACCGCAGGCGGTCCCTGTGACGCTCGCTCCGCGCAAAGTGTTTTTCCGACGTACACGCCGCCGGAAAAACGACATCACTTTTTTCGCGCCGTGCGCGGCGCGAACTCTGCGAGGCTTTTGACACGGTGGGAAACGACCGATACAAGTCATTTAGAAAGGAAAGTAACAACTATGGCAATGGAATACAGCGAGAAGGTCATGGAGCATTTCGCCCATCCCCACAACGTGGGGGTCATCGAGGACGCCAACGGCGTGGGCGAGGTGGGCAACGCCAAGTGCGGCGACATCATGCGGATGTATCTGAAGATCAACGACGACGGCATCATTGAGGATGTGAAGTTCCAGACCTTCGGCTGCGCCTCCGCCATCGCCACCAGCTCCATCGCCACCGACATGATCAAGGGCAAGCCGGTGGAGGAGGCCCTGACCCTCACCAACAAGGCCGTGGTGGAGGCGCTGGACGGCCTGCCCGCGGTGAAGATCCACTGCTCCGTCCTGGCCGAGCAGGCGGTGAAGGCCGCCGTGGCGGACTACTACAAGCGCAAGGGCGTCCCCTACGCCGGCCCCTGCGACGACTGTGACGGCGGCTGCTGCGTCCATGACCACGACCACGGCCACGAGGAGGACTGATTCACCGGCCTGCCAGCCGGCAGGCATCTGTAAGCTTATCATGCGCCGCCGTCCCGCGGCAATCCCGGCCACGGCCCACACTTTTTGTGTGGGTCGTGGTTTTTCCATGGATTTCCTGGCGGAAATTTAGGCTATCATTCACGAAAATTTCACCACTTGACCACTCGAGATGCTATACTGTAAAAAAAGAGTTCTGCTGATGACGCGGAGCAGGTATGGGGTGGAGTGTATGGGCGGTTTTGTTCAGTTTGAGCACGTCAAGAAGGTCTATCATATGGGAGAGGTAGAGATCCAGGCCCTGCGGGACGCCACCTTTACAGTGGAGCAGGGAGAGCTGTGCGTCATCGTGGGCCCCAGCGGCGCGGGAAAGACGACGCTTCTGAACATTCTCGGGGGCATGGACACCCTGACGGAGGGGAAGATCCTGCTGGGCGGAGAGGAGATTTCCGCCTATTCCCCCAAAAAGCTCACCACCTACCGCCGCTACGACATCGGCTTTGTCTTTCAGTTTTACAACCTGGTCCCTAACCTGACGGCCCTGGAGAACGTGGAGCTGGCCGCTCAGATCTGCCGGGACCCCCTGGACGCGGCGGAGGTGCTGCGCTCCGTGGGGTTGGCGGACCGGATGAGCAACTTCCCGGCACAGCTCTCCGGCGGTGAGCAGCAGCGGGTGGCCATCGCCCGGGCCCTGGCCAAGAATCCCAAGCTGCTGCTGTGCGACGAGCCCACCGGCGCCCTGGACTACAATACCGGCAAGGCCATTTTGAAGCTCCTCCAGGACATGAGCCGCCAGCGGGGGATGACCGTCATCATCATCACCCACAACAGCGCCCTCACCGCCATGGCCGACCGGGTGATCCAGGTGAAGAACGGCGCCGTCATCTCCGAGGAGATCAACCCCTCGCCTGTTCCGGTGGAGGAGATCGAATGGTAAGGACGCTGCTGAAATCCGCCCTGCGGGAGATCCGCCAGAGCCTGGGCCGCTACCTGGCGATCCTGGCGATCATCGCCCTGGGCGTTGGCTTCTTTTCCGGGCTGCGGCTGTGTCAGCCCGCCATGATGGCCACAGGGATCGACTACGTGACACAGTATAAGCTCTTTGACTTCCAGCTTATGTCCACCTTGGGCTACACGGAGGAGGACGTGGCGGCCTTCGCCGCCCTGGACGGCGTCTCCGGGGCCTGGGGCTCGGTGTATACCGACTTCCTCATGGAGGCGGGGGACGAGGAGGTGGTCATCACCGCCCGGGCCCTCACCGAGGGCGTCAACGACCCGGAGCTGGCGGCGGGCCGGATGCCGGAGGCGGCCAACGAGTGCCTGGGGGACGCCCGGTACTTCACCGAGGAGGACCTGGGCACCCAGGTGGCGGTCTCCCCCAACAACGACGAGGACACCCTGGACCTGCTGGCCTACGACAGCTACACCCTGGTGGGACTGATGCACTCCCCCTACTACCTCAACTACGAGCGGGGCACCAGCTCCATCGGCAGCGGCAGTGTGACCGCCTTCATCTATCTGCCGGAGGAGGGCTTTGACTTTGAGGCCTACTACGAGATCTATCTGACCATCGCGGACCCGGCGGAGGCCTGGTCCGACGCCTACGACGACCAGATCGACGGCCTGACGGACCAGGTGGAGGACCTGGCCCGGGAGCGGGCCGACCAGCGGTACGACGACATCTACGACGACGCCCTGGCGGAGATCGAGGACGCGGAGCAGGAGATCGCCGACGGCTGGGAGGAGTACCGCGCGGAGCGTACCGACGCGGAGCAGGAGCTGGCCGACGCCCACCAGGAGCTGCTGGACGGAGAGCAGGAGCTGGCCGACGCCCGGGCCGACTATGAGCAGGGGCAGATCGACTACGCCGACGGCGTCCAGAAGCTGGAGGACGCGGAGCAGGAGATCGCCGACGGAGAGCAAGAGCTCCAGGACGGCTGGCAGGAGTACTACGACGGCAAGGCCGAGGCGGAGCAGGAGCTCCGGGACGCCTACCAGGAGCTGGTGGACGCCGAGGAGGAGTACGCCGACGGCCTGGCGGAGTATGAGGATGGCCTCCGGCAGCTCCAGGACGCCGAGGAGCAGTACCAGGAGGGCGCGGAGGCCCTGGAGGACGCCGAGGCGGAGATCGAGGCCGGGTGGCGGGAGCTGGAGGACGCCCGGGAGCAGCTGGAGGAGGGCGAGGAGCAGCTTCAGCAGCTCCAGACCCTCTACCAGTCCGGCGAGGCTCTTGCGGGTCAGGTTGGCATGGATGCACAGACTCTGGTGAGTTACTTAGAGTCCCTTGATCCATCAAGCGTGGAGTACCAGTACATCAACAGCATCATGCAGGCCAACGGCAGCAGCATCGAGGAATTTGTCGGCGGCTGGCGGGCGGCGGAGGCCGCCTTGGGCGGCCCCCTGAACGCGGCGTCCCTGGCCGCGCTCCAGACCCAGCTGGAGGAGGGCTGGATCGCCTACGAGGATGGTCTGGACGAGTATTACGCGGGCCTGGACGAATACGAGGCGGGCCTGGAGGAGCTGGAGGCCAGCCGGGAGCAGCTGGATGACGCCTGGGACGAGTTGGACGACGCCAAGGACCAGCTGGACGAGGGCCGGGCGGAGCTGGACGACGGCTGGCGGGAGTACTACGACGGCGCGGCGGAGGCGGAGCAGGAGCTGGCCGACGCCTACCAGGAGCTGATGGACGGCGAGCAGGAGCTGGCCGACGCCCGTCAGGAGCTGGAGGACGGCCGGGCGGAGCTGGCCGACGCCGCCCAGGAGCTCGCCGACGCCCCCGGTCAGATCGCCGACGCGGAGCAGGAGCTGGCTGACGGCTGGGCGGAGTACAACGACGGCGTGGCGGAGGCGGAACAGGAGTTCGCCGACGCGGAGCAGGAGCTCCACGACGCGGAGGATGAGGTGGCGGACGCCCGGATCGAGCTGGAGGATCTGGAGGAGGCGGACGTATATGTCCTGACCCGGAACGAAAATACCGGCTACGTCTGCTTTGAGAACGACACATCCATCATCGCCGCCGTCTCCCTGGTGTTCCCGGTGTTTTTCTTCCTGGTGGCGGCCCTGGTGTGCATGACCACCATGACCCGGATGGTGGACGAGGAGCGGACCCAGATCGGCGTGCTGAAGGCCCTGGGCTACAGCAACGGCCAGATCATGAGCAAGTACCTCTTCTACTCCGGCAGCGCGGCGGTGATCGGCAGTGTGACGGGGTACGCCGCCGGCTCCTGGTTCCTGCCCTGGGTGGTCTGGGAAATCTACGGCATCATGTACGGCTTCGCGCCGCTGGAGTACATCTTCAATCCGGCGCTGGCCCTGGTGGCCTTCGGGGCGGCGCTGCTGTGCTCCATGGGCGCCACCTGGCTCTCCTGCCGGGCGGAGCTGCGGAAGGCGGCAGCGGAGCTGATCCGTCCCAAGTCCCCCAAGGCCGGCAAGCGGGTGTTCCTGGAGTACATCAAGCCCCTGTGGCGGCGCCTGAGCTTCCTGCACAAGGTCTCCGTGCGGAACGTGCTGCGCTACCGCAGCCGCCTGATCATGATGGTCCTGGGCATCGGCGGATGCACCGCCCTGCTCATCACCGGCTTCGGCATTCGGGACTCCATCACCTCTATCGTGGACGACCAGTTCGACGAGATCACCCTCTACGACTACAGCGTCACCTTCCAGGCCCCCCGGACAGAGGAGGACGTGGCGGACTTTCTGGCCGACTGCGGCTGGGAGGAGGGCCTTCTGGTCCACAGCGGCAGCGCGGATGTGGTAACCGACAACGGCTCCAGGTCCGTATACCTTGTGATCTCCTCCACCGGCAGCCTGGACGGCTACATCGACCTCCACAGTGGGGACACGGCCATCGACTACCCCGGCCCCGGCGAGGTGGTGGTGAACACCGGTCTGGCGGAGAACCTGGGCCTGGCTGTGGGGGACACCATCCAGCTCCGGGACGAGGAGCTGGGCGCCCTGACGGTGACCATCTCCGGCATCTGCGACAACTACGTCTCCAACTACGTCTATGTGGCCGCCGAGACCTACCAGCAGCAGCTGGGGCAGGTCCCGGACTACAAGACCCTCTACCTCCACGCCCACGAGGGCGCCGACCCCTACGCCGAGGGGTCCCTGCTGTCCGACGGCGTCAGCGTCAGCCGGGTCACGGTCAACGAGGCCACCCGCACCCAGGTGGACGACATGCTGGGCCGCCTGGACTACATCGTCATCGTCATCGTGCTCTGCGCGGCGGCCCTGGCCTTCATCGTGCTCTACAACCTGACCAACATCAATATCACCGAGCGCGTCCGGGAGATCGCCACCATCAAGGTCCTGGGCTTTTATCCCAATGAGGTGGCCTCCTACGTCTTCCGGGAGATCGGCATCCTGTCGGTGCTGGGGAGCCTGGCGGGGCTGCTGATGGGCAAGGCCCTCCACGCCTTCGTCCTGGCCCAGGTCCAGATCGACGCCATGTATTTTCCAAGCTGGATCTCGCCGGCGAGCTATCTGGTCTCCGTGGGCCTGACGCTGCTGTTCTCCGCCGTCATCGCCCTGGGCATGCGCCCACGGCTGGGCAAGGTGGATATGGCAGAGTCTTTGAAATCCATTGAGTGAACAGGTTCATACAAATCACGGGGAGGCTTCCTTTGGGAAGCCTCCCCGTTGGTCATTACCGGTATAAAAGCAGGCTGAACCAGGTGACGATGTTGCCCCCCGCCTGAAAGCCGATGCCGAAGTCCTCCGCCAGCTCCGTCACCAGGATCCCGTGGCTCTCCACGCAGGGGTACATCAGCTCCGGGTGGCGGCAGGGACCACCGGGGTAGGCGCACTCCGGGCAGATGGCGCAGGCCTCGGTGGAGAGGACGTAGACCTCCGCCCCCTGCTCCCTCATGGCGGCGTGGACCTGCCGGGTGACCTCCTCATGGGATCCCCGGGTGGCCAGGGTTGCCTCCAGGTCGGCGATGTCCGGCACCTCCGCCATGGTGACGATGAGCAGGCCCTGGGGGTATTCCAGGCACCGCTCCCGGCACTCCTCCACCGTCCCCACCGCCGGCGGGCAGGCCCAGCTTTTGCCGTACATGGGGCACTCCAGGCGGCACACCTCCCGCACCCGCTGGGTGAAGGTCAGGTCCCTGGTCTCAAAAAACTCATACTGTACGATGGGCAGCTCCCGCAGCCGCTCCTCCAGCTTTTCCCGATCCATACCGTTTCTCCTTACAAAAGGGGGAGCGAACCGCTCCCCCCCTCAGGCTGTAAAATCTTTTTACAGCCTGAAAAATGCCGTTACTTTCCCACTGACACGCAGCGGGAAAGTCCTCGCTGCGCTCGCCGCACGCCTTGCAACGCAAGGCTTTGCGGGGCATTCGATCTCATTCGAGGCGGGCTTCGCCCCCTCGAGCTCCCCCTTCGGGTCGTTGTTTTACATTTTCTCCGGCGCGTCCACGCCCAGCAGGGCCAGGCCGTTCTTCAGCACGCTCCGGGCGGCGTCCGCCAGCTTCAGCCGGGCCTGGAGCACACTCCGCTCCTCGCCCTTGATCCGGCAGGCGGTGTAGAACCGGTGGAAGCAGCCGGCCAGCTCCACCAGATAGCGGTTGATGTGGCTGGGGTCGTAGTCCCGGGCCGCCAGGCGCAGGGCCTCGCAGAAGAGGGCGATCTGCTTGATGAGGGCCTGCTCCGTCTCCCCGGAGAGGAGAGAGATGTCCACCTCTGCCATGGCGGGGACGGCATAGCCCTCCCCCTCCAGCGTCCGCAGCAGGCTGCAGATCCGGGCGTGGGCGTACTCCACGTAGTAGATGGGGTTCTCGCTGTCCTCCCGGACGGCCAGCCCCAGGTCAAAGTCCATCTGGGTGTCGGGCTTGGCGTTGAAGAACCACCGGGCGGCGTCCACCGGCACCTCGTCCAGCAGGTCGCTGAGGGAGATGGCCTTGCCGGTGCGCTTGGACATGCGGACCACCTCGCCGTCTCGCAGCAGCTTCACCAGCTGCATCAGCACGATATCCAGCCGGTTGGTGCCGTCCAGGCCCAGGGCGTCCATGGCCCCCTTCAGCCGGGCCACGTGGCCGTGGTGGTCGGCGCCCCAGATGTTGATGACCTTGTCAAAGCCCCGGACCTCGAACTTGTTCCGGTGGTAGGCGATGTCCGCGGCGAAGTAGGTGTAGAAGCCGTTGGCCCGGCGGAGCACGTCGTCCTTCAGGTCCAGCTTGGCGATGTCCTTCTCGCTCTTGCCCGCCTTCCGGTAGGTCTCCTCCAGGATACGGGAGGTGGCCAGCCACAGAGCCCCCTCCTTCTCGTAGGTCCAGCCCAGGGCGGTGAGCTTGTCCACGGTGTCGGCCACGTAGCCGCTGTCGTGGAGGGAGGACTCGAAGAACCACTGGTCGTACTCGATCTTGTAGCGCTGGAGGTCGGACTTCATCTTGGGAATGTTCCGCTCCAGGCCGAATTTGGCCAGGGCCTCGTGGCGGCTCTTGACGTCGGCGTCCTTGTACTGCTCGCCGTACTGCTCGTAGAAGGCCCGGGCCAGCTCCTTGATGTCGTCCCCGTGGTAGCCGTCCTCGGGAAAGGGCACCGCCTCCTCCCCCAGGATGATCTGGAGGTACCGGGCCTCCAGGGAGGAGGCGAACTTCTCGATCTGGTTGCCGGCGTCGTTAACGTAGAACTCCCGCCACACGTCGGCGCCGGCGGCCTGGAGGACGGAGGCCAGGGTGTCCCCCAGCACGCCGCCCCGGGCGTTGCCCATGTGCATGGGGCCGGTGGGGTTGGCGGAGACGAACTCCACCATGATCTTCTGGCCCTTCAGGGTGTCGGACCGGCCGTAGGCCGCCCCCTCGCTCTCCACGGCGGAGAGGGTGTCGGCATACCACTTCCGCCCCAGGCGGAAGTTCAGGAACCCCGCCCCGGCGATCTCCACGGAGTCGAAGTAGCTGCCCGCAAGGTCCATGCTCTCCGCCAGCACGGCGGCGATCTCCCGGGGGCTGCGCTTCATGGCCTTGGCGGCGGCCAGGGCGAAGGTGGTGGTGTAATCGCCGTTGGCCGGGTCCTTGGGGATCTCCACGTTGGCACGGACCTGGACGTCCCCGGGGAGCTTCCCCTGGGCGGCGGCGGTCTGGTAGGCGGTGTTGGTCAGCGCTAGGACCTGGTCCTTGGCGTTCTGGATCATGTGGATCATATCGTTTACCTCTCGTTTACCGCATACTCTCCCGGATGCGGATCTTGAATTGGTTGCGGCTGACCAGCTGGTGCTCCACGGCCACGGTGTAGGCCGCCTCCAGCACGCCTCCCCGCTCCCCCAGCCGGTGGGCCAGGCGGAGGGTGGACACGTCCACCGTCAGCGCCCCGTAGGGGGTCTCGTACAGGGAGCTGTGCCGCACACCCTTCTGGAAGACCATCTGGGAGTTGACGGAGCCGGTGCGGGTGAGGACCACCGAGTCCCCCTGGATGGTGAAGCGGGTGGTGGTGCCCTCCATGCCGGTGAGCTCCGTCTCCTGGTAGGTCACCGTGACGGCGCCGCCGTCGTCAATGGACATGGTGCCCTCGCTGATAAGCTCTGTGGCGTCCGGGTCGGCCCCGTCGTAGGTCTGCTCCCCCCGGACAAAAATCACTACATTTTTCTCGATCATCGTCAATATCTCGTAATGTCGATCTGCTCCGCCCGGCCGGTGACGTCCTCCCCCAGAAACAGGGGGGCCAGGCGCAGGAACTGTTCCGTCTGGTCGCTGGTGTAGTAGCGGGCCTGCCCCTGGTCCTCCCCGCCGGAGAGGGCGTCCCGCTCCTCCAGCAGGTCCCGGACCGCCCGGGCGGCCTCCGCTCCGGCGTCCACCAGCTCCACCTCCGGCCCCATGACCCGGCCGATGACCTCCCGCAGCAGGGGGTAGTGGGTGCAGCCCAGCACCAGGGTGTCGATCTCTCCCCGCAGAGGGCCCAGGTACTCCTCCGCCACGGTCTCGATGACCACGTCCCCGGGGCGGCAGCGCCCCTCCTCCACCAGGGGGACGAAGAGGGGACAGGCCCGGCTCACCACCTCCACCGCCGGGGCCAGGCGGTGAAAGAGCCGCTCGTAGGCTCCGCTGGACACCGAGGCCCGGGTGGCGGCCAACCCCACCCGCCCGCTGCGGGTGGCGGCGATGGCCCGCCGGACGGTGGGCTCCACCACGCCAAGGATGGGGACCTTGTTTTCCGCCTGGAGCTCCTCCAGGCAGTTGCTGCTGACGGTGCCGCAGGCGATGACGATGGCCTTGGGGTCGAAGCTCCAGAGGAAGGCCACATCCTGCCGGGCATAGCGCAGCAGGGTGTCCCGGCTCCGGTTGCCGTAGGGGACACGGGCCGTGTCGCCGAAGTATATAATGGTCTCAGAGGGCATGATCCGCCGGAGCTGACGCACCGCGGTCAGGCCCCCGAAGCCGGAGTCAAAGACGCCGATGGGCCGTGGGTCCACGGCTTCCACCTCCCCGCATCCGCCGGACCGGCGGGTGTTTTGTAACTTTATTATTGTACTATGAAAATTCTGCGATAACAAGTAAAATTTTGGGCTAATTGCCCTGGTTTTTCTGTGGAATTTTTCGCGGAGTTCTGCTATACTGTGGGGGAACAAATGCCGAGAGGAGGCCCGCTATGGAGCTGCATCTGACAGAGAAACAATACCGCCGGCTGCTGGATCTGGTGTACATAGGCAACTGGGTGCTCAACTCCACCCGGGGCGACGACCGCATCCGGGACTACGACCAGGTGGAGAGCCTGATTTTTTCCCACTGCCTGGACCACGGCATGGCTCAGCTCATCGAGCTGTACAACGGGGAGATCATCCCCTCCCGGGCCTTCGCCGAGGGGGGCATCCACGAGGCCATCATGGCCTATGAGGACGTCACCTTCTTTGAGATCCTGGCCGAGGAGCTGGCCCTCCGGGACCTGGACGCCGACCGGGCCACCGCCGAGAACTACGACGAGGTCATGGAGCGGATGGAGGAGTATATGGGCGAATTCGAGGCCCATGGCACCGACCACATCAATGTCGATCTGGAATGACCGCCTGCTGAGAGGCCCCCTTCCGGGGGGCCTCTTTATTTTCCGCAAAATGAAAGATTCATAAAATCTTAATACTTTTGCTAGAGATATACCTTGACAGGCGAAGTATATCGTGTTAGGATAAGATCACGCAAGGCGGGCGGGCCGCTCAGGGCCGCCCACACCAGGAAAGGAGTGTTTGGCTTGTCCATTTCATCGGATACCCTGCGGGGCCACACGGATACCATCATCCTCACCCAGCTCATGCGGGGGGATAATTACGGATATGAGATCAACAAGACCATCCAGCAGCGCACCGGCGGACAGTACGGCTTCAAGGAGGCCACGCTGTACACCGCCTTCAAGCGGCTGGAGCAGAGCGGTCTCATCTCCTCCTACTGGGGGGAGGACGGTCCCGGCGCCCGCCGCCGGTACTACGCCATCACAGAGGCGGGACGACAGCGGTGGGAGGAAAACCGCCGGGAGTGGCACAACACCAGGGCTCTTCTGGACGCCCTGATCGACATTGAGGAGGAGTGAACCATGGACCGCATCAAAACAAGACTGATCATCGCGGTGACCAACCGCTTAAGCGCCGCCGAGGACACCAACGCCAAGGCGGATCTCATCGAGGAGCTCAGCGAGAACCTCTACCAGCGATACCTGGACCTCATCGGCTCCGGCGTCAGCGAGGAGGACGCCTACCAGCAGGCCCTGGACGACCTGGGGGATGTGGACGAGCTGCTGGAGTACCTGCGCTCTCTGGGCCCCGACGGGGAGCTGCCCCGCCAGGAGGACACCGGCCGGGACTATTTCGGCGACTTGATCAAAGCCGCCGAGGATGTGGTCCGGGAGACCATCTCCCAGACCAAGGACGCCGTGGGCCAGGCCAAGGTCATCGTCCGGGATGTGACGGAGAAGCTCCGGGAGAAGTATCCCAACGGCTTTGAGGGCAATGTCCATGTCCACTTTGTCAAGGACGATGACGACCACGGGGAGCACCCCCAGGGGGAGGACCACGAGGACCAGGAAACCCAGGAGAGCGGCGAGGACCGGGAGGCCCGGGACTGGAGCTTTGCCGTGGGCTACAGCAAGGACCGGGGCGGCTTCTTCTTTGAGAAGGGCCAGAGCCGGCCGGTGGAGGGCACCGTCCTCCCCTCCGATCAGGTGAAGGCCGTGGACATCAAGCTGGGCAACGGCGATGTGGGCATCCGCCTGTCCGACGATCCCCAGTGCGACATCACCCTGGACGGCGACACCGACCAGCTGGAGCTGCGGCTCAGTGACGCCGGCGTGCTGTCCATCCGGCCAGGAAAAACCGCCACCTCCTCCTTCTTCTTCGTCCGGGGGTTGGCGGCGGCGGATATCCAGCTGACCCTGCCCCGGCGGTACTGGGAGTTCATCCAGGTGTCCACCACCAACGGCGACGTGACGGTGGACGACGGCCTGGAGGCCGGCCGGCTGGCGGTGCGGACCGTCAGCGGCAATCTGGAGCTGAACCGTGCCCTCTGCGGCGAGGTGGCTTACAAATCTGTCAGCGGCGGCCTGGAGGCCTTGGACATCGCCGGCGGCGTCCAGGCGGAGACCATGAGCGGCGACCTGGAGGTATCCGGCAGCGTGCAGAGCGTCAAGCTGGCCACCGCCAGCGGCGACATCACCGTGGACAGCACCGCCGCTCCCCAGTCCATGGAGCTGCGCTCCAAGTCCGGAGACTGCCAGGCCGCCTTCCCCGGCGGCGAGAGCTTTACCCTCCAGTTCGAGACCATCAGCGGCGATTTGAACTCTGAATTCCCCCTGGTGGGGCCCATCGGCGCCCGGTCTGGCGAGGCCATCTATCTGGACGGCGGCCAGCGCTCCTACCGCATGGCCAGCGTCAGCGGCGACCTGACCCTGCGGCAGAAGTAAGGAGGTCTGTATCATGATGAGCAAACGTACCACCGACGTGGTGGCGTACCTCAGCTGGATCGGCCTGCTGGTGGCCTTTGTGGCCGGAGACCGCAGCGCGTCCAGATTCCACCTGAACCAGTCCCTGGTGATCTGGCTGTCCGGCACTGTGGCCGGCCTTGTCGGGCGCGTCCTCGGCTGGCTCCCGCTGGTGGGCTGGGCGGTGGACCTGGCAGTGGGTCTGGCGCTGGTGCTGTGCGTGGTCTGCTGGTTCATCGGCATCATCAACGCCATCTCAGGCGTGGAGCGGCCGGTCCCCCTTCTGGGTCATGTGCGGCTGATCTGATCTTCTATCCCCAGCGATCGGGATAATCTTGGGGCGTCCGCTGTCTGTCAGGCGGGCGCCCCTTTTATGCTGACCGGCAGGCTGCCGTCTCATATTGACTTTGACCGTGCCCCGGCACAGTCATGGAAGGAAGGACTACGATCATGAAAAAAATGGCGCTCTCTTTTGTCAAGTGCATCACATTTTTTGTCGGGTGGGCAGTCGCCGCTTCCCTGCTCCCGCTTCCCCCGACCGAGGACCCTGCGATCTGGAGACTGTGGGCTGAGCTTATCCCTCTTCTGTCGGTCATTGCCTTTACGCTTCTATTTTGGCTCATTGAAAAACGATCTATTTCGTTGAATCTGGTCAAGGCCCCCGCTAGGGGCTTCCTGACAGGCGCCGCCGCCGGAGCCTGCTGGCTGGCGGCGCCGGTTCTGATCCTGTACGCCGCTCATTCAATCCGCTTTGAGGGCGTCAACACGGTGGAAAACTTCCCGGTCTGGGTACTGGCCGCGCTGCTGAATGTCATCATGCAGGAGCTCCTCGTCCGCGGCTATCTCTACCAGCTGCTGAAGCAGAGACACAGCCTGGCGGCGGCGGTCATCGTGACCACAGCCCTCTTTACCCTGATGCACGGCGGCGCTTTTGAGGCGGGTCCGCTCCCTGTTTTGAACGTGCTGACAATGAGTCTGCTGATGACGGTCGTGCTGGAGTATACCGGCTCGATCATTGCCCCCACGGTGATGCATTTTATCTGGAACGGTGTAGGCGCCCTGGTCCTGGGTGGCGTTTCCCTGGCCGACGACTATCCCCATCTGCTCAACATGGCCGTTTTGGGAGGCCCGCTCCTGTCCGGCGGAACGTATCGCATCGAGGGCAGCCTCATTGTCCTCATCACCAACGCCGCTCTGATCGGATCGTTCCTGCTCCTGTGCCGCAGAAGGCGGCGAGTGCGGCAGGCCTTGCAGAGTAAGGGCTGAAAGGCCCAACAACTTTACAGCAGTTCTCATCGCTGGGCCTCCCACAGCGGCGGTACCGGCAGCTTTTTGTATTCCAAACTGTTATATTTCGACGGGATTCTACAAATTACAATCAAAAAAGCCCTTTCGTATGTGTAGTACTCCACACACGAAAGGGCTTTTTCTTCTCTTTTCAGATCGAGGGTGTGGGAATCACACCAGCTCGATCATAGCGGTCTCAGCCGCGTCGCCACGGCGAACACCGGTGCGGGTGATGCGGGTGTAGCCGCCGTTGCGCTCCTCATACTTGGGGGCGAGCTCCTTGAAGACCTTCTTCACAACGTCCTCACGGGTGATAAAGGCCATGGCCTTGCGGTAAGCGGCCAGGTCGCCCTTCTTCCCCAGAGTGATCATCTTCTCAGCCATGGGACGGATCTCCTTGCAGCGGGTCACGGTGGACTCCATCTTGCCGTTATCCAGGAAATCGGTCACCTGCTGACGGAGCATCGCGATACGCTGGTCGGTAGTCTTACCGAGCTTACGAGTTCCGGGCATTGTAGGTTTCCTCCTTAAAAGGCGTTAGTCCTCCTGCCGTCGCCGGCAGGCACGGCCTGACGCGGGACCCGGAGCGCGGAGCTCCGGGGGCGGCGGCCGATCAGTTGTTGTTGTCTTCGTCGGCCAGGGACAGGCCCATCATGGCCAGCTTGTTGATGACCTCCTCCAGGCTCTTGCGGCCCAGGTTCCGGACCTTCATCATCTCATCCTCCGTCTTGGAGATCAGATCCTCCACGGTGTTGATGTTGGCCCGCTTCAGGCAGTTGAAGCTGCGGACGCTGAGATCCAGCTCCTCGATGGTCAGCTCCAGCACCTTGTCCCGCTGGGTCTCCGCCTTCTCCACCACGGTGGACTTGGAGCCCACCGTCTCGCTGAGGTCGGTGAAGAGGGCGAAGTGGTCGCACAGGATCTTGGCGCCCAGGGACACGGCGTCCCGGGCGGAGATGGTGGAATCGGTCCACACCTCGATGGTCAGCTTGTCAAAGTCTGTCATGTTGCCCACCCGGGTGTTCTCCACGGTGTAGTTCACCTTGTACACAGGGGTGTAGATGGAGTCCACGGGGATGACACCGATGATGTTCTGCTGGGCCTTGTTGCGGTCGGCGGGCACGTAGCCCCGGCCGTGGCTGAGCGTGATTTCCATGTTCAGCGTAGCGCCGCTGCCCAGGGTGGCGATGTGGAGCTCAGGGTTGAGTACCTCCACCTCGCCGTCGCTCTTGATGTCGCCGGCGGTCACCTCGCAGGGGCCCACCGCCTCGATGAAGACGGTCTTGCCCCCCTCGCTGTGGAGCTTGGTGATCAGCTGCTTGATATTCAGCACGATCTCCGTCACATCCTCCTTCACACCGGGGATGGTGGTGAACTCGTGCTGCACACCGGCGATTTTGATGCTGGTGGCGGCGGTACCGGGCAGGGAAGAGAGCATGATCCGGCGCAGCGCGTTACCCAGGGTGGTGCCGTAGCCGCGCTCCAGAGGCTCGACCACATACTTGCCATAGGAGTCGTCACCTGGGGTCTCGATACACTCGATCTGGGGCTTCTCAATTTCAATCATGCAGTTACCCTCCTTCTCTCAGCGGGCCATGGCATTTGACCCGCCCTAAATTCAGTTCGTGTGATAATCGAGGGTAGTCTCCGATTACTTGGAGTACAGCTCGACGATGAGATGCTCCTCAATGGGCATATCGTTGATGTCCTCGCGGACGGGCAGGCGGGTAACAGTGCCCTTCAGGGCGTCCTTCTGCCGGTCCAGCCACTGGGGCACCAGGATGGAGGGGGCGTCCTCGCCCAGCAGGCGCTTGAACTTCACGGAGGAACGGCTGGACTCCTTGACCTCGATCACATCGCCGGAGCGGACCAGGTAGGAGGGGATGTTGACCTTCTTGCCGTTGACGGTGAAGTGGGCGTGGCTCACCAGCTGGCGGGCCTCCCGGCGGGTCATGGCGAAGCCCAGGCGATAGACCACGTTGTCCAGGCGCCGCTCGATGAGGCTCAGCAGCATGTCGCCGGTCTTGCCGGGCATGCGGGCGGCCTTCTCATAGTAGGCGTGGAACTGCTTCTCCATGATGCCGTAGACGAACTTGACCTTCTGCTTCTCCTGAAGCTGAAGGGCATACTCGCTCTTCTTCTTCCGCACCATGTTGCCGCTGTTGCGCTCGGTGGTCTTCTTGGCGTAGCCCATAGCGGCGGGGGAAATGCCCAGAGCCTTGCAGCGCTTGGCCACAGGCTGCATGTTTTTAGCCATAATTCAATACTTCCTCCTTCTTCCGAATTAGACGCGGCGGCGCTTGGGGGGGCGGCAGCCGTTGTGGGGGATGGGGGTGACGTCCTTGATCATGGTCACTTCCAGACCCACAGCCTGGAGAGCCCGGATAGCGGCCTCACGGCCCTGGCCGGGTCCCTTGACGAAGACCTCCACGGTCTTCAGCCCATGCTCCATCGCGGCCCGGGCGGCCACCTCGGCGGCGGTCTGAGCGGCGAAAGGCGTGGACTTCTTGCTGCCACGGAAACCCTGGCCACCGGAGGAGGCCCAGGAGATGGCGTTGCCCTGGGTGTCGGTGACGGTCACCATGGTGTTGTTGAAGGAAGAACGGATATGGACCTGGCCCTTTTCGATGTTCTTCTTTTCACGGCGGCGGCGGATAACCTTCTTGCCAGTCTTAGGTGCAGCCATTGTCTATTCTCCCTCCTTACTTCTTCTTGTTGGCAATGGTCTTCTTCGGACCCTTGCGGGTGCGGGCGTTGGTCTTGCTGCGCTGACCGCGGACAGGCAGCCCGCGGCGGTGGCGGATGCCCCGGTAGCAGCCGATCTCGCTGAGACGCTTGATGTCCAGGGCCACGGCGCGGCGCAGATCGCCCTCCACCATATAGCCGTGGTCGATGGCCTCACGGAGCTTGGCCTCCTCAGCCTCGGTCAGGTCCTTCACCCGGGTGTCGGGGTTGATACCAGTCTGCGCCAGGATGTCCTTGGCGCTCTTTCTGCCAATGCCGTAGATATACGTAAGGCCAATTTCGATACGCTTATCCTTGGGCAGGTCAATACCGGCAATTCTTGCCATAAGTTAAAGCACCTCCAAATTCACTTAGCCCTGTCTCTGCTTATGCTTGGGATTCTCGCAGATCACCATCAGGCGACCCTTGCGGCGAATGATCTTGCACTTCTCGCACATGGGCTTCACGGACGGTCTTACTTTCATGTCTCGTTTCCTCCTACTTAGTACGCCAGGTAATCCGGCCACGGGTCAGATCATAGGGAGACATTTCCACCGTGACTTTATCACCAGGCAGGATTCTGATGAAATTCATTCTGAGTTTTCCAGAAATGTGGGCCAGAATGGTGTGGCCGTTTCCAATGTCTACTTGGAATGTAGTGTTGGGGAGCGCCTCGACAACGACGCCCTCAACCTCGATCATATCGGATTTTGCCAAGTGATTATCCCTCCTGGTCTGGATTACCATCCCCGCCAAAGGAGGCGAGGGCCCTGCGGAGCTCGCTGTTGGTCAGCTTCTCTCCGCTTCTGATCTTGTCGGCGGCCCGGCAGTCAAAGCGGGCGGCGAAGGCGGCGTGCCTGCGCTTTTTCCGCTTGGGACTCTCCAGTCTCCGGGTCTTACCGTCTGCCAGCAGCAGGTACTCCCCCTCCACGTCCAAGACGAAGAAGTACTTTCCCCGGTCCCTGCCGGCGGTGGATGTTACGATATCTGCTCGCTGGATGTCCATAGCCGGTCACTCCGGTTTCGCGTCGGGGTCGGTGAGCAACTCCGGCTCCCCGTCGGTGATCAGAATGGTGTTCTCGTAGTGGGCGCTGAGCCGCCCGTCGGCGGTCTTCACCGTCCACCCGTCCGGCATTACCTTGACCGCGGCGCCTCCGGCATTCACCATGGGCTCCACGGCGATGGTCATGCCCCGCAGGAAGCGGGGGCGCCCCATCCTGGGCTCCACATAGTTGGGGACCTCCGGCGCCTCGTGCATCTTGCTGCCGATGCCGTGGCCCACATATTCCCGGACCACGGAGAAGCCGTTGGACTCCACATACCTCTGGATGGCGCCGGACAGGTCCGGCAGCCGGTAGCCCTCCCGGGCGTACCGGAGCCCCTCAAAGAAGCTCTGCCGGGTCACCTCGATGAGCCGCCTGGCCTCCTCGGAGATCTCTCCGCAGGGGTAAGTGGCGGCGCAATCGCCGTGAAAACCGTCCTTGTAGGCCCCCACGTCCACGGAGACGATGTCCCCCTCCCGCAGCACACGGTGGCCCGGAATGCCGTGGATCACCTCGTCGTTGACGGAGATGCACACGCTGGCGGGATAGCCGTTGTAGTGGAGAAAGGAGGGCACAGCCCCCTGGGACGTGATGAAGCGGTATACCGCTTTGTCAATTTCTCGGGTTGATACGCCAGGGGCTACCATAGCTCCCGCCAAGGCGCGAGCCGCCGCGGTAATCCTCCCCGCCTGACGCATAAGCTGGATCTCGTGGCTGGATTTGAGGGTGATCATGCTTCCATCCCCAAAGCCGCCAGGATTTTCCGGGAGGTGGCCTCCTTGTTGTCGGCGACCTCCACGGGCTTGAGCAGGCCCCGGGCGGCGTAGAAGTCCACCAGAGGCTCTGTCTCGGTGTGGTACACCTTCAGACGCTCGCGGACGGTCTCGGGACTGTCGTCCCGGCGCTGGATCAGCTTCCCGCCGCAGTTGTCGCAGATGCCCTCCACTCTGGGGGGGACGGCCTCCACATTGTAGCTGGAGCCGCAGGCCTCGCAGACCCGGCGGCCGCTCATCCGGCGGAGGATCTCATCCTCGGAGATCTCAATGGAGACCACGGCGTCGAACTGGATGCCGGCCTTCTCCAGGGCCTCAGCCTGGGCGATGGTGCGGGGCACACCGTCGAGGATGTAGCCCTTCGCACAATCGTCCTGGCTGAGCCGCTCATTGACGATCCCGATGATGACTTCATCAGGCACTAACTGCCCGGCGTCGATATACTTCTTAGCCTGAACGCCGGTGGGAGTGCCATCCTTGATGGCGGCACGCAGAATGTTTCCGGTGGAAATGGAGGGGATCCCGAGCTTGCGGCAGAGGATCTCCGCCTGGGTGCCCTTCCCGGCACCGGGAGCGCCTAATAAAATCAGTTTCATGTCTTTCTCCTTATTCCAGGAAGCCCTTGTACTGGCGCATCAGCATCTGGGACTCCAGAGCCTGAACAGTCTCCAGGGCCACGCCCACCACGATGATGACGGAGGTTCCGCCAATACCCACGTTCACAGGCAGGACCTTCCCGGCGATCAGAGGCACGATGGCCACGATGCCCAGGTAGATGGCGCCGAAGAGCGTGATCTTGTTGAGGACCTTGGCGATGAAATCGCTGGTGGGCTTGCCCGGACGGAAGCCGGGGATGAACCCGCCATTGCGCTTGAGGTTGTTGGCGATCTCAATGGGGTTGAACTGGATGGTGGCGTAGAAATAGCTGAAGCCGATGATCATGAGGAAGTACACGATCATATACAGCACAGACTGTGTGTCGATGGCCTGCAGCAGAGCGTACCAGAAGGTCCCCTCCGCCGGAGCGGGCAGAAACGCCGCGATGGTGGCGGGCAGGGAGGCGATGGACTGGGCGAAGATGATGGGCAGCACGCCGGACATGTTCACCTTCATGGGCAGGGAGCTGGACTGGCCGCCGTACATCCGCCGGCCCACCTGGCGCTTGGCGTACTGGACCGGGATGCGGCGCTCCGCGTCGCTGACAAAGACGATGAGGACCACCAGCAGCAGGATGCCCACCACGATGAGGATGGTCCAGGCCCAGTGCATGGTGCCGGAGACGATGGAGCTGTAAAGGGAAGAAACCATCGCGGGAACACGGGAGATGATACCGGCGAACAGGATCATGGAGATGCCGTTGCCCACACCAAACTCGTTGCACTGCTCGCCCAGCCACATCAGGAAGCTGGAGCCGGCCACGAAGGAGACCATGATCACCAGGGCGGCCCACACACCGGTATCCGTCAGGATGGCGAAGCCGGCGGTGGTGTTGTTGCGCATGAGGAAGTAGTAGCCCAGGGCCTGGAGCACGGCGATGGCCACAGTGGCGTAGCGGGTGATGGCCTTGATCTTCCGCTTGCCCTCCTCGCCGCCTTCCCGGCTCATACGCTCCAGGGCCGGGATGGCCACGGTCAGCAGCTGGATGATGATGGAGCTGTTGATATAGGGCTGGATACCCATGGCGAACACCGTCGCCATAGAGAAGGCGCCGCCGCTCATCACGTCGTACAGGCCCAGAATGGTGGTGCCCATGCTCTGCAGATAGGCGCTGAGCACATCCGTATTCACATAGGGCACAGGGATGGCGTTGCCGATCCGGTAGACCAGCAAAATCATCAGGGTAAAAACGATCTTCTTCCTCAGCTCGGGGACGCCCCAAGCCTTGCGAATGGTTTGGATCATGTTACTTCACCTCCGCTTTCCCACCAGCCGCCTCGATGGCTTCCTTGGCGGACTTGGAGAAAGCGGAAGCCTCTACGGTGACCTTCTTTGTCACCCGGCCGTTGCCCAGAACCTTGTAGCCGTAGGGGCACTTGCTGAGAATGCCCTTATCCAGCAGCACCTGGGCGGTAACCACATCGCCGTCATTGAAGGCGTTGAGGGCGCTGAGGTTGATGATCTCCAGGGGTTTTGCGAAAATGTTGTTGAACCCGCGCTTCGGGATGCGGCGGGCCAGAGGCATCTGGCCGCCCTCGAAGCCGACGCGGACGCCGCCGCCGGAGCGGGCCTTCTGGCCCTTGTGGCCGCGGCCGGCGGTCTTGCCGTTGCCGCTGCCGGCGCCGCGGCCCTTGCGCTTGCCCACATGGGTGGAACCGGCCGCGGGGGACAATTCATGCAGATTCATCTTTCCGGTGCCTCCTTACTTGCTCTCTTCCACGTGGAGCAGATAGCCGATCTTGGCGATCTTACCGCGTGTCTGTGCGTTGTCGGGCTGCACGGTGGTGTCACCGATCTTGCGCAGGCCCAGGGAGTTGGCAGTGGCGATGTGCTTCTCCAATCTGCCGCTGAGGCTCTTGACGAGCTTGATGTTCAGATTAGCCATGTCTCAGCCCCTCCTTAACCAATGATCTCTTCCACGCTCTTGCCGCGGACGCGGGCCACATCCTCGGGGCCGCGCAGGCTCTTCAGGCCCTCGAAGGTGGCGGAGACCACGTTCTGGGGGTTGTTGGAGCGCAGGCACTTGGCGCGGATGTCCCGGATGCCGGCCGCCTCCATGACGGCACGGACGGGGCCGCCGGCGATGATGCCGGTACCGGGGGCGGCGGGCTTGAGCAGCACCCGGCCGGCGCCGAACTCACCGATCACCTCGTGGGGGATGGTGCTGCCGGACATGGTGACGGTCATCATGTTCTTCTTGGCGTCCTCCAGGCCCTTGCGGATAGCCTCGGGGACCTCGGCGGCCTTGCCCAGGCCGAAGCCCACCTTGCCCTTGCCGTCGCCGACGACCATCAGGGCGGAGAACTTCATCACGCGGCCGCCCTTGACGGTCTTGGAAACCCGGTTCAGATGGACGACCTTCTCGATATACTCACTGGGAGCTTTCTCAAATCTAGGCATTTTCTCTTCCTCCTCCCTTAGAATTTCAGGCCGCCCTCACGGGCGCCTTCGGCCAGCTCGGCCACGCGGCCGTGGTACAGGTAACCGCCGCGGTCGAATACGACCACCTCGATACCCTTGGCCAGAGCGGCCTTGGCAACGGCCTTCCCCACCTCGCGGGCGGCGGCCTTGTTGCCGCCGTTGCCCTCGAGCTTCAGGGAGGAAGCGGAGCACAGGGTGACGCCGTTGACGTCGTCGATCACCTGGGCGTAGATATTCTTCTCACTGCGGAACACGTTCAGGCGGGGGCACTCGGGAGTGCCGGAGATCTTCGCGCGGACGCGCTTGTGTCTCTTCAGACGCTGAGCGTTGGTGTTGGGTCTCTTAATCATGTTTCAGCACGCCTCCTTACTTCTTCGCGCCGGTCTTACCGACCTTGCGGCGGATGACCTCGTCCGCATACTTGATGCCCTTGCCCTTATAAGGCTCGGGGGGCCGCTTCTCGCGGACCTCGGCGGCGAACTGACCGACCTGCTGCTTGTCGCAGCCGATGATGACGATCTTGTTGGGGGCGGGGACCTCGATGGTGATGCCGTCCACCTCGGGGACGGTGACCAGGTGGGAGAAGCCCAGGTTCATGACCAGGTTCTTGCCCTCCTTGCTGGCGCGGTAGCCCACGCCGTTGATCTCCAGCTCCTTCTTGTAGGTCTCGTTCACACCCACGATCATGTTGTGCAGCAGGGTGCGGGTGAGGCCGTGGAGGCTGCGGTGCTCCTTGGCGTCAGAGGGGCGCTTGACGTGGATGGTGTTGCCCTCCACCTCAATGCTCATGGCGGGGTGGAGCGTCTGGGTCAGGGTGCCCTTGGGGCCCTTGACGGTGACGACGTTGCCCGCGGCGACGTTGACCTCAACGCCGGCGGGGATGGTAATGGGCATTCTGCCGATTCTGCTCATGTCAAATACCCTCCTTACCAGACGAATGCCAGGACTTCACCGCCGACGTGGGCCGCGCGGGCAGCCTTGTCGGTCATGACGCCTCTGGACGTAGAGATGATAGCAATACCCAGGCCCCGGAGCACGCGGGGGAGCTCGTCGGCGCCGGCGTAGACCCGCAGGCCGGGCTTGCTGACGCGGCGCAGGCCGGTGATGACCTTCTCCTTGCCGGCGTTGTACTTCAGGGTGATGCGGATGACGCCCTGGGTGCCGTCGTCAATGAGCTGGAAGCTCTTGATATAGCCCTCGTCCAGCAGAATCTGGGCGATAGACTTCTTCATGTTGGAAGCGGGAACATCGACGGTCTCATGCTTGGCGTTGTTCGCGTTGCGGATACGGGTAAGCATATCCGCGATGGGATCGGTGATATGCATGGGGTAAATCCTCCTTATTTGAAGTTACAGCTTTCGCTGTTGAGGCAGCGAGGTATCACTGGGAATTTGGAGCGGCGGACAGACGCCCGGCCGCGTAATTCACAGTGACCTTTCGCCATCCTGTATCACCAAAGGCCCGCGGCCTTACAGTGGTTGATTCTCGGTCCACAAAGGACCGTCTGTGCCGCGAAAGGCATAGGGAGAAAATTTTTCGCCAGGCAAGGCGCGGCGGCGCGGGCAGCACTTTTGTACGGCAAGCCGCCGCAACGCCGCATGGCGGAAAATTTTACCAGGAGGCCTTGCGGACGCCGGGGATCTCGCCCTTATAGGCCAGCTCCCGGAAGCAGATGCGGCACACGCCGTAGTCGCGCAGATAGGCGTGAGGACGGCCGCAGATCTTGCAGCGGTTGTAGCGGCGGGTGGAGAACTTGGGCTCCGCCTGCTGCTTCAGAATCATAGACTTTTTCGCCATTTTTTAATCCTCCCAATCAGCGCTCGAAGGGGGCGCCGACCTGCTCCAGCAGGGCCTTGGCCTCCTCGTCGGTCTCAGCGGTGGTGCAGATGATGATGTCCATACCGCGGATCTTGTCGATCTTGTCGTACTCAATCTCGGGGAAGATCAGCTGCTCCTTGATGCCCAGGGCGTAGTTGCCGCGGCCGTCAAAGGAGTTGGGGTTGATGCCGTGGAAGTCACGGACGCGGGGCAGGGCCACGTTGAACAGGCGGTCCAGGAACTCCCACATCTTGTCGCCGCGCAGGGTGACCTTGGCGCCGACAGGCATACCCTCACGGACCTTGAAGTTGGCCACGGACTTCTTGGCGATGGTGATGATAGCCTTCTGGCCGGTGATGGTGGTCAGGTCGCGAACCACGGCCTCCAGCACCTTGGCGTTGTCGCGGGCCTCGCCGCAGCCAACGTTGACGACCACCTTGTCGATCTTGGGGATCTGCATGACGCTCTTGTACTCGAACTTCTTCATCAGAGCAGGAGCGACTTCTTGCTGATACTTGGTCTTTAAAGTCGGCATAGCTTCTTCCTACTCCTTTCTTACAGCTCGGCGCCGCAGTGCTTGCACACGCGGCTCTTCTTGCCGTCAGCGATCTTGTGGGCCACGCGGGTGCCCTTGCCGCACTTGGGGCAGACCACCTGCACCTTGCTGGCGTAGAGGGGAGCCTCCCGCTTGACGATGCCGCCCTCCTCGCCCTGGCGGCGGGGCTTAGTGTGGCAGGTGACGATGTTCACGCCCTCCACCACCACCTTGGCCTCGCTGGGGATGGTGCTCTGCACCTTGCCCTGCTTGCCCTTATCCTTGCCGGACAGGACGACGACGGTGTCGCCCTTCTTCACATTCATAGCCATTGTGTTCTGCTCCTCCTTACACGACTTCGGGAGCCAGGGACAGGATCTTCATGTAATCCTTGTCGCGCAGCTCACGGGCGACGGGCCCAAAGATACGGGTACCTCTGGGGTTGCGGTCGTCCTTGATGAGGACGGCGGCATTGTCGTCGAAGCGCACATAGGTGCCGTCGGCCCGGCGCACGCCCTTGGCGGAGCGGACGATGACGGCCTTGACCACCTCGCCCTTCTTCACCGTGCCGCCGGGGGTGGACTTGCGGACGGAGGCGACGATCACATCGCCGATGTTTCCGTACTTCCGCTTGGAACCGCCCAGCACACGGATGCACTTGATCTCCTTGGCGCCGGTGTTGTCAGCGACCTTCAAAAAGCTTTCCTGTTGGATCATCTGTCAGCACCCCCTTACTTCGCCTTCTCAATGATCTCGACCACGCGCCAGCGCTTGTCCTTGGACAGGGGGCGGGTCTCCATGACCTTGACCTTGTCGCCCACACCGCAGGCGTTCTGCTCGTCGTGAGCCTTCAGCTTATAGGTGCGGCCGACGATCTTCTTATACAGAGGATGAGCAACCCGGTCCTCGATGGCGACCACGACGGTCTTATCCATCTTGTCGGACACGACCTTGCCGACCCGAGTCTTCCGGGAGGAAATTCTCGCTTCACTCATTTCGATTTACCTCCTTCTCTCACTTCGCAGCAGCGGTCTGCTGCTCGCGGATAATGGTCTTGACTCGGGCAATGTCACGCTTGACCTCAGCGATTTTCACGGGGTTGTCCAGCTGATTGGTGGCGTGCTGCATACGCAGGAAGAACAGGTCCTTCTTCAGGCTGACCAGCTTCTCGCTGAGCTCGGCCTGGCTCATCTTACGGATCTCACTTGCCTTCATCTTTATTCACCTACTTCCTGAACTTCCAGGTCCTCGCGCTTGGCGATCTTGCTCTTGATGGGCAGCTTGTGGCTGGCCAGGCGCAGGGCCTCCCGGGCGATCTCTTCGGGGACGCCGGCGATCTCGAACATGACCCGGCCGGGCTTGACCACGGCCACCCAGTACTCGGGGGAACCCTTACCGGAACCCATGCGGGTCTCAGCGGGCTTCTCGGTGACGGGCTTGTCAGGGAAGATCTTGATCCACACCTGACCGCCGCGCTTGGTGTAACGGGTCATGGCGATACGGGCGGCCTCGATCTGGTTGCTGGTGATCCAGGCCGGCTCGGTGGCCACCAGGCCGTACTCGCCGTAGGTGATCTTATTGCCCCGGGTGGCCTTGCCGGTGAGGCGGCCGCGGTGCACCCGGCGGTACTTGACTCTCTTGGGCAGAAGCATTACTGAGCGCCTCCTTCTTTCTTCTCAGGGCGGGGACCGCGGTTCTCGCCGCGGTTGAAGGAACCCTGGCCATCGCGGCGGGGGCCGCGGTTGTCGTTATTGCGGTTGAACCCGCCCTCCCGGCGGAAGCCGCCCCGGCGGTCGCCGTCCCGGCGGCCGCGGCGCTCGCGGCGCTCCTCGTAGGGCTTGCTGGTGTCGATGGTGCGGGGGGTGGTGCGCAGCTTGGTGCTGAGGACCTCACCCTTGTAGATCCACACCTTCACGCCGATGCGGCCGAAGGTGGTGGCAGCCTCGGCGAAGCCGTACTCAATGTCGGCCCGGAGGGTCTGCAGGGGGATGGTGCCGTCGTGGTAGTGCTCGCTGCCGGCGATCTCACGGCCGCCCAGGCGGCCGGAGCAGGCGCACTTGATGCCCTTGGCGCCGGCGCGCATGGCGCGGCCCATGGCGTTCTTCATGGCCCGGCGGTGGCTGATGCGCTTCTCCAGCTGCTGGGCGATGTTCTCCGCCACCAGCTGGGCGTTCATGTCGGGGTTGCGGACCTCGACGATGTTCAGCTTGACGGGCTTGCCGATCATCTTCTCCACGTTCTTGCGGTACTGCTCGATGAACTCGCCGCCCTTGCCGATAACCATGCCGGGACGGGCGCAGTGGAGGTAAATGGTCACGCCGCCGTTGCTCCGCTCGATCTCGATCTTGGGCACCTGGGCGTTGTAGAGGGTCTTCTTCAGGTAGTCGCGGATCTTCTTGTCCTCAACAAGGAGATCGCCCACCTTCTCATTGCTGGCATACCAACGGGAATCCCAGTCCTTGATGACGCCCACGCGCATGCCGTGGGGATTTACTTTCTGTCCCATAAAACTGTCTCCTCCCTTAAGCCTTTTCCGCGACCGCCAGGGTCACGTGCGAAGTTCTCTTGTTGATCCGGTAGGCGCGGCCCTGGGCCCGGGGCATCACCCGCTTGAGGATGGGGCCGGGGGCGGCGAAGACCTGGGACACATAGAGCTTCTCAACGTCCATGTTGAAGTTGTTCTCCGCGTTGGCCACGGCGCTCTTGAGCAGCTTCATCATCGGCTCAGAGGCGGCCTTGGGGGTCTGCATCAGAATGGCCATGGCGGTGCCCACATCCTTGCCGCGGATCAGATCGGCGACGATCTGCACCTTGCGGGGGGCGATGCGGAGGTATTTCAAATAAGCTTTTGCTTCCATTTTATCTCGCGTCCTCCTTCATTACTTGCCCTTGGTGTGGCCGCGGAAGGTGCGGGTGGGGGCGAACTCACCCAGCTTGTGGCCGACCATATCCTCCTGGATATAGACGGGCACATGCTTGCGGCCGTCATGGACGGCGATGGTGTGACCGACGAAGGCGGGATAGATGGTGGAGCTGCGGCTCCAGGTCTTCAGGACCTTCTTCTCGCCCTTATTGTTCATTTCCTCGACCCGCTTGAGAAGCTCAGGGGCAACGTACGGGCCTTTCTTGATGGATCTGCTCATCTTTTATCCTGCCTCCCTTACTTCACGTTCCGACGCTTGACGATGAACTTGTCCGTCGGATTCTTGGTCTTGCGGGTCTTGTAACCCAGAGCGGGCTTGCCCCAGGGGGTCACAGGGCCGGGACGGCCCACAGGGCTCTTGCCCTCGCCGCCGCCGTGGGGGTGGTCGCAGGGGTTCATGACAGAGCCGCGGACGGTGGGACGCCAGCCCATGTGGCGCTTGCGGCCGGCCTTGCCGATCTGAACGTTCTCGTGGTCCAGGTTGCCCACCTGGCCGATGGTGGCCAGGCAGTTGGTGCGCACGATGCGGACCTCGCCGGAGGGCATACGGATCTGGGCGTCATTGCCCTCCTTGGCCATCAGCTGGGCGGCGGCGCCGGCGGAGCGGACCAGCTGGCCGCCCTTGCCGGGGTGCATCTCGATGTTGTGGATCACGGTACCAACGGGAATGTTGGCGATGGGCAGGGCGTTGCCGGGCTTGATGTCGGCGGCGGGAGAGGAGAGGACCTTGTCGCCGGCGGCCAGGCCCAGAGGGGCCAGGATGTAGCGGCGCTCGCCGTCCTCATACTCCACCAGCGCGATGTTGGCGCTGCGGTTGGGATCGTACTCCAGGCGGAGAACGGTGGCGGTCATGTCCACCTTGTCCCGCTTGAAGTCGATGATGCGGTACTTGCGCTTGTTGCCGCCGCCCCGGTGGCGGACGGTGATGCGGCCATAGCTGTTGCGGCCGGCGCTCTTCTTCAGGACCTCGGTGAGGCTGGCTTCGGGCTTGGCCTTCTTGTCCACGCCGTCAAAGCCGGAGACGGTCATGTGCCGACGGGAAGGGGTGGTCGGCTTGAAAGTTTTAATAGACATGGTTCACTCTCCTCCTTACACCATACCCTCGAAGAACTCGATGGTCTTGGAATCGGCGGTCAGCTGCACAATGGCCTTTTTCCAGTCCTTGGTGCGGCCGAGCCGGCCGGCGCCCAGGCGCTTGGCCTTGCCGGGCACATGCATGGTGTTAACCTTGGCGACCTTGACGCCGAAGATCTCCTCCACGGCCTTCTTGATCTCGATCTTGCCGGCGGCGGGGGCGACTTCAAACACATACTTCTTCTCAGCAGCACCGGCCATGGAGCGCTCGGTGATGATGGGACGAATGATGACATCATAAGAGATCATTACGCGTACACCTCCTCGATAGTGGCGAGGGCAGCCTGGTCGATCACCAGGTACTTGGCGTTGAGAATGTCATAGACATTCAGCAGCTTGGCGGTGGTCGTCAGGACGCCGGGGATGTTGCGGGCGCTCTTGACCACGGTCTCGTTGACCTCGGGGGTCACCACGACGGCCTTGCCGTCGCACTGCACAGCGTCCAGGAAGCCCCGGAAGGCCTTGGTCTTGATGGCGTCCATGGCAATGGAGTCCACCACGATGATCCGGCCCTCGGCGGCCTTGGCGGACAGCACGGACTTCAGCGCCAGGCGGCGGACCTTCTTGTTGAGCACGTAGCGGTAGCTGCGGGGCTTGGGGGCGAACACGATGCCGCCGTGGGTCCACTGGGGCGCCCGGGTGCTGCCCTGACGGGCGTGGCCGGTACCCTTCTGGCGCCAGGGCTTCTTCCCGCCGCCGGAAACCTCGGCCCGGGTGAGAGCGCTCTGGGTGCCCTGACGGCAGTTGGCCAGGTGGTTCTTCACCACCTCATGCACAACGTGCATATTGGGTTCGATCCCGAAGATGGCGGAGCTCAGCTCCACCTCGCCGACCTGATTGCCGGCCATGTTCAGAACTTTGATCATAGACATGTTTCAGCTCTCTCCCTTCCCTTAGCGTCTCGCGGAGGCCTTCTGCGGGTTGACGCGGGCGGAGGCCTTCTGCGGGTTGGCGCTGATGCCGGCATCGCCCTTCTTCTCGATGATGGTCTTGGCGGTGCTGCGGATCATCACCAGGCCGCCCTTGGGGCCGGGGATGGCGCCGCGGACAGCAATCAGATTCAGCTCGCCGTCCACCTTCACCACGTCCAGGTTCATCACGGTCACCTGGTCCACGCCCATGTGGCCGGCACCGATCTTCCCCTTGAAGATCCGGCTGGGATCGGTGCCGGAGCCCATAGAACCGGCGTGCCGGTGGACAGGGCCGGTACCGTGGGTCTCCTTCAGGCGGTGGGCGCCGTGGCGCTTGATGACGCCGGCGTAGCCCTTACCCTTGCTGACGCCGGTGACGTCAACGTGGTCGCCCTCGGCGAAAACGTCGGCCTTGACGATGTCGCCCACGTTCATCTCGGCGGACTTGTTCAGCTTGAACTCCTTCAGGTGCTTCTTGGGGGACACGCCGGCCTTGGCCAGGTGGCCCTTCTCGGGCTTGGTGAGCTTGCGCTCGGGCACATCCTCGTAGCCCAGCTGCACAGCCTCGTAGCCGTCCTTCTCGACGGTCTTCTTCTGCACCACGACACAGGGACCGGCCTCGATGACGGTAACCGGGATCACCTTGCCGTCGGCGTCGAAAATCTGGCTCATGCCGACTTTCTTACCGATGATAGCTTTCTCCATGGTAGTTCTCCTTTATATAAGGTTATTGGTCGGCGCAGATAGCGGGCATTGGCTCCCTCCATTGCTGCGGCGACATGACCCCGTCCGCCTCACGCAAGTCAGCGGACCGATGGGTAACAGAGTGATTCAAACAATGTGCCTGCGGCACATCGTTTGAGGGGTTTCGGCTTGTCTGCGCGCACTCGCTGCGCTCGCACGCCGGCAAGCCGCAAGGTGTTTTTCCGACGTACATGCCGCCGAAAAAACGATCTCACTTCATTTCGCCGCCCCGGCGGCGAAACTCTGCGAGGCTTTCTGCGCCCCGCCTTCTATACATTAGAGCTTAATCTCGATCTCCACGCCGGCAGGCAGCTCCAGGCTCATCAGGGCCTCCACAGTCTTGGGGGTGGAGTTGGTGATGTCGATCAGACGCTTGTGGGTCCGGCGCTCGAACTGCTCACGGCTGTCCTTGTACTTGTGGACGGCCCGCAGGATGGTGACGACCTCCTTCTTGGTGGGCAGGGGGATGGGGCCGGAGACGGTGGCGCCGGTGCGCTTGGCGGTCTCCACGATCTTGTCGGCGGACTGATCAATGACCTGGTGGTCGTAGGCCTTCAGGCGGATGCGGATCATTTCTTTAGCCATTGCTGTGTTCCTCCATGTTCTGTACAAAGTAGTAGTGGATGTTCCTTACTCTGTACGGCGAGAAGTTCTTCCCGCTTATCCGTGCGTATCATTCCTGCTCATAGAAAATACCGGCGCAAATGGCCGGTACTTGTCCATGGCACGGCGATCTACGCCGCGGTCAGGACCTTCTCAGCCGCCCGATTATCGGACATACTCCGCGGAAGTTACCGGCCAGCGGCCGCAATCTCCCGCATCATCGCAGTGCTCTCCCGGACATGGAGGCATACTCCGCCCGGCGCGAGCTCTAATAATATACCGTATATACGGCGGCTTGTCAAGGGTTTTTTTGCTTCTTCAAAAAGTTTTTTTATTTGTCGTGGGGCCTTTGCCCCACACCCCCAGAGTTTTCGGGGCCTCCGGCCCCGTACCCCGGGTTACTTTTCTCTTGTCAGAAAAGTAACCAAAAGGACATTTAAGGGGGAGGGTGTTTCGACTCCCCCTCCCCCTTAAAAAACCCCCACCCACAACGACACAAAGGGGGACGCCTGTCCCCCTTTGGAATCCCCCGCATATGAAGAGAT
>NBJMC04203__coassemble_250_pt1 | contig 40094 bp, 34 predicted proteins | sample NBJMC04203__metabat2_high_PE_008 | metagenome-assembled genome bin NBJMC04203
GCCCTCCTTTTCCAAAACTTCCAAAATTTCTTTGATTTGATATGGAAGCAGTTCCTTACGCGGGTGTGGTTTATGCAAGAAAATGGTGGTACCGCTTGGATGAAAAAACTTTACTCGGGAACCGCTTGTCTTGCCCTTACTAGACATTTCGAAGTCAAGCAGCCCCAACAGCGTTCAACTTTCCTCAAAGGTAAAATCCTTTGGGACAGAACGCAGTCGAGCTATCAACTTTTCTTTTTTCCCCACTACATTCCCTCCCTTGCTGGTATTATATCACGACGAGCAAAGAAATGCAACTAGAATTAGTTACTTCCCCCTCTGCGGCAGTACATCCCCATATAGCCAAGAACGGGGGCGGGTGATATGTCCCTGGATGGATTTATTCCGTGCGCCGTCCGTTGGCTTCCCTGTGCGGCGGTTGATTGGAACCGAAGTATAATACTTCCCCGCTTTGGTTTTGATCTCCACAAGGGCAAATCCACCCGTCTGACTGACGAACAAGACGGTGCCCTTGGTCGTATACCCTGTGCCTCGATAACGATAGTCCGGCCCAATGGCGGGAACGTCAATGACCATCCCCTCACGGATCGGATAAGCAGACGCTTTCTTATTCACGGATATGCCTCCATTCTCTCACACGAAATTTTGGACATGAAAAGCCCTCGAAAGATTACGCTTTCGAGGGCTTTAAGATATCCAAAATCCCTAAAAATGGGCGCAAGGGTAGCGCGGATGAGCCCTAAAAGCAACGTGATTCGTCTGCTGATAGGGGCGAAATAGGGCCCCTGGAGAGCTTCCAGGGGCCCTATAGATTCTTAGGCGGCCTCGGTCTCGGTTTCAGGCTCAGCGGCCTCTACGACGCTCACAGGGCCAGCGTCAGGGGTTTCTACGTACTCGCCAGGCATGGAATCCGCCACGGACAGGTCCTTCGTCTCGTCCCGCTCCTGCTTGTTCTGCCACTCATAGGCAAGCTTATTTCTCCGTGTATAGATTGCGCGGAACAGGTAATTTTCCATGGACTGGGCATTGCGAACCACAATCTTCCCTGCTTCGTCAGCAGTGGGGCGCTTGCCCGAGCAGAGACAGAGCGCAAAATACTTGACGTCTGCCTTAATCATCTTCGGAGCATACTCAACCGGCACAATATCCGTGACCAAATCGTTCAGCATCTCCACAAGGGCGTTCATGCTGATTGTACCGTTGGCGGCAGGCTGCCAATGAGCGCCCATTTTGGAGCGCTTGTCCATCCAAGATGCAGACATAGCATTTCTGGCAGCATAAGCCCGTCCCATGTCGTTGGACTGGTTGATGACCACGTTTTCGCAGAAAATGCGGAGCATATCCGCCCAGTTACCACTCAGAGACAGACGCTCTCCAGCGCTGTCAAGGGCCGCAAAGGGAATCCGAACCTTGCTGGCTTTCTCTTCCTCGGGCAGAATGATAGCATACTTCCCGGTATCCTTGTCAGCTTTCACGGCATAACCGGGCACGAACTGGTGGTCCAGATACTCCGGCCACATCTGGGACGGCTCCATGGATCGCAGTCCCTCTACGGCCTCAGCAATCACCTGATCGTTAATCGCCTTGACAGCCTCCTTGACTGCCTCCTCCTTGACCTTGGGATTCCCAGACGCAGAGATAACGTCGTTGACCTCCTGGACAGCGTTCCGCAAGGTCTCCAGCTTCAATTCCATGTTTCTTGTCATTGCAGTTTCCTCCTGAATTTTGATGTTTATGTTAGTTTTGTGCTCAAGTGGACGCACTACACGCACAAGTACGATGTAATGCGCCCTATCAGCACAAAACGCCCCGGCATTACTGCTGGAGCGTGTTATCTCAAGTTATGATTTTGATAGACTTCCAGCCATTGCTGGCCTAAAATCCACCCTATACACGATGCCCCGCAGGATGCAGAAGTCCCAGTAGTCCCGGCTTTACGGCTTACTGTTATCCCGTGTATGGCGCAATTTTGATGCTCGGCCCCTATCACGGGTGCCCTTGTAGAAGATTGCGCTATCTCCCCCAGCTTGCTACCTTCATCGGCTTGTATTTCGGTGTGTAAGGCCGCAATACGCCCCTAAGACTGGACCTAATCGGGAGCTGACCCCGGGCCAGAATTATGCAACCGCCCACAACTGCCGTAAAGAAAACCGACCTGTAAACAGGTATCCCGGTATCTAGTGACAACTAGCCTTTACAGCGGCGTGTTATGGTATTTTCAAGGTGCGCAGGTGCCGGGCCCTTGGAATGGTTGTTGCCTGCTCCCCGGCGAGCTGTTCTGATAATTGAGCTTTGCTTCGCGTGTGATAGCTTTCGCAGATTATAAGCTGTTGTTGTGGGCGGCTTGCAGACCGGAACGACGCCGGAACGTTTTACAGCTTACCGCCCTTTCGAGCTTACAAGTGGATTCTATCATAGCTTTATGCGTTTGTCAAGTGTTATTTTCGGCTTCCGCCGCCTTTGCCCTCTGGCGAGGGGTTCGGCTTGCTTCGGCCGTTGTCCTCTTGACAGTTTGAAGTATAGCATAGCTTTATTCGTTTGTCAATCCCCTTTTCCAAAATTTTTTTGAGCCGCCCTTCTCCCCTTTTGCCGCTTATAATGTATAGGGCTGGAGTGTGTAGGGGGATGGGTGGTTGCGAGTCTGTTGCTTTTGCAACAGTATCTATGGTGTTGTGGTGGTGCTCTAGCGGGATGGGATGGGATGTGATATATTTATCACATCATCTAGAGAAGCGGGAGTATACGAATAGTTATTGTTGTGGCGGTAGTGTATACTGGCGGTATTGCTTGTATGGGTGGAAATGCGTGTGTGGTGGTGGATGTGGTGATGGTATAGGTTACGAATGGGAAGGTGGTGGTTTACATTGTAAACCTATCCTGGGGTATGTGATATATTTCTCACATTTTAGCTGGTTTACAGCCGTTAGACCAATATGCACGTTTATGCGCCTATGTCTATACGGCCCTTTTTTCTATGTCCGCTTTTGTGCTGTTTAGGACATGGGGGGGTGGTTTAGACCCCGCTAGGCTCTGTAGTTTCTTCAAGACCCCTAGTTATCCCCCTCCATCCACACCAATAATTTTCGTTCTCTTCCACCAAAAACATCATAAAAATACGAAAATCTCAACAAATATTCGCATATTCTGTATAAAAACGAAGTGATTTCTGCAGATTTTTCTCTTATTTTCGTGTTTATTGCTACAACAATCGCAAAGAATAGTTTAGAATATCCATGCGTTCTTCGTAAATCAGCGATAAAATATCGAGAATAATTATCTTTTCTCTTGACATACCTCGCCTATTGTGGTACAATGTATTTACAGGGGTGAGAGCCTGTATAATTGGGAACAAGTCCAGAAGGGGAAATACTACGTAAAGGAGCCTTACTATGGCTACCATGTATCCCTTCCCTGCTCCCGCTCACGCCCAGATAGTCGGATACGATGGCATCAGCATCAGAGGTCCTTTCGAAGGGATCTCTGTAGCTGGTGCCATTTTCGATGATCCGGTGCCGCCGAAACGGAAGCACTCAGCCGATCCGATCAAGGACCCCGACGACCTGAACCGAATCTCCGAGTATCTGGTGTCCTCTGGCCGCTACCGGGACAACCTGCTGTTCGTAGCCGGTGTCAACTTCGGACTCCGCTGCGGAGACCTGATCCAGCTCAAGATCGGCCATCTGGTACACTGGGACGATGAGCGGAAGCAACTCTCCCACAACAGGAGCTTCACTGTCATAGAAGAAAAAACAAAGAAGAGACGGACCCTGTACGTCAATGGGGCGGTTGCGGAGGCCACTGCTCTGTACATCCAGCAGCTGGCCTCCCGCAACCCCAGGCACGAGGTGGACCTGAACAGTTATCTGTTCAGAAGCCAGTCCAACCGCAGTACGTCGGACCAGCCAATGTCCCGTCGGTCGGTGGAGCGTCTGCTGAAGGAGATCATCAATGATGAAATGGGTCTCCCGATCCACGCCAGCACCCACTGCCTCCGGAAGACTTTCGGCTACCACATGGCCATGTCTGCCCCGGACAGGAGCAGGGCGGTTGCCTTCCTCCAGCACATCTTCGGCCACAGCAACGCCGGATACACGCTGCTGTACATCGGCATCACCGAGGAGGAGGTGGAAGCCTCCTACAACCGGCTGAACCTGGCCCAGGCCGGGATGGATCTCCAGCTCAGCAGCGGCTACAACCAGAAATCGGTTGGGTAGGAGCCATACCTCTGCTGACTGCGGCGGAGTGCTGGAGGGTCGTGGCTGGCGGACGCCGTGTAGGGTTCGTATCGGAGGATCTCCCTCTATCGCCACTGCGGCACGAAGCACGGAGCCGCTTGATATATATTTTTTCTCTACGCTCAGCTGACTGAACCATCAACCAAAGGACTGCTGGTGTACAAGCCAGACTAGCCTGACGGCGACGGAGTGGTCCCCTTGGACCGAAGCGCTCTACTTGAAGGGGCGCGAGCACCTCGACAACTGAAAAATCGGAGACGGTGGAAGGACCACGGAGGAGCCCTTTGGAAGGGGCGTAGTATGTCCTGCTCCAAAAACCGAATACATAAAAAAATTCGGATTTCAGAGCCCCGAAAAATTTTACCGCACTGGTTTTCTAAGGATTTCTCACCTTGAAAATGCCCTTATCTATCTAATCAATTAGGAAGAACGCTTTCGGATACGAGAAAAACCTACATTCTCTTGGAAACAGCGTTTTGAAGAAAACGATGGGAACAAGGAATGTAGACCTCGCGGGCAAAGTTATGATTTGGAATTTGACGAATGTACTGGAAACTCTATGGTAAAAGCCCAAACGGCCCCTTTTTGCTCCATCGATCGTCTCCGATCAAATCTGCCGGCGGCTGCCGGCGAGAAGAAAAAGGAGGATATTTTGAGTAATACCGTAAACGTAGTGGACTCCATCATGGGGTCCGGGAAGACCACAGCCATGATCCGTTACATCAACGAGTCGTCTCCGGATCGGCGGTTCATCTTCTGCACTCCGTATTTGGAGCAGGTGGAGCGGATCATCAACAACTGTCCTGGCAGGAGCTTTGTCCAGCCGGACGACCAGTTCACATCCAAGCTGTCCAGCGTAAAAGCCCTTCTGTCCGCCAACCTCAACATCGCCACCACCCACGCCCTCTTCATGATCCTGGACGATGAGGCCAGAGAACTGATCTTTGACGGCAACTACACCCTGATCATCGATGAGGCGATGGATATCTTCGGCCTGGTGGACATTACCCCGTATGACGTCTGGAGCATGTGCCAGGATTATTGTGAGGAGGCGGCAGACCACCGCCTCTCATGGGTGTCCCCGGATTATCGCGGCCGCTTTGATATCTACCGGCAGGAGATCGAGGCAGGAGCGGTCTACCGCTGCGGTCCCAATAATCTGATACGTATCACGAATATTGAAACGTTCGCTGCTTTTGAACAGGTCTTTCTGCTGACGTATCTATTTGACGGTCAGCTCCATAAGACATATTTTGAAATGCATGGGTGGTCGTTCCAGAACTGGTATATCGAGGGGCATGACGTCGATACGTTCCGGCTGACGCTGGACCCTGTGCCACCCGCCGCCAGAGACTACACACAGCTCATCAATATCAAGCATCACTTCCGCTCCGAGAAACTGAAAACCGGAAGGGCCTGTTTCTCTCTGAACTGGTACCAGAGATGTCTTTCAAAAGATCCCACGCTGGCAGACCAATTACAGATCCTCAAACGGCACATGTCTTCTTTCTTCCGGACGGCCGCTTCTGAGGGATATGACGGCGCTATGTGGACGACCTACAAGTCGTTTCGGAAGACATTGGCGGCTCCCACCTACAATAGAGGATTCGTTCACTGTTCCGCCAAGGCAACCAACGCCTTCCGAGACAAGACCGCCCTCGCCTACCCCATCAACCGGTACATCAATCCCAACCTCGTCAACTTCATCTCGGCTCGCGGCGGAAAGATCGACCACAACGCCTTCGCCCTCTCCGAGATGGTCCAGTGGGTCTGGCGCAGCGCCATCCGGGACGGCAAGCCCATTATGCTATACATACCCAGCGACCGGATGTACCGCCTGTTCACCAACTGGCTGGATACCGTCAGCGGCAAGACGTCTTCCGCTTCGGACCCTGACACGGACCAGCCGAAGCCGAGAAAGAAGCGCGCCCGCAAGCCGGGGGATCTCCCGGAGGCGATCCCTCTGAGCTGACGATTTCCCCCGATCATTTTCAACTTTCAAATTTCAACGCTCAAAGCTCACAATGGCTTTGACTTTAAGTAGCCTTGGTATCAGCCCAGGCTGCGACCTTACCAGCGGCCAGGCCGCGAAGTAACAAAGATCCGCCCAAGGCGATCGGCCATTGATCCAATAATAAAGTCAGAAGAGAGGATCAATTGGCAAATATGTACTATCGTTACGACATCACCCGCGACTACTACGACTGCGAGACTTGCCTGTGGAACGGCGTATGCGACCAAGTCACCATCGAGCTCCCCGCCGCCGCTTACTTCCCGTCGGAGAACGGCGTCAGGAGACCCCGTGTCCACATCACATTAGACGGCTGCCGCTACTACACTCCCCTGGAGGGACGAGAGCGGCTCAGCTCCGTAGAACATTACCGACGAGACCTTGACGAAAGGGCTGGCGACTACCGCCGCCTCATCGACGAGTTCCAGTGATCTGGGAAGCGAAAGTGAGGTGACGGACCATAGCTCTTTCGAAACTATATCCCATCTACAGCTTACAGACATCCGCCTTCTACACCGAGGAGGAGGCTGTCCTGGAGGAGCGTCTGCAGACGCTGAGGAAGCTCATCCGGGAGGGCGGCGACGAGCTGGGCGAGGAGGAGAAAAAGGCCCTCTGCGCCGCCGCTGGGGCCGCCAAGCAGGCGCTGAAGGCCAAGATCGCGGACAACACCGGCATCACCCGAGAAGTCCGCAGATCGTTCCTGAATGAACGAAATATCGTGTGCGTCTTTGACTCGGACCTGACCCGCTCCCTGGGAATGCGGGAGGACGCCCTCAACGACGCCATCATCATCGTGAAAGTGTTCTTCTTCGGCGTGGCCGAGAGCATCATCAAAAACGGATTTACGCTCAATGGCGAGCGATACATATTTTTCTCCGCCTCCGCCGGTCAGATCCGGACCAAGAAATTCGTGGCGGTAAAGGAGGACCTCTGGGAGCGGTGTCGGGACCGGCTGACCTGCGGCCTCTCCCTGGAGCGGATCAACGCCCAGGGCGGCATCAACGTCAACAAGTACCTGGCCTATCTGGCGTTGTGCAACAGCGCCACGGACCTGTGGGAGGACTTCGACATCGACCGGTGCATCGTGGTGGACGACTTCGAGACCGACATCCACGGGCTGGTGGACTACATCACCACGGACGACTTCCAGATCCACCGGCAGGAGATGGACGTGCCCATCACCCACACCGATGGCTGCGGCATGATCCTGCCCTCCGTCAGCAAAAAGAATTTCATGGTACGGGCTCCCTGGATCAAGGGCCTGCTGGCCTCCTTCCCCTTCGACAAGTTCATCCGTGAGGCGAACCGCCGGGACAGCACCGTCAACCACGGACTGATCCGGGATATCTACGGGCAGGAACACGACATCCTGGCGGAGGGCATCCAGATCATCTTCACCAAGTCGCAGTTCAAGCTCTGGAAGCACTACGCCAGCTGGGAGGAGTACCGGGAGCTCTTCAAGCGGCACGGCTGCACCGCCGGAAAGTGCAACGTGGAGGAGGGCTACATCCCCAACGCCCAGTTCAACTACCAGATGCTCCAGACGCTGGACGATATGACGGACGGGGAGCTGGAGGACCTGGCAGCGAAGACCAACGACAGCATCCTCCGGGTGACCTCGGACCGGGACACCATGCTCCGGGTGTTCGGGGCCACCAAGTACAACCGGAACAAGAACCCGTTCCAGGAGTGTCTGTGCCTCTACCCCGAGCTGCTCCAGGACGCCCACAGCCGGGACGTGCTCCGGTCCCTGAAGAACAAGATGATCAAGGAGGCCAGGGGCGGCCGGCTGGACGTGAAGGGGAAATACCTCTTCCTGATCCCGGACCTGTACGCCGCCTGCCAGCACTGGTTCCTGGGAGAGGAGACGCCCTCCGGCCTGCTGGGAGACGGCGAGGTGTACTGCCGTGTCTACGATGGAGAGCCGGAACTGGACTGCCTGCGAAGCCCCCACCTCTACCGGGAGCACGCCGTTCGGAGGAATGTCTGCGGGGAGCGACTGGAGTGCAAGCGGTGGTTCCAGACAGACGCCATCTACACCAGCAGTTTTGATACCATCTCGAAAATATTGCAGTTCGACGTGGATGGAGACAAGTCTCTGGTCTGTGCCGAGCCCGTAATCCTGCGGGCGGCAAAGCGCAACTGCCAGGACATCGTCCCCCTCTACTACGAGATGGCGAAGGCCCCGGCCCACGTGGTGGACGCCGCCGGGATGTATAAGGGTATGGAGGCCGCCTACACCGGCGGCGCCATCGGCCCCATCAGCAACAGCATCAGCAAGATCTGGAATTCGGGCGCTCCGGATCTGGACGCGATCAAGCTCCTATGCGCCCAAAATAATTTTACGATCGATTTTGCCAAGACATTGTACAAGCCCACGCCTCCGCCGGAGATCGAGGAGCGGATCAAGTCCGCCTCCCATGGCAAGGTCCCCCACTTTTTCGTCTATGCCAAGGACAAGGAGGAGTGGCAGGTGGAGCCGGCCAACGGCTCTGTCGTCAACCGGCTGGAGCAGATCATCATCAACCCCAATCTGCGGTTCAGCGCCGAGTCGCTGGGCAAGCTGGATTACAGGATGCTCATGTGCGATCCTGACACGGAGGTCACAGCGGAGGACAAGCCCCTGCTGGAGCTCTACTATAAGCTCAGCAAATCCGTCAACTACCGCATGTCGGACGACGGAACAAAGAACAACTTCAATTTCGTATACCAGCGTGTGCGGAGTCAGCTGTTGGAGACTGACCCCAATATCTACCACCTGACCGACGTTCTGGTCAAGCAGCTCTTCCACATCAGGAAGGCACAGAGGAAGACTCTCTTCTGGGAGTGCTTCGGTGACATCGTTCTGGAGAATCTGAAGGAGAACGTGGACCAGAACACCATCATGTGCGCCAAGTGCGGCGCCAGGATCCTCCCCTCCCACCGCAGCCAGATCTACTGCCCCGGCTGTGCCAGGGTGATGGAGCGAGAGAGGACCAGACTCAGAGCTCAAAAGTTCAGAAGGAAACAAAAATCGGCGTAACGGCCGTCTATGAACCCCGCAAACCCTGTCGTATCAAGGGTTTGCGGGGTTTTCTTATTTTCCGGAGTTTTCAAAAACCCAGTAATTGCAAGGGTTTGCGGGCTCGGGGTCAAAAAATTGTGTCACACTTAGGGAGAAAAAGGGTCAATGGCGTGATACACACACGATACGCAACCGGCATAGGCCGCCTTCAGCAGTCTGACCGCGGTCTATCCCTCCCCCACGCCGGGGCTTTTTTTCGCAAATTTTGGAGAAAAGGATGAATACAGCATTGATCAAAGTAACGCGGCAGGAGGCGGACCAGATCCGGAAACAGGTCCCGGACGCCCACATCACCATCGTCAACCGCGGCAAGTCCTACAAGAAATACTGGGCGGAGGAGTCCAGGGGCGTCATGCGCCTCCTCTACAAGCTCCGCTCCAGGAAAAGGCGGTGGCAGTGATGGAGACCTGCGCCGTGACCACAGCCTCCTACGGCGCGTCCGAGCGCCTGAGCGGGGAGGCGTACCTGGACTACATGGTACGTCTGTTTGAGCACAAGCAGGAGTACGGCCTGACCTGCAACGACATCGCCGATCTCCTCAACGAGCAGACCGGCAACAGCTACTCCGAGTGTACCTACCGAAAATACTACGCCGCCTTCAACGACGGGCGGACCTACGAGCGCTCCGGTGTGGCCGCCATGGGCGGGGAGCAGGCAGGGACAGCCACCAGTATCCTGTGTCTGTCCGATTTCCACTACCCCTACGCCGCGCCTCTGGAGACCTTCCAGGCGTATCGCCGGCCGGACGTGCTGCTGCTCAACGGCGACATTGTGGACATGCAGTCCATCAGCCGCTTCTCGAAGAGCTACCGGGTGAACCCCATGGAGGAGATGATCGGCGGCCGGCAGTATCTCATCGACCTGATCGAGTACCTGGCTCCCCGGCGGGTCCTCATCAACAAGGGCAACCACGAGGTACGCTTCGGCTCGTACCTGGCCAGGAGCCTGGATGGCGAACTGAAGGACCTGATGCCGGAGACCGCCATGGACCTCATCGTCAACGACGGTTTCCACCACTATGACAAGAGGACCCGGACCAAGATCTGGTACCAGCCCATCCGCGACGTGTTCGAGGGCGTGGATATCTCCTACACCGGGGACTGGTGGTGCAAGCTGGGGAAGACCATCTTCGCCCACCCGCTGGCCTACTCCGGCGGGATCCTGAAGACCTCGGAGAAGGCCGCCAACCACTTCCTGCGGTTGGACCCGGATTTCGACGCCCTGGTGCTGGCACATACCCACAAACTGGGGATGTACCGGGAGGGCAACATCACCCTCTTCGAACAGGGCTGCTGCTGCCTCACCGAGAAGATGGACTACGCGGACGGCAAGCTGACCATGCCACAGCAGAAGGGATTTTTGTACCTCTGCCAGGACGGCGAGGGGCGCCTGTTGTTCGACCGGACAAGGCTCGTAACGTTCTGACGGGCCAACATTTAAAAAAACATAACACAAATTTGGAAAGAAAGGACGATTTCGATGACGAAGAACGAATTCGCCAAGGTGGTCGCCAGGCGCTACCACATGACGAACGACACCACCAAGGCGTGGGTCGAGGCCATCTTCGGCACACTGGGCGAGATCCTCGCCAGCGGTGAGGAGGTCAATCTCCGCGGCTTCGGCGTATTCCGCCAGCGGCAGACCCGGCCCAAGGTGGGGCGCAACGCCCGTACCGGGGAGGCGGTCTACATCCCCGAGCACCGGCGCATCCGCTTTGACCTCTGCGAGAAGCTGGACCTGGTCCTCAACGGGGAGGCGGAGCTGGAGGAATTTGACCGCGAAGCGGACGGCGCCTCCTCCCTGTTCGATAACGGCGACTTGACCGAGCGGTAACCATGGTGGTGAGCCGCCCTTATGGTAAAGCAATTTCAAAAATTCCTGCGGTCCGCTGCCCTGACGATATATTCCATGCGATGGCACATATTTGGGTGGGCGGTTGGCTGGCTGCTTGGCTGGCTGATCGCAGAATCGATCATAGCCATCATAGAGCTGCTGTTAATTCGGTATCTGCTGCAGTATATCGTTTAGAAAAATATTTGGTGTAATAGAGAATTCGTAGAAAGGAGAAGTATGGCGAGAGCAACAAAATACAATAAGCTGACTTCCCCTGAACTGCTGGCGCGCGTCAACCCGGAAAATCTGCAGCTGATGGAGGAGTTCCTGGCTTACCTGCGCTCTATGCGCCACAGCAAGGGGACCATCAACGGGTATCGGAACGACCTCCGCATCCTGTTTGTCTATGTGATGCAGAACTGCCAGAACAAGCATTTTACCAAGCTGACCAAGCGGGAGCTGATCGGCTTCCAGAACTGGCTGCTCAACGACAATGAGAACTCCCCTGCCCGGATCAGGCGCATCAAGAGCGCCATCTCCAGTCTCGGCAACTACGTCGAGGACATCCTGGACGACGAGTACGAGGGGTACCGTTCCCCCATCAAGAAGATCAAAAGCCCCTCCATCCGGGCTGTGCGGGCCAAGACGGTCTGGGAGGACCAGGAGCTGGAGGACCTGCTCCAGGCCCTGACGGACACGAGGCAGTATGAGAAAGCCTGCGTGCTGGCCCTGGCCATCTACAGCGGGCGGCGGAAATCGGAACTTCTCCGGTTCAAGGTCCACTATTTTGACGATGAAAACGTGGTGTACGGTTCTCTCTACCGCACCCCGGAGCCCATTCAGACTAAGGGCACCGGCGGCGGTAAGATGCTGACCTGCTACACACTGCGAAACAAGTTTAAACCCTACCTGGACGCATGGCTCGCCGAGCGGAAGGAGCTCGGCATCGAGAGCGAGTGGCTATTCCCCAACCTGCGGGACCCTTCGCAGCCCCTCCCCGTCAGCACACTGGACAGCTGGGCACGGCAGTTCTCGGTCATGACGAACAAGCCGTGTTACTTCCACAGCTTTCGCCATAAGTTTGTCACCGAGCTCTCCCGGAGCGGGCTGCCGGACGGCGTGATCACTAAAATTGTGGGATGGGACGACCCGTCCATGTGCCAGGTCTACAACGACAGAGAGATCGACGAGGAGTTGGGTCAGTATTTTGACGAAACCGGGATCAAAGCCCAGGCCCCGCCGGATCTATCCACCCTGTAGGAGGCAGCAATGGGACGCCCAAGAAAATCATCCCTGGAGTCGCCAATGGCTGTGGCGCCGGGCTCCGGAGGCAGAGGGCGCGCGCCCTCCTCCCTCGGGAAGCAGCGCAACGACCCAGGGCTCAGAGGCGACCCCGCCGGGACCACATATCGCTGCACATGCTGCGGCAGGCAGTACCCCTCCCAGCGGGGAAACTTCTTCACCTCCAAGTCACAGCTGTTTCACGGCTGGGGCGGTTACTTCCCCATCTGTAAGCCGTGCACTGAAAAATACTACGCCTGGATGTCTTCCGAAGTATACGGCGGCGACGACATGAGGACCCTGCACCACATGTGCCGGCTGATGGACCTCTACTACAGCGAGGACACCGCGGCCGCCGCTCTCGTGGAATCCCGTCCCGGCTTCACGCCTCTCAGCTCCTATATCTCCCGCCTGACGGTATCCACAGGCAGGAAGACAAACCTGTCCTATATCGACACGATCCTGGAGGATCTGGACGCTGAGCGGGAGATGAAGGACGCCATCCGGAAGGCAGCGGAGGACCAGGCTGAACAGATTTTGGCGGACGCCCGCGCGGAGGCGGATCGGGTCCGGGGAGACCTGGAGCGGAAGCTGACGCTGGACGATATTCCCACCGAGATCAAGCGCCGGTTCGGCTACGGTTTCGAGCCGGAGGAGTACCAGTACATGCAGGAGCAGTATGAGGACTGGGTCAAGTGCTACGCCTGCGATACCAAGATCCAGGAAGAGCTGTTCAAAAATATGTGCCTGGCCCAGCTGAATATCGTCAAGGCCCAGCAGTCCAACGGGGACGTGGCCAAGGCCACCAAGGCGTTCAACGATCTGGTGCTCATGGCCAACATCGCTCCCCGCCAGCAGAAGGATCTGGTGGGCGAAAACGACACCTTCGGCACCCTGATCCAGCGGTGGGAGGAAGAGGAGCCCATCCCGGAGCCCGACGAGAAGTGGCGGGACGCCGACGGTATCAAGAAGTACATCTCCACCTGGTTCTTCGGTCATTTGGCGAAGATGTTCAAGGTGGAAAACGACTGGTCGGCGGAGTACGAGAAGGCCCTGGAGCCCTACACAGCCCACCCGCCCAGCTATGACGGCGACTTCAACATCACCGGTGACGGCGGAGAGGCGGAACTGGAGGCGGACCATGGCGGCGAATAACACTGCGGTCCAGCCGTCCAGGATCATGACGGACGCTGAGCTCCAGGCCGCCAACGAGCGCAAAATGATGGAGGCGGTAGCCAGGCGCGCCAGCTTCTACCGCGCCAACCCCCACCGCTTCGCCAAGGACTATCTGCACCTGGACTTATATATTTTCCAGCAGATCATCCTTGTGTTGATCAGTCTATCGACAAATTTTCTATTTCTTGCCAGTAGAGGAATTGGAAAAACATTTATTCTTGCGGTCTTCTGCGTCATCCGATGCATCCTTTACCCCGGTTCCCTGGTGGTGGTCACCGCCAAAACCCGGGGACAGGCATATGAGGTCATCGACAAGATCGAGAAGATCCTGATCCCCAAATCCGCCCTGCTCCGCAGCGAGATCAACTTCAAGCGCAGCGCCTTCAATCTGCAGAAGGCGGAGGTGGTCTTCTACAACACCTCCTGCATCCGGGTCGTGACGGCCAACGACAACTCCCGGCACTTCCGGGCCAACGTCCTGCTGGTGGATGAGTACCGCATGATTCCCCTGGATACCCTGAACACCGTGCTCCGGGAGTTCCTGGTTGGGTCCCGTGACGCTGGCTATCTGCGGAAGCCCCAGTACCGGCATCTGGCGGAGCGGAATATGGAGCTCTACGCCTCCTCCTGCTGGTACACCAGCCACTGGAGCTACCAGCTGGCGCAGGACTATCTCAACAACATGATGACAGAGGGGAAAAAGTATACCATCTGCGGACTCCCCTACCAACTGGCGGTGCGGGACGGCATCCAGTCTAAGGAGGCCATCGAGGATAAGATGACGGAGAGCACCTTCTCCGCCGTCAAATTCCAGATGGAGTCCGAGGCGCTGTGGTTCTCCGACACCGACGGAGGGCTCTACAGTTACTCCGACATCTCCCGCACCTGCAAGATTGACTACCCCATGTTCCCCAGCTCCGTGACAGAGCTCATACGGGATCAGAAGATCGTAATACCGCCTAAGAGATCCGGCGAATACCGGATCCTGTCGGCGGATATCGCGGTGATGGCGTCCAGCGGCTCGAAGAGCAACAACGACGCCACCTCCCTCTTCATCAATCAGATGACGCCCACCAAGAGCGGGCGGTACCTCAACAATATTGTCTATACGGAAAACTACGAGGGCGCCCACACGGAGGACCAGGCCCTGATCATTCGAAAAATGTTCGAGGAGTACGACTGCGACTATATCGCCATCGACGCCAGGGGCGTCGGATGGGGCGTGGTGGACCTCCTGCTCCGGGACCAGGTGGACTACGCCACAGGGCAGATCTACCCCGCCCTGAGCTGCTGCAACGACGACGACATCGCCGCCAGGTGCTCGAACCCCAGGGCGCAGAAGGCCATCTGGGCCATCAAGGGGAACGCCCAGTTCAACTCAGACTGTGCCCTCGGGCTGCGTGAGGCGTTCCGTCAGGGCACCATCCGTCTGCTGAAGCAGGAGTACGACTGCGAGGAACAGCTCTACGCCATCAAAGGGTGGGACAAGCTCTCCCCCGCCGAACAGCTGGAGCTGCGTATGCCCTACGTCAACACCTCCCTCCTGGTCAACGAGCTCATCAACCTGGAGTACGAGGCCAAGGACAGCGGCATTAAAGTACACGAAAAATCAGGTATGCGAAAGGACCGGTACAGTTCCCTGAGTTACAACCTGTACGTGGCACGGGAGCTGGAGCGGCAGCTGCAGAAGCCGAAGCGTACGGTGGACGAAGCCGGTATTGTCCGCTTCAGGGCGCCGGAGATCAGATCATTCAACACAGGAAGGAGGCGATGAGCGATAGGCGTGAGAAAAAAAGAGGGCGTGGAGGCAACGGCCGCCGTATCCGGCGGAGAGACCGAGGCGCAGCGGAAGCAGAGAGAAGCCTTTGAGCGGGTCCTCTCCTTTGCGAAGCTGCTGCGGTATCCCCTGTGGGACGTGAACGACCAGTCCACGAAATCCACTCCGCGCTATACCCGGTACACCAAAGAGGATCTCATGGACTACATGCAAAGTCCCGCGACCAACGAGGCGAACATCCGCAATGCCAGTATCTACATGTTTGACTGTTCGTCCCAGTACAAGCGCCTGATCCTCTACTACGCCTTTTTGCTCAAGTGGGCGTATACCATAGCCCCTGTAGGCTACGACCCGGACAAGGTGAAGCCGGATGCGTTCCGGAAGGCGTACTACAAAGCGGAGGCGCTCATCGAGTCCATGAACCTGCCTCATGAGATGCAGCGGGCGTCCGCCATCGCCCTGCGGGACGGTGTGCTCTATGGCGCTGTCTGGTCCACGGGCAACTCGTTCTACATCCAGCGGATCAACCCGGACTACTGCGCATTGACGTCCATCATCGACGGCACGTGGAGCTACTCGGTGGATATGAGCAAGATCCAGGAGAAGCAGCTCCCCCTATATCCGCCGGAGTTTACCACCATGTACCAAAATTACCGGAACGGGCAGCCCAAGTGGCAGGAGGTGCCGGAGTCCATCTCCTTCTGTCTGAAGGCGGATGAGACAAACTCCGCCTACAGTCTACCGCCCTGGGCCTCCACCCTTCCCTTGCTCTACGACATCGAGACCTACAAGGCCCTGCAGGAGACCGCCACGGAGATCGCCAACTACAAGCTCCTCGCTATGAAGATAGAGGTAGACGAGGACGGTACGCCGCAGATCGACTGGCCCATGGCGGAAAAATACTATAAACAGCTGTGCGCCTCCCTGCCGCCCTTCGTGGGCGCCGCCCTGACTCCCATGGAGATCTCCTCCTTCGAGTTCGAGAAGAGCAACGGGACCAACGACGTGGACACCGTCAGCCGGGCGGAGGAGCAGTATTGGTTCAACACCGGTACCAGCGCCCTGCTCCACGGGTCCTCCACCAGCGACACCGCAGGCACGCTGAAGCTCTCCATCCGCTCGGACGAGGAGATCATGTTCGGGCTCCAGCGTCAGGCGGAGCGCCTGATCAACCGTATTCTGAAGAACCTCAGCGGCACGGTCAAGTTCAAGATCAACTTCCTGCCAGTGACCTTCTTCAACCAGGACGAGCAGGTCCAAGTCTACAAGGAGGCCGCGACACTGGGTATTCCCGGCTCCAAGGCCGCCTACGCCGCCGCAGTGGGCATTCCCCAGCATGATCTGCTGGGCATGGAGTACATCGAGATGGAGCTTCTGAACATGGGTGGGCTGACGCCTCTGACCAGCGGGTACACCGTCTCCTCCGACGAGGGCGGCAGGCCGCTCTCCGACGACGGCAGCCTCACCGACGAGGGCGAGGCCACCAGGGAGAAGGGCAGCAACGAGAACGTGGTGTGATATGACAAACAAATATATTTATGTGAGAAGCCCCTTGAAGGCAGCCCAGCTGCTGGACAGGGGCTTTCGTTCTATCAAGGCGCCTGTGGCGCGGGATCAGAGTCTCTTTATTTTTGAATACAGCGAAGCGCTGCAAACTTATCTGACGGAACACTTCGCCCTCTCTGATTATACCGTGTCCGACCGGGCGCTGATTTGCTTTTAAGGAGGGGGTGACCCATTGAAAAACAGCACGCGGTACCAGAATATCACCAGCTACAGCAGGATCGAGCCCATTCGGCCGGTCAATGAGGAGTTCACCCTCTGTAAGGTCTATGTCCAGGGCGTGGGCAAGAACCGCAACTACAGCTATATGTCCAGGAAGAACATCCTGCGGGCGGAGCCCACGCTCCACTACATCCCCGTGGTCGGTCATCTGCTGACGAAGTACGACGAGGACGGCAACGAGGTTGGGAAATACTTCGGCGGACACGACTATGTTTTGGATGAGAACTGGGAGTACAAGGCGCAGACCGTGCCCTTCGGCGTCGTCACAGCGGACCCGACAGAGTTCGAGGAGGTAGAGGAATACGACCAGACCGTGACCTACCTGACCGCCACCGCTATTTTGTGGACGGGACGGTACCCGGAGCTGAAGGAGGCTGTCTACGCCGACGACTGCTGGTTCGCCCAGAGCATGGAGATCGCCGTGACCCAGTCACGCCCCTACGAGGAGGACAGCAACTTTACCGAGCTGCTGGACTGGACCTACAGCGCCCTGTGCATCCTGGGCAAGAGCGATGACCCAGATTTTAACACAGAGCCCTGCTTCATCTCCTCCCGCTTTGTGCCGCTGACCTACAGTCAGGAGCGGGAGAGCTTCCATACGGCTATGAGTGAGATGCGAGAGCACCTCGCTTTTATTTTATCACCCAAGAAAGGAGGAGAGGCACAAATGGATCAGGAAATGATCGCGTCTGTTCTGGCTGAGTTTGGCCTGACCGCCGACGCCATCGACTTTTCTACGGAAGGCATGGACGAGGAGGCGCTGCGGTCCGCCGCGAAGGCGTTTGCCGAGGCCCAGAAGCCCGGTGAGCCCGGCGGCGAGGAGCAGACCTTCGTCTGCGAATTTGTCGCCACCTACAACCAGCGCCGGGACGCGCTGCGGAATGCGCTGGACAGCGTAGTTGTCAGAGATCCCCAGGGTAATGTTGTCTCCGCCACCCACTATTGGGTGAACGATTTTGACGACGCCCACGTGTTCGTTGAGCGCTATATCTATACCGCCAACGGAGACGACAATACGGATCACGGCCGCTTCAACTATGTCATGAACGAGGCGGACAACACCGCGTCCATCACCAGTGACTTCGAGCTCATGCATCTGATGTGGCTGACCACAGCGGAGAAGAACGAGCTGGACGCCGCACGAAACGCCGCCGCCGAGCTGACGGAGCTGCGCGCCTACAAGGCGCAGGCTGAGTCCGACAAGCGCGCGGCGGAGGTGGAGGACCTGTTCGCCCAGTTCGAGGACCTGGCCCAGGTGGATGGCTACGCCGCCCTGCGGGAGTCCGCCCTGGAGTCCGGCAGTCTGGAGGAGATCGAGACCAAGCTCTACGCGCTGCGCGGCCGTCAGGTCAAGAGCTTCGCCAAGGGCGCCGATCCCAAGCGGACCCCCGTCAAAGTCGGGATCTCCGGCGAGACGCCCAACAACGACCCCTACGGCGGTCTGATGACCAAGTACAACTAACTACGAGAAAAGGAGATACGAATATGGCTTACGCAATTCTGCGGACGGACAAGATGATGTCCACCCGCGTTGAGTCCATGCTGGTCACCTTCCGGTACCAGGATAGTTCCGCCGACGCCCCCATCGAGAACGGCAACATTGTGGAGCTGGACGGCCTGATGGAGGGCGAGCGCGAGGTCTTCCTGGCTAAGGCCCCCACCGCTGCCTCCAAGCTGGACAACTGCGTCCTGGTTAACGGCGTGGAGCTGCTCTACGACGAGCGCGCCAGTATGCGGAATCTGAACAAGTTCCGCAACGAGGCCGGCGACAACGTCCGCGGTCGTCATCTGCACAGCGGCGACATCTTCAGCGTCACCAAGGAGGCTATTGACGGCGAGGCCGCTGTCGGCAACGCCATCGAGCTTCAGGCCGGCACCAAGCTGAAGTGTGTGGCAAGCCCCACCGCCAGCACCACCCAGGTGGGCACTGTGATCGAGCTGGATGGCGACTACATCGTCATTCTGGTGGCCTAAGGAAGGGAGGCAGAATACATGGATCGCAATGAAATGAACAATGTGGTAAAGCTTGCTCTGGACGCCATCCACGGCCGCATCCAGGGCAATTTTTCTAAGGAGGACGCCTCCGAGACCCTGCGGAAGGCGTTCATCGAGGCCAACGGCGGCTCCACCACCATCAATATCAAGACCTTCCACCGCGGCAACCAGCTGTTCGACATCATCGAGGAACTGCTGCCCGTGATCATCCAGGAGGGCCTGCAGGGCGACGAGTTCTTCTTCGACCTGGTGGAGTACCGCAACATGGCCGAGGGCGATATGAACGAGTTCTATACTGAGGACAAGTCCGAGTTCATCGTCGCCGATGTGGCCAACGGGACCCAGGGCATCCGCCGCCAGCGCCTGAACGCCGGCGAGACCCTGAGCCTCAAGACTTCTCCCAAGGCCGTCAAGGTCTACGAGGAGCTGCGGCGTATGCTGGCCGGCCGGGTGGACTTCAACACCTTCATCGACAAGGTGAGCCAGGCCATGACCAAGCAGCTGCGGATGGACATCTACAACACCTTTAACGGCATTTCCGCCACCACCGCTGGCCTGAACGACACCTATGTCATCAGCGGCACCTATGACGAGGCGAAGCTGCTGGAGCTGATCGAGCATGTGGAGGCCAAGACCGGCCAGACCGCCAAGATCGTCGGCACCAAGGCCGCCTTGCGCAAGGTGACCACCGCCGTCGTGTCCGATGAGGCCAAGAGCGACCTGTACAACATCGGCTACTACGGCAAGCTGGCCGGCACCGACATGATCGCGGTCAAGCAGGTCCACAAGACCGGCACCGACACCTTCATGCTGGACAACAACAAGCTCTACATCATCGCCGGCAGCGAGAAGCCCATCAAGGTGGTCAACGAGGGCGAGGGTCTCATCGTCAATGGCGATCCCACCGACAACAGCGACCTGACCCAGGAGTACACCTACATCCAGAACTGGGGTGTGGGCGTGATCTTCTCCAGCGTCATGGGCATCTACACCATCACCGACTAACATACAGAGCGCGGCGGGGCCTCCGGGCCCCGCCTTTTGAATGAAAGGATACGATATGGCAGCAAGAACGCAGAACACCCGACCCAAGGCGGACATACCTGTGGAGACCGCCGTCTCCCCCGCAAAGGAGGAGACCGCCGCTCCCGCCAAGCCTGGGCAACCGGCGAAGGTCCGGCTGGATGACAGTGTCCTGATCCGGGTAAAGAGTAACACCTACGGCCAGCTGATCTACGTTAACAAGCGCACCGGCGACCGGACGGAGTGGAGCCGCTTCGGCGAGGAGCAGTCTGTCACCATGGGCGACCTCCGGGCGATGAAGGGGACCCAGCTCCCCTTCTTTTCCGACCAGATGATCGTGGTCACCGGCTGTGACGATGAGCGGTACCCCGATTTGACTCCCGCCGAGATCTACGACGCCCTGCTGGTCTCCCGGTACTACAAAAACATTGTGGACCCCGACAATTTCGGCAGGATCTTCTCCGCCTCCGAGGACGAGACCCGGCAGTGGGTCTCCCAGATGTCCAGCAACGCCAGGATGAACCTGATCGTGGCGCTGAACGCGGCGATCCACAACGGTACGCTGGACTCCCTGCGGAAGATCAAGCTGTTTGAAGATCTGCTGGGGTGTGAGCTGGCAACTCTCCAGTGAGGAGGGACTATGGCGACATCATACTCCACCATTCTCGACAGGGCCCAGTTTCGGGTCAGCGACTACGACGCTCTGAAGCAGACCTTCCAGATGCACTACGACGTGATGCGGAAGCACCTGATGAGCGCGGCGGCAGATTTCGCTCCTTATTGCCGTTTTGATCTCAACGACCGGGACGACGCCCTGGCCCAGTTCAACGCGGACCTGGACGACGAGTGCATCGAGATCCTGGCCTGCGGCGTGGCTGCCTACTGGCTCAGCGCCCTGGTCATGAATACGGACCTGCTCCAGAACCGGCTGTCCACCAAGGAGTTCAGCTACTTCTCCCCCGCCAACCTCCTGAACGCGGCTTCCGCGCTGCGGAAGGAGACCCGGAAGGAGTTCCGCTCCGAGATCATCCAATACACCTACCGGCACGGGAACATTGAAGCGCCGGGTCAGGAGGCGTCCAGTGAAACGTAGGTGTGAAAGACAGCATACATTTCTGGAGAACATGATCGACCGGGTGTTCAAACTCCTGCCTATGCGGGAGCTTGAGGATATGGGCGAGGAGACGTTCCTGGGGGAGTATCTGCAGGAGCTGGCCATAGAGGCCAACGGCGCATACTTCACCTTCCCGGAGCTCTCCAAAAAGGCAAAATATGTCTCTGTGACCAACACGCTGCAGTACATGCGGCAGCACTGGTCGGAGATGGAGTTCGCCGCCTTCCGCCGCTCCGTGCTGAAGATGACCAACATTCTGGCCGGTATGGCGGAGGAGGCGGCGCGATGAAGTGGCCTGACGGAACAGGGGAACAGCTCCTCTATTACGACTATCTGACCCGGTATGGCACCACCGCCAGAGAGCGGTCCATCGTCAGGACGAAGCAGGATTTTGAGCGGTTCGTGGTGGATGACCCGGCGTACCAGGAGGACTGCACCCGCAACGGGGCGCCTCAGCGGTTCCTCATCACCCGCACAGATTCTCTCATCCGGTGTGAGATCACCGCCTTCCCCGGCGAGGAGCTGTATCCCGGGGACATCATCGAATGCTTTGGCGAGCACTGGATCTGTTACCAGACCAGGGTCAGCAGCGACATCCAGGTCACCGGCACCATATGGCTGTGCAACCACCTTTTCCGCTGGCAGAACGGTACCCCTGACATCATCGAGAAGTGGGGCGTGCTGGACGCCGGTGTCTACTCCACCACCATCGCCGGAGGGTACGAGGTCAATACCCCGGACGTACAGTACAAGATCTACCTTCCCATCGACAGCGACACCGAGCGTCTCTACGTTGACAAGAGGCTGGCCACCAACGTGAGATATGACGCCAACGGGAAGCAGATTTTGGAGGTCTACAAGATCACACGGGTAGATCCTACCAGCCAGGCGTATGGCAAGGGCGCCCACCTGATGCTCCTCCACTGCCGCAGCGATGACTATGTAGCAGAGCACGACAGCGTGGCGCAGCGGATTTGCAACTACATCCCGCCGGATACGGCCGGCCCCTCCGAACCGGGGGGCACCGTGGACGGCGCGCCAGCGATCAGCGGAAGAGACACCCTCCGCATCGGCGGGAGCCGTACCTACTCCATCGAGCCGCCCGGTATGTTCGAACCGGCATGGTCCATGTCGCCGGCGCTGGACGGCGTCTCCCTGGCGGAGGAAGCTGGCGAGGTGCGGGTGACGGCGGAGGACAGGCCCGATCTCATCGGGCAGTCCTTTGTCCTTCGGGCGGAGGACCCCTCGGGCGTCCATGCCCCATTGACCATGACAGTGGAGGTGATCTGACCGTGTCGGAGAAATTGACCCATCAGGACCAACTGGTGGACTACAACCAGAGGATCTGTAATAAGATCCTCTCCTCCCGGGAGGTCATGGCGCTGATCGCCAACGATCCCGACCTGGACCTGGACAGTCCCGAGGCCGCCCAGTGGGAGGACCACATCATCGATCACGCCTGGGTGGACGACACCGTGCAGGAGTCCGGGGCATTCGTGACCGTGGATGTGGACGTGACGGACATGTCCTCCGGCACCATCAAGGATATGCGGGTTTACGTGGAGGTCCTGGTCAGCAAGACCTACATGGCCCTGACCCCCTCCCTGTTCAAGGGCGTCAAGGGCAACCGCCGTGACAACATCGTCCGGCAGATCGACAAGCTGCTCAACGGCAGCTACGATTTTGGCATCGGCCGTCTGGACGCCACCAACATCCGCACCGTCACCACCGCAAACAAGTTCTCCGGCAAGCTCATCACCTACATGGTGTCTGACTTCGCCAGGAACCGGAGCCTCCTGCCATGATCGACAACACCGTCCTCATCAGCGGCGCTCCCATGCGGTTTGGCGGCATCCTGTTCCGCCAGCCGACCCTGGAACAGATCTACCGGGACCCGGACGTCGGTAAGGCGGTCTACGACTCTTACCTGTACCTTGTCTCCCTGGACGTGGAAGGCTTCCTCCAGGCCACGGGGCTGACGGACGTCTACATGAAACTGCCCCGGGACATCCGGGAACAGATCGGTATCTTTGACCTCCTGACGGCGGAGCCGAGCTGGAGAGCGCTCCTTCTGGAAGCCCTCTCCTTTTTCACAGGCTCACCCGTCCGGTATGACCCCACCGCCGGGGAAATCCTAGTGGACTGCGGTGAGGAGGAGCGGGTCCTGGACAAGGAGAGGTACGACCAGGCCAGGGAATTTATCATGCGCTCCGCCTGCCTGGAGTACAAGGCCAAGCAGAGCGAACTGCGCTTCTATAACAAGCGCGCCAAGGAGGCGTGGGAGCGCCTGATGAAGCACCGGGAGGAGATGCGGAAGAAGCCCCAGAAGGTGGACCCCAGCTTCTCTCTCTGGAACATCATCGGTGCCGTGACCTCCCGGCATCCGAGCCTGAACCTCACCAACATATGGCAGCTGACGGTCTACCAGCTCTATGACCAATTTGCCAGAGTCCGCGCTCAGGTGGCCTTCGACATTTACAGCAGCCGCTGGGCCGTGTGGGGCAAGGACAAGCTCGACCAGTCCCTGTGGTTCAAACAGGAACACGACAACAAAGTGTAAGGAGAGATAGAATGGCTATTAACGCAATGACTACGTTTGCCAATCGTGAAGTCTACAACATGATCCTGTGCGACTTCAACACGAAGAAGCCGGTCCTGAACATCGACTGGGCAAACGCCACCTCCAACGATATCACCGGTGAAGAGGTGTACGCCTACGGCGGCTGGGGCCATCCCAAGCGGGTGACCTTCTACGGCGAGAAGGGCGGCACCATCACCATCGAGACCCAGATGCAGTCCTACCAGCTGTACTCCATCATGACCGGCGCCGCCATTGAGAAGACCGCCAAGTTCCTGGAGCGGGAGGTCGTCACCGCTACTACCGCCGGCACTCTGACGGTCAAGAGCGCCCCCATCGAGGGCACCGTCAACGTCTTCGCCGACGGCGACGACTGCGGCACTCCCTTGGAGGGCGTCACCTCCGCCGAGACCACCATTTCCGGTGAGAGCATCGAGCAGGATCAGACCTACATCGTGTACTACATGAAGGAGTACACCACCGGCGTCACCCGCATCAGCATCACCGACACCACCATCCCCAAGGCCGTCATCATCTATGGTGACACCGTGTCCCGCACCGAGGACGACCAGATCGTCTCCCAGCGGCTGGTGGCTTACAAGGCGACCCCGCAGCAGAACGTCAGCTGGTCCTACTCCAACTCCGGTGATCCCACCAGCCTGTCCATCACCTTTGACCTGCTGGTCAACTCCGACGGTCAGATGCTGGATCTGCTGACCATCGAGGACGACGCGGAGTAACGGCATACGCGGCGCGAGTGGGGCGAGGGGCGTGGGTCCCCTCCCCCATTCCCGCGGCGCTGAGGTCTGATATGACAGAAAAGCGAACCAAATTCAATGTAGAGACCACCACAGAAAAACGCTCATGTAATGGAATCTCCTTCGACAGCGCCCTGGAGATGCGCTACTACCGGGACGTCGTGCTGCCCAAGTATCAAAGCGGGGAGATCGCACATTACGAACTGCAGAAGCCCTATCTTCTGCAAGAGGAATTTTCTCACGATGGAACCACCGTCCGGCCCATCCAGTATATCGCGGACTTCTACCTCGTCTACGCGGACGGGTCGGAGGAGGTCATCGACGTAAAGGGTATGCCGGATCCTGTCGCCAAGCTCAAGCGCAAGCTGTTCTGGCGCCGGTATCCGGACGTCCGTTATTCCTGGGTCTGCTACTCAGCGATCGACGGCGGCTGGCGCAGCTACGAATACGTGCAGAAGCAGCGCCGCGTCAGACGGCAGGCGAAAAACAAGAAGAAAAAGGAGAAAACATAAATGGAAAAGAAACCCACAGCACCCGAGACCGAGGCCGTGCAGGCGGTGGACGCCGCCCTGATTCCTGTGACTGTCAGCGTCAACGGTGAGGAGCTCAGCTTCCACGTGCGGCCCTCCCTCCCGCTGTCCATCCGAGTCCAGATGGCCATGGAGATCGCGGACCTGGTCTTCCTGGACGGGGCCTATTTCCCCGCCGTGGAGGACTTCGCCTATCGGTCCACCATGCTGTCCTACTGCACCGACCTCCCTCTGGCGGACATGTCCATTGATGAGATCGACCGGCTCTGTCAGTGCAACGATATCTTCCATAAAGTCTATGAGCTGTCCGTCTACCCGATCAGTTTCATACGGAGCGACGCCGAAAAGCTCATCCAGTGGCGGAAGGAGAAGCTCCTTCGGACCAAATCCGACGAGCTCTACGACGCTGTCACCAGTGTCGTCAACAGGCTGGACAGCCTGCTGGGCCAGCTGGAGGGCGCGGACCTTGGGAAGATCGACGAGTTGACTGAATTGGCACACGCCGTGGCCTCCAAGAGCGAGAAGGAGCTGGGCCACGGAATCATCGAATTCCGGGAGGCGCAGAAGACAGCGGAGACCGCTCCGAAAAAGCGGGCGGTTCGCAAGAAGCCGGCGCCTGCTGACGCGGCGAAACCGGAAAGCGGCGAATAACCATGGCGATCCGAGCCAGAGATTTTGACAGCATCCTGTCCAAGTGGCTGCAGACCCGGGAGGGGAAGGAAGCTGTCTACCAGGCCGCCAACGTCTCCCCCTATACCGAGGCACAGATGCGCGCCATGGCCCAGGAGCTGTCCGATATGATCGTGGACGCCTACCTGTCGGTGGTCCGGCACAGCGGAAAATACTTCGACCGGAGCACCATCCATGTCGGCATACCCAGGCAGGGGCGGAACGGCTCCACCCGGCTGCGGGTGACCTTTGACGCGAAGGGACTTGCCAGACGCTCCTACGCCGCCAGTCTCCAGGATGTGGACGGCCTGGACGCCAGGCTTGGCGGACCGCTGACTCCCTACCGGTACCGCACCGAGGCGAACGGGATAGAGTATTACTTCACCGGCAAAGGCGTATATGACATCATCGGCCTTCTGACCCAGGGGTATGGGCCGGTGAAAACCGTCTACGGCTATTGGTGGGACAACCGCAACGACAACGAGGGTGCTCTCTCATCCACCATCAACCGCCGGCAGAGGGAGGGTGACGACTTCGTGACGCGGGCGGTCAACGCCTTCAAGGCAAAATACCCCGGCGTGGAAGTGGAATACCCGAAACTCTGGGGCGGAACCAAATAGGCAGGATCAACACATGGGGGCGGCCGCCGGCCGCCCCTACATTATATAAATATGAAGGCAGGTGGTCAACACATTGGCAGCCGCGAACAATAGAGCCATCGAGCTGCTGTTCGGCGTCGCGGGAGGCGCGAGCATAGCGTCCGGCTCCGGCAAGAACATCGCCGACGCGATGCGGCAGATCGTCTCTCAGATCGAACAATCGGGGGTCACCTCCCTTGAGTTTACCGCGTCCGACGCCTCCCTGCAGAAGCTGCGGGAGTCCATACGGAAGGCCGTCTCCAACATCAAGGTGACGGTGGATGGGGCGGACATTGGCTCCACCCGCGCACCGGGCACGACGGGAGCATCCGCCGGAGCTGAGGACCTGGATACCCGCGCTCAGGAGATCCGGCGTCTGACGGATCTGTACGAGCAGTATTACGATTTTCAGCTCAAAAGCGCCCGTACCAAATTCCCAGAGGTCTCCGACAGCTATGCCACCCGGGCGGCGGAGCTCTACGACACGATCATCCAGCGGCAGAATATCTACGGCGTCCAGCTGGAAAACGTGCCGAAGCTCTACGCCAAGGTGGAGCAGTGGGAACGGCGCGTCGCCAACGAGCTGGAGAAGCACGCCTTCGCCACGGAAGAGGCGGCGGCAAAGCAGCGCGCGCTCAGCGCCGCGACACTGCAGTCGGACGTGCCGCTGAAACAGCTCAGCACGACGCTCCAGAGCACCAAAAGGTCCCTGGACAGTCTGGAGGCGGCGGACAACACTCGCCTCTCCGTGGAGGTCGAAAAACTACGGGAATATACCGAGCGGTACCAGACGCTCTCTGCGCAGATGAACCGTCTCCGGTCCCTGGACGATGACGGCAACTATCGCTGGGGCGACACCACCGTCAATGACTTCAACCGGATCCTGGCCAGTGCCAGGATCCTTAATCAAGAGGTCTCCGGTTACCTGAATACCCTGAACAGCTCCAACGCCGCCCTGGTCCGGCAGGAGAACAGCTACGCCAAGCTTGCCAACCGCGCTCAGGACTACTACAACCGCATCAGCCGGACGCTGAGCCGGAATCCGAACATGGATTCTCAGATGCAGAATCTCATCGGCAGGCTCAGGCGCTCCGATTTCAACAGCGTCACGGAGGCGTCCAAGGCGTTCCAGGAACTGCAATTCAGCATCCGGGCGTCCGGGCTGGAGACGGAGACCCTGGGACAGACCGTCTCCCGGGTCTTTAGCGAGAAGTTTGGCTACGGTGTCATGGCCTCCGCTGCCCTGGCGGCCAGAAACGCTCTGTCCTCCATGTATCAGAATGTGGTGGCCATCGACGCCAAGCTGGCGGACCTGCAGGTCGTCTCCGGCGCCTCGGACAACGAGCTGGCGGAGTATTTCGACCAGGCGGCAGAGAGCGCCCAGCGGGTAGCCTCCTCCATCACGGATGTCATTGACGCCACAGCGGTGTACCGCCGTCTGGGCTTTGGTGTGCAGGACAGCCTTGATTTCGCTGAGCTGACCACCATGTACTCCCGGATCGGCGATGTGGCCATCGAGGAGGCGGAGTCCAACATCACCTCGGTGATCAAAGCCTTCGACTTCGTCACCGGCGACGAGCTCTCCGTAGCCATGGACAAGATGGTCAAGGTGGCCAACGACTACGCCATCGGCGCGGACGAGCTGGGCGAGGGCCTTGGCAACGCCGCCTCCGCCCTGACGGCGGCCGGCAACTCCTTCGAGGAGAGCCTGGCCATCCTGACGGCGGCCCAGACCGTTACCCAGAACGCCTCCAAGTCCAGTACCGCCGTCCGCACCATCACCGCCCGTCTGCGGCAGAGCACGACGGAGCTGGAGGAGCTGGGCGAGGAGCTGGACCCCAGCTACAACACCAAATCTTCCTATCGAGACCGACTGCTGGCCATCACCGGCGTTGATATCCTGGAGGAGGACCAGCAGACCTATAAGAGCACCTTCCAGATCCTGCAGGAGCTTGCGGCGGTCTGGGACGAGCTGGCAGACATCGACCAGGCTTCTGTGGTCGGTATGGTTGCTGGCGTAAGACAGACCAATGTATTTGCGAGCCTTATGTCTCAGTGGTCAGAGGCGGAGAAGGTCATGGAAACGGCGGCCAACGCGGCCGGCACCATGGACCGCGCCTACGGTATCTATACCGACTCCATTGAGGGGCGTGTCAACCAGCTGACCGCCAGCTTCCAGAAGCTGTCCACCAGCATCGTGGATGACCGAGTGGTCAAGGGCGCTGTGACCGGCGCCAACCTTCTGGTAAATGCTTTTGACAATTTGATCGAAAAGGTCGGACTGCTCGGTACTCTGGCGGCAGCCGGTGGTATCGTAGCGCTGACCAGATCGGTGGGTAGGGCTAAATGGATTGCCCTCGAAAATGTGCCCACCTATGTCCCGGCGGCGACGCGGAACGAGTGTGCGGCGTGATCGTGCCTCACACAAGGGGACATTGGATAAACCGGCGAAACTGGCCCGAATGGGCGGCGAGTTTGTATGATCCTCGCCCGGGAACCCGAGAGGGAATCCGCAGCGAAGCTCCCCCATGGGAGAACGTTCATCGACTATAATGCTGGCACGGCTGGCCCGACGATACAGGGCGGCAGTCGTGATGGGATAGTCAGGTCAACACCGCGTGACGGTGAAAAATCATAGGCGGTTTCGGTGCCGCTGCCAAAACGCCGAGCCATATTGCAATTTTCGTCATCTTCTTGTATGATTCTGGTATATTCTACAGGGGGATGATAAAATGCCGAATCAACCGAAACAGCCCAAACAGCCCGCAAATCACCAGATGGAGAAACGGCCTTTTCGAGAGGACCACGCTCTGCGTAAACCGCCGAAACCGCAAAAACCAAGCACCACCACTCCACCAAAAAAATGATCCCCGCTGAAATCCGGATATAAGGAGAGAAAATTGACTGTTACAGAAATCATAGAGGTTCTGCCGATGATCCTCCAGTATTGCGTGCCTGGGTATCTCGTGTTGAAATTTTTCCAGTTCCTCTCTTCTCGAAAGATTCATGAGCACACGATAGTCGCAAGTTGTGTGATCAGTTTTCTGCTGCTGTGCGTCTGCGAGATGATCGGAGAGGAAGTCCCGGCAGAGAACTGGGCCAACACGGTTTATGGGCAGGTGCTCCTTGCCGTCCTGATCGGCGCCTTCTTTGCCATGATACTCGCCCTCCTGCTGCGATGCAAACCAGTTGAGGGAGTATTCGTCTCGCTGTTCGGCGTTTCGATGGATGTAGATCTGATGACAAATCTTCTGGATGGACCGGACGGAGCAAATGTTGTCATTCACCCAAAGTACGCCGACCACTATATTCTCGGCAGCTATGCCGGCAGAGATATAAAGGATGGGGAGCAGTGGATCGCCATTCAATATCCTCAGTATTTCGATAAGGATGGGGAAAAATATTACGAGTTTGAGGATGACCCGGAGGCAAAATATGTCTGCCGCTTGAGCGACATCGAGTATATGGAGATCGTCAAATGACCCGCAGGGGGAAATCCCTGCGGGTCTCTTCTACCATCTGTAGTGACAGCTCCGGCACTCATAGGATTTGCCGATGGTCGGAGAGGCGAGGCCGAGGAAGCCGACGGACAGGCCGCGCTCCACAGCGCCGATCGGACCGATGTTGGTGCTGCCGCAGAGAGGACACTTGGGCATCCTCGCCAGGATCTCCCGCTGCGCTTCCGCGTTTTTGCGTCTCTCCTCCTGTGATCTCCTCTCATCATTCATGATCTCGTCAAGGGTATAAAGCGTCCCTAGGTGCAAACGCTCGTCCACACGCCGCCACCAATTTATGAGGGCTTCGCTTTTGTATGCGTCATCAACGCCCAGTGCGTCGAGACAACTGATATCCGGTTCATAGTCTGCGGAATAATATTCGGGGTCTATGATGGATGCACGCACCTCCGTCGATCCGAGGTTGAATTCCAGCCAATCCCCGTTCTCATCTTTCCACCTGAACACCACGTCGTAATCGAGATCCGTCCAATGATTCGGATGAAATCTTTCTTCTAAACGGTCCCTCTTTTTATCTAAGCGTATCATATCGGCGGATGGATTTAGCAAATGTTTGATCGCCGACTTTTTCTTTCGTGCTTCTTCCTCCTGGCGTTTGCGAGCCTCCTCCTCTTCACGTTTCTGCCGGAGGATCAGAAAGACTGCAAACGCCGCTATGAGAATCAAGATAACGACTATGGCTATTATGCTTTCCGTATCGCCTGGCTTCATGTCGCACCTCCGCATTACACAGTGGCTTGGCCAGCCACATTTATCTGACCGGCATTAAAAACCGAGATCATCTCAGCCGCCGCCGCGGTCACAGGCTTGGACGCCATGGATAGCAGGGAGGGCATGATCGCGGAGCTTGCAAAAGCATTATACCAGTACAGCGACGCCGCTGTCAACGCAGCTCTCAGCTCCGCCTCGATCACCGGTGCTGAGTACGAAGACACAACCAAACAGATCGCCCAGCTCCGCGAACAGCGGAAGCTTCTGGCGGCATTGCCCGAGGCATACGTCAAGGCTGCGGCGGCGGAGCTCAGCACAGATCAGCAGGTCCGCGACAGCATCACACAGAGTATTTTGCAGCTCCAAATCGAAAAGGGCACGACCCGTGAGGTCATCGCGGCTAAGTACGAAGAGATCCTGGTAAACAACGGGATCGAAGCCTCGAAGGCGAAGGAGACCGCCGCACGGATGGCCAACGCCGCTAGTATGCAGCAGGAGCTGAAGCTGTCCACGATGCTCAAAGGCGCATGGACCAACCTGGTCTCTTTTGTCAAAGCGAACCCTGTCGCCGTAGGCATTGGCAGCGCCATTACTGGCATCTATATCGCCTATCAGGTTTCCGCACAAAGGTTCGAGGCGATCCAGGAGGCCGCCGACGCCGCCGTTGAAAGCTGGAACTCCCTCTCCAAAGCTCTGACGGACAACCGCCAGGCTGTGGCGGATATCGGCGGCGAGTACAGCGAGCTGGCGGAGGGCATTGGCTCCAACGGTGAGAATATCGGGCTCACTGCGGATGAGTTCGAGCGGTACAACAATATCGCCAACCAGATTGCGGAGATGTTCCCCCAGATGGTGTCCGGGTACACCGACCAGGGCAACGCCATTCTGAAATATAAGGGCGACGTCGAGCAGCTCAATCGGGCGCTGGAGGAACAGCAGCAGCTGTATTACGCCTCCGTGCTCCAGGGCGCCGATGACATATTTAATGATTGGAACGCCGACAACTGGGTAAAGTGGGACGAAACCCTGCGGTCCCAGATGTATGGTCAGGACTACCTGAAAGACGTCCTGGAACAGGCGGAGTCAGGTACCGCTGACGACATTACAGATATTCTACGCAGGAGCTTCGGCGCTGAGGACGGTATCAGAGGCGGCCTGAAATCCACTGAGGTCCTGGACGAGGCCCTCGGCGGCCAGCTCAGGTCGTTGTACTCCACCCTGGTCAACGGCACCGAAGAGGAGCGGGTGCGGGCCCAGCAGACCTTCACCACGCTGATCCGCGCCGCCGTCACACAGGGCGAGGCGACGCTGGCCGCTGAGACGCAGAACATAGCGACCATTGCAGACGCCTTTCTCAGCACGGACTTTGATTTCTCCAAGCTGTCATCGGAGGCCCAATCGGCGGCCAGGCAGTTTGTGGGCCAGCTGGACTACTCGTTCTTCCGGGAATTTGATACCCAGGAGCAGATGTATGCCTGGCTGAGCACGAACCTGATCGCCCCTCTGCAGGATGAGGGGAACGTCGCCAAGTTCAGTGACGCCCTGAACTACTTCCTGGACAAGGGCATCGACATCGACGGACAGGATTTTGCCGACAATTTCGCCGTCTATTCCGACGCCATCGACACCCTGCGCTCCGGGCTGGAGCAGGGCTTTGACGCCGACTTCGACTGGACGGCGTTCTACAACGGCTACGACTCCGTCCGGCAGCTCATCGACGCGCTGGTGGATATGGGCTATCTGGAGGAGCCCACGTCCGACGCCATCTACTCCATCACCAGAGAGATCGTGGAGATGGGGGTACAGGCTACCACAACCTCCTCAAGGCTGAGATCTCTCTCTGAGGCGCTGACCTCCATGACGGGCAAATATGACATCATGGAGTCGGCAAAAGAAGAGGTCTCGGAATTTGGCACCCTGTATGCTGACACGCTGAACTCCATCATCGAAAAATTCCCGGAGCTGTCCTCACTTATTGACGACTACATTGTCGGTCTTGTCAGCGCGGATGATGTGATCGCCGGTATGAAGCGGTCCTATGACAAGGACGCAAGCGACTACAGCGCCGCGATCACCAAAAAATATGAGAACAGCCAGGAATATTATCGTAAGCTCGATATCCTGAATACGGATTTTAACAATGACGTTCTGGATGGCATGAAGACCGATCTGGCAAACTGTCAGACTCTGGCGGAGGCAAAATATAAGATAGAGATGGAGCTGCTCAACTCCCTCTCCTACGCATGGTCGAAATATTACGACGCTTCCGCCGGCGTTTTGACGGAACAGGCCCAGGCCATTATGAACAAGATTGGCCCCTCCTACGGGCTCTACGGCAGGACCCAGGAGGTCGAAGAAGTGCTCGGCGTGGTCGAAAAGCTTCAGGAGGCGGCGCGCGCCTACGAGGAGCTGGCTAACACCGCGTCTGACGTCGCATGGGGAAGCTTCTCCTCCTCCGCAAAGGAAGCCGCTGATTCCGCTTCTGACGCTGCCGCTGACGCCGCCGAGGAGGCCGAGGACGCCTGGGAGAAGTTCAAGGAGCAGATGGAGGACTGGTTCAGTGACATGGAATTCCAGGTGGACCTGCGGTTCAACGCGGGAGACACCGATGGGGCCATGGCGCTCTACCAGCAGATGATCGACAAGGCCAATGAACTGCTCAGCGAGGCTTACGGGTCCGGCATGACCATCAACGACGACTGGGTGCAGGACCTGACCACCAAGCTCAACACTTATAAGGAGGCACTGGCGGATCTGCGCGTCGATGAGTACGACAAGCTCATCGAGTACAACGACAGCTTCGACGTTTGGAACAAGGTCGGCTACTCCAAGCTGGACACCTTGAAGGACAAGCTGGCCGCCATCAACGACGAGTACCTGAAGGGCAACTACTCCTACCAGACCTGGTACGACAATTTCCTGGCCACCGCCGAGGAGATCTACTCCATCCAGAAGGACGCCCTGGAGCAGCTACTGGATACCACCATGGAGGGTCTCCGCAGCGCCAATGAGGAACAGGTCGAGCAGCTGGAGGAGCAGAAAAACGCCTACCAGGAGCTTGTTGAGCTGAAGAAGCGCCTGCTGGAGGACGCCGACGATGAGGCGGACTACGAGCGGGAGGTGGCGGAGCGGGTCAAGGAGATCGCCAAGCTCCAGGAGCGGATCACCCAGCTCCAGCTGGACGACTCCCGGGAGGCCAAGGCGGAGCGCGAGGCCCTGGAGGAGGAGCTGGCCCAGAAGCAGCAGGAGCTGGCAGACTACCAGGCGGACTACGCCACAGACGCCGCCATTGACGCCCTGGACGAACAGTCGGACGCCTACAGTGAGACCATAGACGAGGAGATCGAGGCCGTCCGCCGTCAGGTGGAGGATGAGGTGGCGCTCCGGGAGGAGGCTATCCGCCGCATCGACCAGGACTACGCTGAGATGATGGAAAATGTCCGGGGCTACTTTGAGCGCCTGGGTATCACCATCGACGAGGAGCTGCTGCAGAAGCTCACCCAGGGACTGGACCTGGTGTCCCAGTTCGGCGACTACAACAGCGCCGTGGACGGCATCGGCCAGACACCCGGCATGGATGCCGGCGGCGCCGGGGGAGCGGCTGGTTCCGCGCAGATCACCACTCTGGTGGAGCAGATGAAGCGGAACTCTGAGGCGTGGCACACCGCGAAAGCCTCCGGCGATTTGGCCGAGAAGACTCGGTTGGTGCAGGAAAATGAGCGGATCGCCCAATTTCTCCGCAGCACCTTCGGCTTAGATATCTACAAGGATTCCGCGCAGGGCGTGTGGTATATTCGGACGGCGCAAGGTATCCGGAAACTGTTCGACGTCTATCACGAGGGCGGCGTCGTGGGCGGAAAGCAGACGGTTGCTAACAATGAGCTGATGGCCCTGCTGGAACGGGGTGAGGTGGTCCTCAACGGCCGGCAGCAGGCGGCGCTGGTGGACCGGTTCAAGGAGATGTCCGCCTCCGTTAGCCGCATGGTGGAAGCTACCGCCAAAGCCATGGCCGATTCTGTACCCCACCTGGGTGCGCTGGCCCCGGTGGGCGGCGCGACCTACGCCCCCGTCATCAACGTAGAGATCTACCACAGCGGCGCCATGTCCGATGCGGACGCCAGACGGTACGGCGACGAGATCGGCAGCAGGGCCCTGGATACCCTGTGGAAGGCCATGAATCAAAGAGGCATCACTTGACGGGAAGGAGCTCCGTGAAAACGGGGCTCCTTCCTTTTCGTATACAAAGGAGGTCATGCCTTGGTCATAGACTTTTCTAAATTCGACGCTAAGGCACGTCCGACCCTGGTTCTCAGAAACCTGGATGGGACGGCCATCCAGACGCTGGGCTACGCCTTCGGCGTGTCCGGCACCTTCAACTACAATGAGACATCCACACTCACCTTCTCCTACCCCGCCCATGTGGACGGGAAACGGGTCCCTGGTTACGAGAAGATCGTGGGGATGCGCATGGTGGACGCCCTCGGCATCGGGCGGTTCATCCTGGTCAACCCCGGCATCACCGAGAGCGCCTCCCGGGAGGTCAAGACAGTGGAGGCGTACTCCCTGGAGTATGAATTCACCTTCAAGAAGCTCTCCCTGGAAAACGGGACCTACAACTTCTGGAACCCCGCCGCGCCGGATGACACCATCCTGGGCATCATCCTGGAGCGTATGCCGGACTGGTCCGTCGGCAGCGTGGATGAGGGGCTCATCGGGAAATATCGCACCTTCGAGATTTCCAACGAGAACCTCTACAACTTCATGAAGGGTACGCTCCAGGAGTCCTACTCCTGCATTTTTGACTTTGATACCTACCAGCGGAAGGTCAATGTGCGGGACATCTCCGCCTCCGCCGCCGTCCGCCCGGTGTACATCTCCCTGGACAACCTGGCCAAGGAGATCGAGATCGAGGAGGACACGGAAAACATCTTCACCTGCCTGGACGTCAACGGCGCGGAGGGCGTGACCATCCGCAACGTCAACCCCATGGGCGTCAACAAGATCTACAACCTGGACTACTTCATGACGGAGGACAACTTCTCCCCCGCCCTGATCTCCAAGTGGGAGGCTTGGAAGACCGGCTTCGCCGGATACCAGAACGAATACTTCTCCCGCACCGTGGAAAACGCTCTGCTCCATGTGGAGCTGGAGACGGAGAAGGCCGCCCTGACCAAGCTGGAGGGCGAGCTGAAGGTCCTGGAGGAGCAGCAGGCCGTGGTGGTGGAGGCGGAGGCCGCCGGCATTGATGGCGACCTGCCCTCCTACGCCTCCCAGATCTCCGACAAGCGGGCTGAGATCCGGGCCAAGGAGTCTGAGATCGCCGCCATCGAATCGGAGATGGAGGAGAGCCAGGCGTCCCTCATCGCCATCAACAAGGCTACCGCATGGTCCGCCTACGGCATCACCCCCAGCGAGGAGGTCATGCTGAGCCGATACATCAAGGAGGACGCCATCACCGACAGCACCTTTGTGGCCCCGACGGTGGACAGCTACAAGGTGGAGGGCGACAGCTACCCCAACGCCAACGTGTCCATCCAGGTGAGAGGCGCTGTCATCACCGGCTCCACCCTGTCCAATGGCCGCGTGGTTTACAGCGCCCGGGGCGGCACGGCGTCCGTCACCGTCAACGGCGAGGTGAAGCTCAGCGGCGCCAACGTGCTCAGCGCCTTCGACTACCTTGGCGGGAACAGCACCACCTCCATCTATCTGGAGAGCGGGTGCGCCACTCTCACAGGCCCCGCCTCGGTGTCCACCGACGCCGCGGAGGACCCGGACATCGGCGGCAGCTACATCGAGGGTACCCAGGCGTCCATCACCAGCACGAGAGCTGATGTGTACATCACCAAGAATCTGTCGGCCTATCAGCAGCGGGCGGTGGAGTGGGACCTGTTCGACTACGGTACAGAGATTCTGGAGGACCTGGCCTGGCCCACCTACCACTTCTCCGTGGACTCCGGCAACTTCCTGGCGATGGACGACTTCGACGCCTTCCGCCGCCAGCTGAAGCTGGGCGACAAGCTGTATCTGAACCTGGGCGAGACCTTTAGCGTCCTCTCCCCTGTCCTCATCGGCGTGGAGGTCGATTTCGAGTCGAAGGATCTGGAGCTGCAGTTCAGCGACAGCTTCTCCCTCTCGGACAGCGCCTTCAAGCTGGCGGATCTGCTGGACCAGTCTGTCAGCATGGGCAAGAGCGTTGACTTCAACAAGTATAACTACAACGCTTTCACCAATGCCGGCGGCACGAACGCCGTGCGTGACCTGATGGACTCCATGCGGGATGTGGCCCTTAACGGCTTGTTCACTTCCTCCAATCAGGCGTTCAGTATCGACGGCTCCGGTATCCACCTGCGGAAATGGCGGGACGAATCCCAGACGGACTATGAGGACGAGCAGATCTGGATGATCAACAACAGCATCGTCTTCACCGACGACAACTGGAACTCCGTGAAGGTGGCCATTGGGAAATTCGTGGATGAAAACATGGGAGAGATGTGGGGCATCGTGGCCCCCAACCTGGTGGGCACCCTGTTGGCCGGGGAGAACCTGATGATCCAGTCCACCAAGCAGAGCGGCGGCGTGGCCGTGTTCCAGGTGGACGCGGACGGCGCCAAGCTCTACAACTCCCAGTTTGACCTGGTGGGCGCTGCGGGCCAGATCGGCCTCCACCCGGAGGTGGGCCTCGCCGCCGGTGCCGGAATCGCGGAAAACGCGCTTTATGCCTACGACAGCAGCGGCAACATCACCGGCATCAAGATGACGGACGGCTCCAGCGCCACCAACATCGACGACATCGGAAGCCGCACGCCGGTCCCCTGCTTCTGGCTGGACCTCTATGGCAACGCCTACTTCAAGGGCACCATATACGCCACCGACGGTGTGTTCAGCGGGGATATCACCGGCGCCACCGGCACCTTCAAGGGCACAGTGCAGGCCGCTGCCTATCTGGACGCTAACGGCAACAACATGATGGACGGCGGGAAGTGGAGCTCCGAGTATCTGGACCTCTACGGCATCACTATCCGAAACCGCAGCACCGGCGGGGTCTCCTTCCAGGTCAGCGAGACGGGAGCCGTCACCATCAATGGCAACATCACCATGGGAGCGGGCAGCTCCATCAACTGGGATTCCGTGACGGAAATCGGGCAGAGCGAGGCGTATAATCTCGCCTCCACCGCCAACAAAAATGCGAGCAACGCACAGGACCGGGCGGATGAGGCATATGATTTGGCAAATTCGATTGAGCCAACTGAGTTGCCAGATTATATCAAAAGCACATATATTGATTTCTCGGTGGTATCCTCTCCTAAAATTCAGGCAAACGAGCTGGAAGTCTATAATGACGGCTTTACGCTGTGGGGTTATGTCCCGGCGCCAGCGAGAGATTATTATGAAGCTCTCCGATTCTCATACTCCTATGGCGACTATCCAGTGGTGCATATCAGTTCGCCAAGCAACATGAGAATCATGTTTGAGGGCTATGTGGATTTCAATGAAGCAACTGTTGAGGGACTGACTGCCACCTTCGCGTGAGGCGTTAACCTATGGCTACATTTACATTTACCGCGTTTCCCTTAGCGATCACCATCACCGTCCGAGGCGTGTCCGTTGGTGATGTTGTCCGGTTCTTTGTCCGCACAGACCCCGGCAATGTGACGATTATTGACGAGCAGCATACGGCGACATCAACATCCATCACCAAAACCTTTGAGGGACTGGAGGAGCGGACAGACTACGCCGTCAACGCCGGCGTAGTGACCGGAATCGACACTGACTGGATCGGTACGGAATATTTTACTACGCCCTCCCAGGGCGGCGGCGGATCCAGGCCGGACGACTGGGATTGGTACAGCACCATCGCATCCGGGCGAATCATCGATCTCAGCGCGTCGGAGTGGAACGACTTCTGTGACAGGATCAACGAATTTCGGGATTATGATGGGCTGTCCCAGTACGATTTCACCAGGGTCTATCGCGGAGATCCCATCGAAGCCAGCTTTATCAACGAGGCGCGTTCCGCTATCGAGGATATCTCCACCAGCGGACGTGTTCCGAGTCGTGTGTACTCGGGCGACCCGATCGCCGCAGACATTTTCCTCGACCTGCGGGACGCCCTCAACGAAACCTCATGAGCAAAAGGAGAACATAAAATATGTCTTTTACGGAAATCAAAAGCACCCTCGAATTCATCGAGGCGGCCATCGGCAGCGTTACCTACAGCGGACAGCAGAACACCTACGCCATGGCTGCCGCCTTCCGGGCCCTGACAGGGTTGAAAGACGAATGTGACGCCCGTATCCACCAGGAGCGGCAGGCCGCCGAGGCGGAGAAGGGCGAGTAAGGAGGACGCCGATGTCCTTTTACGGAACTTCCATGATATTTGACGGCGTATCCTGCGAGGAGATGGGGCTGGTCATGTACGACTTCACCTCCAACCGGCAGAGCGCCACCACCTTTTCCTCTGATCTGGAGATCGCGGAGGACCGTATCGGCGGCCGGTACCGATCTCTTTTTTATGGCGGCGCCGTCAACGCCCCGCTGACCTTCACCATGGTGCTCTGCGCCAGCGAGGACCGCGCGGAGAGAAATGAACCGCTGGACCGGTGGGACCTTCAGAAGATCGCCGCATGGCTCACGGGCCACAGGGAATACAAATGGCTGTCCATTGTCCAGGAGGATATGGAGGAGATCCGGTACCGCTGCCTGATCTCCGATCTGCAGGCAGTGGAGGTGGCGGGAAACAAATGGGGGGTGTCCTTCCAGGTGACCTGCGACTCCCCCTACGCCTATCTGAGGCCCATGGTCTACGACTACACGGTCGTTTCTTCTCTGACCACAACGCTTCGCAGCGAAAGCTCCCACAACGGCTTTTATTATCCGAAGCTTGCAATCACCGGTCACACGGGCGGCAATCTCTCGATCCGGATCGCAAACGGTATGGAGACCAGCTCCTTTTCATTCCAAGGTCTCCCCTCCGCCATGGGGGATCTGACCATCGACTGCGAGAACGGCGTGATCACCTCAGCCAGTGGCCTCAACCCGTATCAATACCTATCGTATGATACGCCGTTTCACTTCCCCCGGTTTGCCCGGGGCGACAACACGATGACTATGACCGGCTCCGGCAGATACACGTTTACCTGCGAGTGGCCGGTCAACGTGGGAGGTTGATTATGGATCATTTCAGACTGCCGGCCATCACCATGGTCGCCGGCGCGACACACCCTGTTGACTTCCAGATCACGGACTATTTCTGTATGAGAGTTGACCCGGAGGAGGTCGTGGGGTACCTGTCTGTCTCCCCCTACATCAACCTCACCGACACACCCCTGTTCTCCATTGCCTCCACCGGCCTGGATGAGGACGGGGTGCTGCGTTTCGTCATCGGCTCCGACAAGACCCTC
>NBJMC04203__coassemble_335_pt1 | contig 30432 bp, 46 predicted proteins | sample NBJMC04203__metabat2_high_PE_008 | metagenome-assembled genome bin NBJMC04203
TTTCGTACAGCACAGGCTTTCGGTTCGACTCCGAATTCCAGCTCCAATCAAAATAAAATCGGTGATAAAAAATGGATACATACAAAGAAGATATCAGAGGGATCTTCCTGTCTGATGTACGGGAAAAGAAGTCCTCCGGCAGAGGCGCTTACCACCGCCGCCGGGGCAGCAAAACGAAACATGTGTCTCTGCCTTCCGACCACATGACGGAGGCGGAATGGAAAAGGAGGAACGGGAAAGTGACAACGTATCAGCTTGGCGCTCCCATGACCTGGGAGGAATTTCGGAAGATGCCGCAGGATCTCCGGGAGCAGTACGTCAGGCTCCTGCACAAGCGCTACGGCGTGTCCCGGGCGGTGCTGGCGGAAGCCTTCGGTGTCAGCGACAGCGGCCTGCGCCGGTTCCTCATCGACTGCGATCTCTCCGACATCTTCCGGTCTGGGAGCAAAATGAAGCAGGCGGACAAGGAGGCGTTCCTGGCCTTCTGGACAGGCGATGCCGCTCCGGTGGAGGAGCCGGTCTGTGACCCTGCGGACGATGCAGGCGAATCCCCGCAGCAGCCCTTTGCCATGAGCTCCTTCACCCTGCGGTTTGCTGGACCCTACAGCGCCGACCACCTGGCAAATTCCCTGCGGCGCATGGTCCCCGAAGGAACGATGGTCTCCATCGTCGTCGAGTGCCGGCTGGGGGAGAACAACGGAAGAGAGGAGGCGCGGTGATGCGGGAGCAGCTGATAGAGTATTTTGGTGATCAAGAGGTTTGGGTGGATGCCCATGACGAGGAAACTGCGCAGGAACTCGTGGACTGGATCGACAGTGAGATCGGCAGTCATTTCGGCAGCGTCCACAGAGGCTACCCAAATGAGGATGGTTTTTGGCAGTACATTACCCTCACCAATAGCAGCGGAAGGTGGCATGTCAACGCGTATGGCGACTGCGTAAATCTCAGGCGCAGAGAGGGATACCATGTGATCGATGTGGAGGAGTTTCCGTTCTACACCCCCTCCACGGTTACGCACAGTCTCCCGTGCCTCGACGATTTGATCTGATGGGAGGAGGCAACAGTATGACAGTCCGGGAATTTTTTGAAAGTGGCGGCGTGGTCCGCTGTGAGAGTGAACAGGAGGACGCCGCCGTCATCGAGCACTGCCGTGACGCTGGGTTCGCAGTTTTTCCTAAACACGACCCAAAGAAGAAATATTGGGGCTTAACGCTGTTCAATGGCCACATCAGCGGCTATATGGTGGGGTCACCAATTTGGGAAGATGGCACGCCGTATAATGAATTTCTCCTTATTTGCGGCCTGAGTGGCAGCGTTCCGCCCCTTGACGATTTGATATAAGGATATAAGGGAGAAGAAATATGGTAGATATTAGGGATCTGTACCCTGGCTGCAAGGTCCGTATCGTGAATCAATGGGCCCCTAGTTGCCATCAGGCGCCCTCTGGAGATATGGACCGCTGGTTGGGCAGTGTCATGACGGTGCAAGAGATCACATCAAAAAGATATGTCATCATGGAGGAGGACACAGGAGATGGACCGGCTTACCAGAACGGACACTGGCGCTGGTTTCCGGCGGCCATCGCGGAGGTCCTGGTCGATATCCCTCCGATTGATGATTTGATATAAAGAATTTGCCCTGAAGCGCAGGCTCCGGGGATTCTTTTTTTAAAGGTAGGTGTGACAACGAAAAACAGATTTGTGTGTGTCGCGCTGGCGGTCCTGATGATGCTGCTCTCCCTGTCAAACTGCGAGGCGTCCGGCCACCGGCAGGATGACGGGACCGCCGAGACTATTCAAGACGTATGTGAGAAAAAATGAAAATGGATCTTTGCAAAAAAATAGCCGCCTTGGCGGTGGCGGAAGCACAGAGATGGGAGGAGGCGTGCGATAAGATGAAGGAGGATTCCTACCGGGACCTCTATATCGACGAGGTCTGGGTTGCCAAGCATAAGGAATGTCCCCGTGGCGTCATTGGGATCGACTGGCACGGCGCGCCGGGCTTCGGCACCTACGAGCTCCACATCGGCAAGGACGGGAAGCTCCACTGCCGGTCGGAGTACATGGACTCCCAGGATGATAAGCGCTTTCTCTCCGCTCTGCTGGCGAAGCTGGCGGAGGAGGCAGTCATTGAATCTTGATTGGAAAGGGAAATGGACATGCGATACACACTGGATTTTGAAAATGGCGTGGGCCAGCGGCGGCTGGTCTCCGTCTTCTCCGTGGAGGACGCCGACCACAGCGATGTGTTTCGTGAGGCCATGGGGTCCATCCACAGCTTCTGCGCCGAGCGGGGCTACAGGATCCCCTATGTCCGGAACTGGAACCAGGACCACGCGACCGTATTCGACGTGGGGAGCCACACGGAGTTTTTCTATCTCCACCCCGCCATCCCGATCCCTTGCGATACATAAGGAGAAAGAGAGGAGAGCCACATGGATGATTTGAAGATCATTTTCCTGGACGTTGACGGCGTCCTCAACAGCAACATCACACGACGGAGGACCACGGACGGTTTCATTTTTGTGAGCGGGCGGCACATCAAGAACCTGAAGCGGATCATCGACGCCACTGGGGCGAAGGTCGTGCTCTCCAGCAGCTGGCGCATGGGACGCGACGACCCGTCACGGAATGGCGATTTCCTGGAGCTGAGGGACGAGCTTCAATGCTATGACATCTCGTTTTATGGATTTACGCCGGAGCTCCGCTCGTGCGACAGGGGAGCTGAGATCAGCCAATGGCTGGAGGAGCACCCGGACGTCACGGACTACGCTGTCATCGACGATAGTACGCAGATCTCTCCCCACGAGGACCACTGGGTACGGACTTCCCTTTCATTGGGACTGTGCGAAGAGGATGTGCCGAAGGCCATTGCGATCCTGACTAGAGGAGAGATGCCAGAAAATGAACTATGATAAAAGGTTAATTTGGTGGTGATGCAATGGCCGAATTTTGTTTGAATTGTTTTCTTGATATATGCAAGCCAAATGCTTATGACCGCACTCATATTGTCATGAGCAACGACAATGAATTTTGTGAGGGATGTATGGACTGTGTTCCATATGTAGATCACATTGATTCATCGGATAAGAAGGCATGTGCAACCGCTGGGGATTTCATTGGTATTGTGTCTCACCTTCGTCATGAACAGAAAGCCGCCTGTGTAGACTGTGGAAACACATTTGGACATGATGATGTAGCTCTTGTGGTCGAGACTGGTGAATGTCCATATTGCCATATGCGAGTTGCAGAAATCTGGATAAAAGATTAGTTTTATGGAGGGATTGTGGTGGATGTAGCTATGACGGAAAGAGCAGAAGTCATCCGTAAATGGATTGACACAAGGAAGGAACGGAACGAAATTACAAAATGTATGTTTTATATCACTGTCCCCAAAAATACAGACCTTTGCAAAAATGAAATTATCAAAAAAATTGAAGGCATCCTTGATAAAAACCATGTAAGTCATGGTCATGTTGATACAGTCTGCGGGGCATGGAATCTGAACCGAGATTGGATTGAGACTGGGGATATAGACTGCATTGTGGAATTTTGCGGTGTGTACCCAATCGATTGGGACATAGATGATGTGGTGGAATTTGAACGAATGGAAACTGAAGGCGAAATTATTGCCATGGTTGACTGGATAGAGGATGGAGAACACATCCCAAACCATTAAAATCTATTTGCATATTAGCCTAAAAAGAATAAAACAGAACTTTTATGAGACCGCAGCAGAGTAAAACCTGGATACCGGACGTAACGAAAAGGAGAAAGCAATGGATCAGAATAAGCGATATCAGAGTTCACAGCCAATGGAGTTTGACGGCGACATCATCATTACGGACCCCTGCTACATCATCCGCGCCGAACATCACGGCACAACGCCCGTGACCCAGGACGACTGGGCGGCGTGCCGGTACGGGGTACAGATGGAGGCTCTGGGGATCTGCCACTCCATGACCCGGGACACCCTTTACGGCGACTGGGGCTGTACTGTGTTTGATTTGGATACTGGTGAAGAGATCGGCGAGTTCTGCGCGGACGCGGGGCTCGTCTCTGTGTTTCTTTTGGAGGAGGTTCTCCGGTACAATCCGGATTTTGACTGGCACAGTACGAAGCCCTGGACGACTACGCTGATCCCGGATTTCAAAGGGACGGTCCAGTTTGCTGTAGAGCACGCCGAGGGTGTGTATGAGACAACGACCGAGTATCACAAGGCCGGGGAGAAGTGGGAGGACTACAGCGTTCATGTGGTGGGGCACGGCGTCAACAAGAAAACCGGAGCTCCGATCCACTTCCGCAGCGAGCAAACGTCGCTGTGAAGCGGAATGATGATGGAGGTTCCCTATGGAAAAGCGAACGATCCTGGTCCAGTCAGACCTCACGCCTGATTTTGAGATGATCCTTGCCGTCCCGGATGGCGTGGAGCCGGATAGCTACATTGACAAGGTCCTGCACGATCTTCTCAGCTGCGCCGTCAAACGCACGGTCACATGGGATTTCGTGGACGGCATCTCGTAAAAAAACGTAACGGGGCGCAAAGCGCCCCGGCGACTCAGCGCAGCTTGCGCGCTACAGCCTTCAGGCCGTCCCAAGCCACACAGGCGATGATACCGCCTATGATGGTCAAGACAAACATTTCGGCCATAAACCACTCCTTCCCGGACCCGAAGCGTCAGGTCCAGTCCTCAAACCTTCGGCTTCCTGTCTGGGAGATCATGGCAGTCGTAATGTGAGTCTATCACACTGTGTCGCGTTTTGCAACGGGTCGCCGGGGTACTTCACGCCCTGTACAAAATCCAATATTTTTTGATGATAGAAGGAGAACATTTCGATGGAAGTTGCGATGGTAAAGCACAGCCAAAACAGCAAAATATACTGGTTTGGCGTCCCAAAGCAGTTGGAAGGGGAGCTTCACAGCGGTGACCGCGTGATCTGCGACACGGCGAAGGGCGCCCAGAGCGGCGTCGTCGTCAGTGCGGGGATGCGGGACCAGGATGTGACGGACGTGATGAAGGCGTCCGGGGCGACGTACCCGCTGCGTATGATCGTGGGCGTTACAAAGGATATTCCTCTGAAGAAGATCGTGATCCCAGAGGAATTCAAAAGGACACCGCCCCGGGATTGGAAACTGGCCAAGCGGTTCCTGGAGTATCACCACACAGGCAGCTTCCATACGAAGGTGCTGGTGGACGAAGATGGCGTTCTGCGGGACGGCTACACCGCCTACCTGGCGGCAAAGACGCTTCACCTGCCGTACTTGACGGCGTCCGTGGGCAGCGGAAAGAAAGCGGAGGCGCACTGATATGAGCCACTGGACGTACATAACCGGCGTTGTCGAGGTGACCCCGGCGGGAGAGACCCAGCCGCAGCTGCGGTATGTTCTGGATACGGTGCTGGAGCACCTTCCCGTGGTCAGCGGCTCAGAGGGGAATATGAAGGTCCATGTCCTCCAGCAGTATGGGCATAACTTCTCCTCCTCCTGCAACGAATTTGAGGAGGACCTCTATTGCCGCCGTGACGCCGATCATGACGGATGGAGGCGCCTTCAGGAACGATATACGTTAGTTCTGGAGGCTCGCCTGCGGGACAGGGAGTTTGACGAGACCAAGCGCGAGCTGAACAAGTGGCTGAACCGCCTGGCGAAGCGCGTGCTGGTCACTGATATTCTGGTCAAGCTGTCCGGCGGCGGGCGTACCCTGGTCCTGGATGACCCGGAGCCCTACTCCCAGATGACGGAGCCCTTCTCCTGGTGGAAGGAGAGCGGAGGAAAACCGGCATGGGTGGAGTATCTCCTGTGGGAGAGCGCGCCTGGCACACGCTACCCGCTGAAGCTGATGTACAAATACTACGAAGACCCGGAGATCGGCGCGGAATTGGCCCGACGTTTGGCGTGGGAGCGCGGGATAGTGACGCCGCCGGGCAGCCGGGAAGATCAAAAAGCTTGCGGCGCATCCACTGACGTGGTACAGTAGTCGCTATAGAAAAAATGTATAGAAGCGAGGGCCGAACTATGTCAGAACGCCTTATCATCATCGGCGATATCCACGGCTGTTACCACACGCTGCTCGACCTTCTCAGGAAACTGGACTACATGAGCCGCACCGACACGCTGGTTTTTGTCGGCGACTACATAGATCGGGGACCATGGGCCTTCGATGTGGTGAGAACGCTTCGTGAGCTCCAGCGGCAGGTGGGGCGGGATCGGGTCATGTGTCTGCGGGGCAACCATGAGCAGTTCGCCATTGATTACGCCGGGTGCCTCACGCCGCGCTGGGAGAGGAATGGAGGAGCCGCCACCCTCCGAAGCTATGACTTAAACGGCGCGGACATGGAGGAGGACATCGCATGGTTTCAATCCCTCCCCCTCGTATATGACGCCGGGGAAATCCTGATTTGTCATGCCGGCCTCAGTTATCCCCAGTTGTGTGACAATACTGAGGACGACCTCCTGTGGGGACGGGAGTGGATCGCCTATGACCGCCTGCCCAGGGAGAAGCAGGTGGTATTCGGCCACACGCCGCTGCGGACATTCCTACCCTATACGACCGGCACCGGCGATATCTGCATCGACTGCGGCTGCGTGTACGGCGGAAGCCTCTGCTCTCTCGTCATCCAAGAGGATGGGAGCCGCACCCTTGTATCCGTCAGGAAATCTGAAAAGGACAGTGAGACGGAGCTTGAGAATCGAGAAAAGGAATAGGGAGTCATACTATGCCGAAAAATTTCTATATTTCCGACCTGCACCTGGGCCACGGCAATGTGATCCGGTTTGACGGCCGCCCCTTCGGGGACGTGGCAGAGATGGAGCAGGCGCTGATCTCAAACTGGAACAGCCGTGTGGGGAGGGACGACACCGTATACATTCTGGGCGACTTCATCTGGGGAAAGGAGCCGGAGTGGCGGCGCTTGGTGCCGCTGTTTGCGGGCAACAAGGTCCTGATCCGGGGCAACCACGATCTGAAGTCCATGTCCCGGGATGTCCGCAATCTGTTCCAGGATGTGAAGGACTACAAGGAGATCACCGACGACGGCCGCCACGTGATCTTGTGCCACTACCCGATCCTATTCTACAAGGCGGCGTACAATCCCCTGTGTTATATGCTCTGCGGACATGTCCACACCACAAGGGAAAACGGATTTTTGAACCAGTGGCGCCAGGAGCTCCGCCTGACCAAAAGCGCCTCCGGGGATAACCAGGGAAATATATATAATGTAGGGTGTATGCTGCCCTACATGGGCTATACGCCCAGGACGCTGGACGAGATCGTCACCGGCGCGAACCAGACCGCCCTCTGAGCGAACGGCTCAGGGGGCATTCACTATTTTGAGAGGGAGGTATCTCTATGCAGTCATTTCTTGTGCTCAGCAGCGAGGAGATCCACGCCATGATCCCGTATGCCATGATCTGCATGACCCGGTATGGGGCGCACTGGGGGACCGGCCGCCGGAAGCGCCGCTGGGCAGAAGAATTCACTGAAGCCGAGCGCGCCGCATCCGCCAAGCTGTTCCTCCGGTCCTACGACTGGACCCTGGGCGGCGGCGTGCCGGACAAGGTACGGATGACGCCGGACACCCTGCGGCTGTGGATGAAGCTCGGGGCGTTCTGCGCCGGGATCTGAGAGGAGGACGTACATGGAACGGGAATGGAGATTGGGCGAGGACCTGAGCACCTGCGACAATTTGCTGGACGGCGTCACCTTTGACGATTTGATCCTGGCGGTCCACTGCAACTGCCGGACGATCACCCCGGAGGCCGTCCTCTCGGAGCTGAGGACCATCCTGGCCCAGCGCCGCCAGGACATGCTGCACCTGCTGGTGAACAATATGGAGCGGATCATGGAAGAAGCCCGAAAGGGAAGAGAGTAAAACAGAAGACAGCGAGAGCCCGGACCTGGCATGGTCCGGGCTTTTTTTGCGCTGCGGGGAAAGGAGGAACGGTTAGTGGCGAACTATGGAGAACTGTCCAATTCGTACAAGGTCCAGAGCTTCAAGGCGAAGCAGAATGAGAGCTATGATTTCAAGCTCCGGTATGCGGAGACAAGGGCCTGGGAGTTCTACCGCCATCCGGACGTGGCGGGAGACTGCTACGTTTCCGTCGGTGGTCTTGACAGCATTACTTTGCTGGTGTTCCTGCGGTCCATCGGCATCGACGTCCCGGCGGTGTCGGTGTCCGTGCTGGAGGATAAGAGCATTCAGGAGGTCCATAAGCAGCTGGGCGTGCTTCCACTGAAGCCGGAGAAAAGCAAGGTCCAGGTTATCCGGGAGTTCGGCTGGCCGCTGATCAGCAAGGAAGTTTCGGACAAGGTCGATGCGCTGCAGCATCCGACGGAGCGAAATAAGAATTTCCGCCATACCGTTATCACAGGCGAGGTGGGCGGCGCCGGCAGCGGCAAATTCAGCAAAAACGCGCGGCTGCCCCAGCGCTGGCTGGAAAAATTCGGCGGCTGTGAAAGCGAGAATGGACATACCTCCTATGGGATGCCGGACTTCTTCCTGTCCGATAAGTGCTGCTACTACATGAAGGAAAAGCCCTGCGACGACTACCGGAGGGAAACTGGCCGTTCTCCCTACATGGGGCTGATGGCCTCTGAGGGCGGCAGGCGGGAGAAGACCCTCATGCTCAACGGCTGCAACTATATCTCGCCCAAGACAAAACGGAGCTGCCCATTTGCCATCTTTTCCCGCCAGGATCTCCTACGCCTGGCGTTAGATCTGAAGGTGCCGGTTCCGGAAATCTATGGTAAGATCATGAAGGCGCCGGACGGCACATTGTTTACCACAAAGGCCCAGCGGACGGGATGTTCTATGTGCGGTTTTGGCATCCATCTGGAGCAACGCCCTCACCGGTTCGATCGGCTGTGGCAATCCAATCCCAAGGAATGGGAATTTTGGATGAATCATGTGGTCCAGCGTGAGGATGGCTCCTGGTACGGCTGGGGTCATGTCCTGGACTACATCGGCGTGGCATGGCGGGACCCGGCCGAGCAATTCAGCGGAAAGGGAAGGTGGCGGTTATTATGACCATGACACGTGAAAAAGCAATCGAGATACTGGAAAATCATACGCAGTATTATGTTCCTAGCATCGCTGTGGAGGTGAAGGAAAAATGAAGGAGTACATCGAGCGGGAAGCCGTACTTGACTATCCAATTCGCAAAGACCATTATGACCGTGAGCACGGAAACGAACACTTTGTTTTCGGCATTGAAAGTGTCATAGAGTTCGTGGAGAACTTGCCCGCCGCCGACGTTGCCCCGGTGCGGCATGGGCGATGGATCGGCGAGCCTGTAGATATCGACGGCCACACAGCGATGGAGTGCTCGGAGTGCCACAAGATTAGGGTGCTCGATGAGTATTGTAGCTCGTGCGGCGCTCGCATGGACAAGGAGGCCGCCCATGACTAAGCCCTGTTACGGTCTCTGTGACCGCTGTGTTTGGAAAGATAACGGCGGATGCTCGGAGTGGAACGGGTGGGAAAGGAGACATAAAAATGAAACTTATAAGCGCGGAAGCGTTTGGGGAGGAAAACCGGAAGAAAGCCGCCGCCCTGATGGGCTATGAGGCGTCGAAGGATAGTCAGCCGGAATACCGTACATACACGTGTCCGCACTGTCATCACGTCTGGCTGGAGAATCGGGACGCTTCCGACTACCCCAACTATTGTCCCGCCTGTGGGGAGGCGCTGCGCCCAGAACCCCGGGAACCGCTCCCGGCAAGGTGGCTGGACAAGCTCCACGGCCTGCCGGTGCTGGCCGAGAGTGAGGACGGTGAGGAGCGCTTCTGGGCCATTATAGACCAGTGCGTGGAGGACGCCGTCCTGGTTCTTTGCCTGGACGGGGAGAGGATTCTGTCCCTAGACGAGTATCGGTTTTACCGAGATTGACGGCGTATAACGCATTTTGTAACGAATGAGACAGCGAGGGAAAACGACTTGAGCTACGACATTTCATTGAAAGACCCGGTCACCGGCGAGACGCTGGAGCTGGCCAGCGAACACATGGTCCGCGGCGGTACCTACGCCGTTGGCGGCACCCGTGAGCTGTGGCTGAATATCACATACAACTACGGCAGGTGGTACCGCCGGGAGGAGGCGTTCGGCAAGGAGGGTATCCGAGCCATCTACGGCCTCACCGGGGCGGAGAGCATCCCCGTGCTCCAGCGGGCCATCGACGCCCTGACGGCGCTGGAGGAGGATCTCCCGGCGGAGGAGCGGAAGGAGTTGGCGGAACAGGGCGTGACCGGCTACTGGCTCCCCACCAGGGAAAACGCCATCCGCCCCCTCCACCAGCTTCTGGCGTTCGCGCGGCTTCGCCCCGATGGCGTGTGGGATGGAGATTGACGCCATGGAAGGCGACAGGCCAGTGCCGAAGCGGCTGAAATACCCCATCGTCTTCGCCAAAGGGAGAGCTCTGTATATGGCTGAGCGGGGGAGCAGGGGTGGAAGCGGTGTGAAACGATTGACCAGGGAACTTCTCTGCCACATAAAAAGCGAAAAGATCCTGATCGACACAAGAGGGATGTCGAGAGTGCAGGTGGCAAGCATTGCCAAGGCCATTATGACAAGGACAAGGGAGGTCATACCAATGAACGTCTATGTATTGCACTACCGCTGGGACAACGCGGACAGAGATGGCGCCGAGGTCTTGGGCGTGTACGCCGAAAACAACTTGGCCGCGGCCCAGGAGGCCATGCGGGAGAATGCGGCGGCGGTGCGTGGCCAGGAGGAGGAGAGCTTCTGGGAGGAGGACTACACCTGGGAGGATGAGATGTCCGTCTCCCTGGGCAACAGCGGGATCGGGCCTGGCGGCGGGTGCGGCGTGCCGGAGACCTACCGCTGGGAGATTGAGCGGTTCCGCGTACTGGAGCCGGCAGAGAATCAAAAGCAGTAAGGAGGCGCTATGCCGCTGATCGTGATCGTCGCCGTCGTGGCCTATTTGGGGGTTGCGATGGCCTTTTATTTTGGATTTGCCGCGGCGGACTCAGTAGGGGAACCGGCGGTCAATGGGTGCTGCGCCCTGGCGTGGCCGCTGGTGTTGGCAATCTGTGTGCTCATTGGCCCGTTCTTTTCCTTCTGGTGGTTGGCTGCGTCGATCCACGGAGAGGAGGATGATGAGGATGGATCCGGCTCTTATGAATGAGCTGTTGGACGAATTGGAGCATAGGACATGCATCCGCTTTCACAGCAACACGGAGATGCGGGAATTTATCGCTCTGGTAAAGGAACTGACGCCCCAGCGGTATTTCCCACATGCTGGCACATGGAAGTTTGGGGCTGGCACGTCTTCCGTAGACGGTGACGCTATCTCGTGCAACCCGATGAACCATATGATCTCCCATACGGCCAGTGCGACCTACAAGAGTGTCATTGACTATGCGGAACTGTCGGGAATGTATAGGCACGCCGTCCCGGATCTGGGCGGCTTGATCTGACTGGGTGGAAACTCAGTATTAGCGATATAGTTATCGCAACAATACATAGAAAATAGAAAAGAAATAAGGAGGTGGTCCCCGTGGGGGTAGGGAAGCTGATCGCACTGCTCTTCGGTTCCGGTGCCGCCATGGCGAAATCGTCGATGGACCTGAAGCGGCGGGCCAACAGCCCGGAGATGCAGGCGGCCCTGGAGATCTTTGAGCGGAACTACGGAGAGAACCCGATGCAGGGCGGCTACAACCGTGTCCTGGAGTTCGATCTCATCCACTACAAGATCCGGCAGGACCTCCCCGCCATCCAGGCGTTGGAGTGGGAGATCTCCCAGAGCGAGCTCCCACAGGAGGATCTGCGGAAGGCCGCCTGGAAGGGTTGGCTCTACCGCAACGCCCGGGAATACCACGACAACTGGTACAGCTACCCGCAGTATGTCCTGGAGTGGGCCAGGAAATCGGTGTGGCGCAGCGGCTACATGCCCATCTCCGGCCGTCGGGGAAAGAACCCGTCGTACAACGTGGTCTACAGCGGGAAGTACCCCTGCCCCTGGAAGATCGACTACATCAACGGCTTCCCGGACCAGAAGTTCCGGCACCTCCTGGAGATCGCCGACCAGAAAGCCCCATACGCTGTGGCGGTCATCGACGGCATGTGTACGAAGATGACCGAGGAGGATCTCCTGAAGTGGGAGGCCGACAAGAAACTGGAGCAATTCTTGGACCGTGGAACAGAAGGGAGGTGACAGAGATGGATGGTGGGGTATTTCTCCTGCTGGTTGTTATCTTTGTAATCGTCTTTAAGATCATGGCCAGTGAGGATAAGAACCAGAAGTCCCAGTGGCGCGCCAGCTCCATGATGATGGAGCAGAAGGACAAGGAGCGCCGCATGGCCGGCCCCCGTTACTCCCCCGACACCGTCCAGGGGACCTTCGTGTCCAAGGAGGACGCGGGAAAGCTGAACCAAGATTTCGCGGCAAAAAAGGAGTGAGGCGTATCATCTACTATGTTTGCACCGACTGCAACATGTACCACGGCGAGAAAAAGAAGCCGGCGCAGTGCAGGCGGTGCGGGAGCACGGACCTGGAGCGTGTCAGGATCGACGACCCGGAGTTTAACTTCGTCATGGGCGTGGTCCAGAAGATGCGGAAGAAGCAGGAGGCAGAACAGGAACAGCAGGAGCGGTAGCCCAGGGCGGCGGCTATCGCGCTGACCAGCCGCCCGCAGCAAAAAATCTTTTCCCTCCCGCGGCAGCTGCTACTTGACAGCTGCCGCTTTTCTGACTATGATAAAAGAACATACGTTCTACAAAAGGGAGGGCTGAATGCGAAGTCTGCGATACGGATTGGTACTTGAGGTCAGGAAGGACGCCATACGGGAGGAGAACGGGGATACCGTCGTGACAGACCCGGAGCTGGAACGCCAGGTCAGGGATCGCTTCGGGCAGGAGCCGGAGCGGATCTATCTTACGCCGGGGGACAACGAGGACCCCGTTCTTTTCATCCGCTGGAGGTCTCTTCCGTGGGAGGATGATGAATCGAATTGCACAGTAGACTATTTCGCGTATTCAGAGGAGGAGCTGCGGGAGTGTTACCGGCTGGGTATTTTGTAGAGGAATGGGTGCCGCCCCCGCCATAAGGCATGGGAGGAACGGTGCATGACAGAGATCAGGTTCGGCGATATTTTTTTGGCTGAGCTGACAGGGGACGGCCACGAGCAGAGGGGCCGCAGAGCCTGTATCATCACGCAGAACGACGTGGGGAACCGCCACTCTCCCACCGTGGAGATCATTCCCCTCAGCGCCAACATCCACAAGGCGCGGCATCTGCCCTGCCACGTGCTGGTGCGGGCGGACGAGGTGACGGGGCTGCGGCTGGACAGCCTGGCCCTGGCGGAGCAGCCGAAGACCATCGACAAGAAAAAGCTGGTCCACCGGATCGGACGGTGCCGCCGGGGCACCCTGGTGGAGCTGGGGCGGGCACGGCGGATCCAGTGCCCCTTCCCAACGGAGTAAGACCGAGGCGTCTGTTTGACGCCCCGGTCTTTTTTTTGGCAAAAAAAGGTGAAACATATTCAAATTCGGCAGTCAACGCACGCAGTTGCGTTTGATATAGATGAAATAAGACACGAAAGGAAGGAGGCTTTACAGATGCTCTGACAGAATGGATCGCAAGACATCCGTAAAGGAAAGGAGTGAGGCGCTTGCTTGATTTGCTCCATACGCTGTTCCCCGGCCAGTGTGTCCGGCGGGCAGTGTGGCATAACGGCGTCTTCAGATGTCCCTGCGGACGGGTGGTAGCCATGCGTTACCGCTTTGGGGGCAGGATCGAGGTGTATGTGACGCCCCGGTTTCAGTCCGCGCGCGAGAAGATCCTGAGAAAAAGCGCTCTGCTTCCGCCGGAGATGGCCGTCGGGTCCGTGAACTTCGACGACATCCTGGAGGAGCTGCGCTCCCTGCCGCCGCTGGCCGTCCGGCCACTGGAGGAAGAGGAGGCGGAGCCGAGCAGTGAGGAGGATACATAATTTGGCAAATCCCTTTCAGAAAGCAAAAAAGGAAAAGGTGTGGACCAAGGTTTTGATGGGAGGTCCCTCCGGGGCGGGCAAGACCTATTCCGCCCTGCGGATGGCCGCCGGCCTGGCCAAGTGCTGCGGCAGCCGTGTGGCCGCCATCGACACCGAGGCGGGGCGTCTGAATTACTACGCCGAGGAGTTCGATTTCGACGGTATCCAGCTGGAGGAGTTTACACCAGAGGCGTATGTGGAGATGATCAACGCCGCCGCTGATGCGGGGTACAAGGTGCTGATCATCGACTCCATCACCCACGAGTGGACCTACTGCTGTGACACTGTCAACAAGATGCCGGGCAACAGCTTCACCAACTGGGGGAAGATGACGCCCCGCCACGACCGGTTCATGGAGGCGATCCTCCAATCCCCCATGCACATCATCTGCACCGTTCGGGGCAAGGATGAGTATACCTTGGAGGAAAAGAACGGCAAGCAGACGCCCAAGAAGATCGGCATGGGCTACAAGCAGCGGGACAACACGGAGTACGAGTACACCATCACCTTCAACATTGACCAGGCGACCCATGTGGCCTCGCCAATGAAGGACAACACTCACCTCTTTGAAAACCGCTACGATGTCCTGACGGAGCGTGACGGGGAGGCCCTCTACCACTGGGCCAACTCCGGCGCCGCACCGGCGCGGACCCTGGCCCCAAAGCCCCAGGCCGTCCCCACATCTGGTTCCACTGAGGAACTCCAGGAGCAGATTGCCGAGAAGGTCTCGAAATTGGTGGCATCTGGCGTTGCTAAGGACGCCATAGGGGTAGCCGTGAAGGACGCCTGCGGTACCGCAAACTATAAGAAGGTCGAGGACACCGGCCTGCTGGATGCTGTGTTGACCGCCCTTAGAAGACTGGGAGGTGAAGCATGAGACCGAGCAACGCAGTGATTGTTCGAGGCCGCATCGCCAGGGATGTTACTCTGGAGCAGACCAGCGGGGGGACCGCTGCCTGCCATCTCACCGTGGCTGTGAGCCGCCCCAGGCGGCAGGATGCCGCTGAGGAGACGGACTTCATTCGCTGCAGGTCCTACGGGAAGACAGCGGAGTTTATCGCAAAGTATTTTACCAAGGGCGATCCCATCGGCATCTCCGGTGAGTTTCGAGTGGACCAGTGGACTGACCAGTCCGGGGGGAAACGCTCCAGCGCCTACATTTTCGTGGAACACGCGGAGTTTGCCGGCGGTGCCAAACGTCCCGGAGACAGCACAGCCGCATCCACAGCCAGAGCGTCCGCACCGGCGGCCGGGCCTGTACCTGCCCCTATCTCGGACGACGACGATCTGCCCTTCTGATGACCCTGTTCCAGGACAAGCTGGACGCCATGGTGTGGAGCTACTCCCGGGTGAAGAGCTACTTCGAGTGTCCAAGGATGTTCTATTTGACCTATCTCAACGAGAGCACCCAGATGGAGTCAGCCTTCGCTCAGTGGGGAAGCTTATGTCATGAGCTGTTGGACCGCTATGCCAAGGGAGATCTGCTGGCCTTTGAGCTCGGCGATGAATATGACCGACTGTATCCCGAGAAAATGACGGAACGGTTTCCGTGGAACCTGTGGAGGGATCTGGACGCGCTGTACTACGACAGCGGGAAGGCATACTTTGACAGCTTCGAGGGCTTCCCGGAAAACTGGGAGATCATCGGTTCCGAGATCGAGATCCATGTTACGATCCGGGGCCGGGAGGTCCGAGGATTCATCGACCTGCTGGTCCGTGACCGAAACGACGGTCGGCTTATCGTGGTGGACCACAAGAGTAAATCCCGTTTCAAATCGAACCAGGATCTGGAGCTGTATGGATTCCAGCCATACCTGTATGCGGAGTGGGTCTTCCGAAGCTACAGCGAGTACCCCAAGGAGCTGGTCTTCAACCTGTTCCGGGCGGGGACCTGGATCACCATACCCTTCGCTCTGGAGGGGATGGAGAAGGCTTGTGACTGGTTGGAGGAGACTATCGGCCGGATCTACGAGGACGAGGATTTCCCAGATAGGGTAGAGGTCCGATGCTGCCAGAGGGGCGAGCCAATCCTGGAGGAGACTATGTCCGATTTCTTCTGCCAGTGTCTGTGCTGCGTCCGGCACCGCTGTGTAAGAAGCGGACTTTGTATCGACGGAGGTACAATGTGAGACCGAAACAATACATATTTAACTTTGAAAACTGTGAGAGTTTTTGTGTAGATCCCTCCAATGTTACTGACATAACCATTTCCGGCATCACCAAGTGCCTGCAGTTTAGGCACGGTGAGAAACGAACGTTTTTTGAGTGCTGTGCCGTTTCGATTACACTTGCTCCCGACATAATGCTGACGTGCATGGGGGAAGGAGACGGCACACAGGAGGTTTCAGCGGACCGACTGCTGAAGGGCGATCTTGTGGCAATCGAGATCGTTGGCTCAAAAAAATCCCGCGTCATCTACGTGCCCTGGAAAGATGGCGATGACGCGGGGGCGACCAACAAGCTCCAGCGCTCGGAGAGATCCGAAGCGGGATTGCAGATTTGTATCGGCCTGAACTTCGAGGGCGGTGATGCCTGATTCTCATCGAACGTGAGAAGATCAGGGAGGCGAAGGAGAGGCTTGGTGACCGAAACGCCGAGCTGATCCAGGAGCTTCTCCAGATGGAGAAGTACAACCCCTCCCGGCGGGTGGGGTGCTGCCCCAATCCCGCCCATGACGACCACAACCCCAGCTGCTCCTACAACCCCAAGACCTACCAGTTCCACTGCTGGGCCTGCGACTTTGACGCGGACCTCATCACCGCCTACATGATCCACGACAAATGCACCTTCCTGGAGGCGTGTGAGCGGCTGTTCGCAAAGGCCGGCATGGAATATGACTTTACAGAGCGTGGGGTCAGGACAAGCCGGGAGTACCGGTATCCCAGACCGGAGTACGCCCCCAGCAAGGACCATGTCTACGACTACTGGGCCAGGCGGCGGATCTCCAAGGAGACCATCGACTACCTGGGCATCCAGGAGGACCCGCAGGGGAATACCCTCTTCCAGTATTGGGACCTCAACGATGTCCTGGTCACCGTCAAGGTCCGGAGATCCGCTCCGACCAAGAAGGGGGAGAACAAGTGCTGGTGTCTCCCGGGCAGCGACGTGACCCATGTGCTCTATAACATCTCCAAGGTCACGCCCACCCAGCCGCTGATCATCACCAGCGGCGAGGGGGACTGCGCCACCTGTATCGAGTGCGGGTTCTACAACGCCGTCTCCATCAACATGGGGGACGGCAATACCCAGTGGATCGCGGAGTGCTGGGATTTCCTCCAGCAGTTTAACGACATCTACCTGGTCCATGACAACGACGAGACCGGCAGGAAGTTCGCCAGGGAGGTGACCTCCCGGCTGGGGGAGTACCGGGTGAAGATCGTGGACATCCCCACGCCCTACACCATGCCGGACGGCACGAAGGTGCTGGTGAAGGATCTCAACGAGCTGCTCTACTACCAGGGGAAGGACGCCGTCCGGGAGGCCATCACCTCCGCCAGCGCGGCGGAGATCCCCTCCATCATCGACTACACCGACGTGTCCCGCTTCGATATGAGCGACGTGCCTGGCTTCACCACCGGCCTCTACGAGCTGGACATGGCCCTGGACAAGTTCTACCTGGGCACCACCACGATCCTGACAGGCATCCCGGGCAGTGGCAAGAGCTCCTTCTTGTCCACGCTGATCTGTAAGTCCATGGAGCAGGGGTTCCCCTGTTTCATCTACAGCGGCGAGCTGAGCAACCCCTCCCTGAAAAACTGGGTGGATTTCGTCCACGCCGGCCAGCGGGGGATCAACGCCTACCGTTCCCAGGCCAACGGCGGGGTCTACTACCGGGTGAAGCCCGACGTGTTCAAGAAAATCAACGAGACCTACAAGGGAATGCTCTTCTTCTACCGGGACGGCTTCGACCACAAGGTCACCCACCTGCTCCAGACGGCGGAGAACGTCGTCCGGCGCAACGGCGTGAAGACGCTGATCTTCGACAACATGACCTCGGTGGACCTGGAAAACAACGACAAGGACAAGTACATCCGTCAGGAAGAGTTCATCCGCAACGTGGTGGAGTTCTCCAAGCGGTGGCAGGTCTGCTGTATCGTCGTCCTCCACCCGAGGAAGATGCAGGCCGTTCAGCGGATGGGATTGTTCGACCTCCAGGGCGTCACGGCGGCCATCAACCTGGCCCACCGTGTGCTCTCCCTCTACCGGGTCACGAAGAAGGAGAAGGAGGGCGAGATGGGCAGGAACGGGACATGGTACCGGGAGCCGGTGCCCTATGATGTGATCATCGACATCCTGAAGGACCGCTTCGGCTCCGCCGCCGGCAAGGAGGTGGGGCTCTACTACGACGTCCCCTCCAAGCGGTTTTTCGATACCGTGGAGACCTTGGACCACCGCTACGCCTGGGACGACGCCGACTACACCGGAATACCCCTGCCCTTTGGAGCGCCCCAGCTGGACGCCCTGGCGGAGGTCTACGGGGAGGTGGAGGCATGATCTACCAGAACTACCACTGCCACAAGGACTACACCAACCCGAGGATATCTGACAGCGCCGCCCGGATCCGCGACTACGCGGAGCGGGCGGCCGCCCTTGGCCATGGCATCCTCTCATCGGTGGAGCATGGCTGGCAGGGGAATTACTACGAGTGCTGGAAGACGGCAAAAAAATATGATCTGAAACTGCTTATCGGGGCAGAAGCCTACTGGGTGAAGGACAGAACGGAGAAGGACAATACCAACGCCCACATCTGCCTCCTGGCAAAAAACGAGGAGGGGAGGCGGGCGCTGAACGACGCGCTCTCCGAAGCCAACCTCACCGGCTTCTACGGCCGGCCTAGGGTCGATATCCCGCTGCTGCTGTCTCTGCCCAGGGACGACCTCTGGGTCACCACGGCCTGTGTGGCCTACTGGCAGTACCCTGATATTGACGACATCACCAGGCGGCTGGCGGACCACTTCGGGAGCAACTTCTTCCTGGAGGTCCAGGCCCACAACACGGATAAGCAGGTCATGCTGAACCAGCACATCCTGGAGCTCCACGCCAAGACGGGCATCCCGCTGGTGATGGGCTGCGACAGCCACTACATTCTGGAGGAGGACGCCCAGATCCGGTCGGACTTTCTCCTGTCCAAGGGAATGAACTATCCCGACGAGGAGGGCTGGTACATGGACTACCCCGACGGGGAGACCGTCTACGAGCGGTTCGCCCGTCAGGGCGTCCTGACCCACAGCCAGATCGTGGAGGCCATGGAGAACACCAACCGCTTCCTGGCGGTGGAGGAATATGACGGGCATATTTTCGACTCCACCATCAAAATGCCCACCATGTACCCCGGCTGGACCCAGAAGGAGAAGGATCGGGAGTATAGGAGGGTGGTGCAGGCCGGATGGGATGCCTATAAAATTCAGATTTCATCAGCAAAAATTCCACTATATGAGGACGAAATTGAGAAAGAAGTCCGTGTGGTAGAGACAACCGGCATGGCGGATTACTTCCTCATCAACCATTCTGTCATCAAAAAGGGCATCGAGAACGGCGGCGTACTCACGACAACAGGCCGCGGCTCCGCCGTCAGCTGGATCACCAATAAACTCCTGGGCTTCACCGAGGTGGACCGTATTGCCGCCTCCGTGAAGATGTACCCCGACCGCTTTATGAGCGCTGCTCGTATCCTGCAAAGCGGAAGTCTACCCGATAAATCGTCAAGAAATGGAACAAGATAAAAGATTTTATATTTATATTTGGTATATTGTGCCGACTGGAGAAGTTTTCTATGTGGGAAAGGGCAGTGGTCGCAGATATAAACAAATCGGCCGCAAGCACCGTAACAAGTTCTTTATGGATATGTTGAATTCCCATGAGTGTGATGTGGCCGTTTTAAAGGATGGACTCACTGAAGAAAGCGCATTCCGCTTAGAGAGAACTTTAATTCAATATTACCGCTTATATACGAAATTTCGCTTAACCAATCAAACCGAAGGAGGAGAAGGTGTGTCTGGTTTCAGATGGCCAGAAGAGGCAAAGGCTTATTTACATCTGCAAACAGGCGAACGAAATCCCAATTACGGTCACAAGTGGTCAGACGAAATGAAAGATAATTTGCGGCAAAAGCAAATTTCGAGCGGAAGATATATTGGCGCAATGAATCCAAATGCAAAGAGGATCCAATGTGTAGAAACCGGAGAAATTTTCGGTTGCATCGAGGATGCCAGAAAAGCCTATAAGGTAAAATCACCGACATCATTCTCGATTGCTCTGGACAAAGCAAACCGGACTGCGGCAGGTCTTCATTGGATTTCTGTTCCATCTTGATATTGTCGCCTTATACGGCAACGTATATGGAAAACCCAGAATATCAGGGGAACCCCTTCAAGCGGCTGCTGCCAAACACAACCGAAAGGGAAGTGCGGTGTCGCCAATCACGACAGTACGGCAACAAGGCAGCCGATTGGGCGATCCTGAGAGACAGCCCTACGTGAGCGAAAGCTCATATGGGAAGCTCGCAACGACTACCAATGGGCATCCCTCCGGGATGATGGTATAGTCTATACCCTTTCAAATACGCCGAAAGGCGGGGTAGTGATAGATCGACTTCAACGTAGCGGACGCGGAGCCCTTCGCCAGGGCGCAGAAGGAGATCCTGGGCGACGACCACGCCTACCCCATGCTGGCCTACGGCACCATGAAGAAGTCCAAGGCTTGGAAGCTGTACGCCAAGAGCCAGGGCATCCCCTTCGAGGTGGCCAACGAGGTGTCCAACCAGATCAAAAAATATGAAAACGCGCTGAAGCACGCCGAGGAGGACGAGCGGGACACTGTGGACCCGATGGACTACATCGACCCTAAGTACCACGATGTCTACCGGGGCAGCGCCTCCTATTTGGAGCTCATCGACTCCTGGTCCATCGCCCCCTGCTCCTATCTGCTCTACAGCGGGAGCATCCGGCGGGAGATTGGCCTGGTCCGCATCAAGGACAACATCTGCTGTCTGATGGACGGACACTGGGCGGAGGAGTGTCACTTCCTAAAAAATGATCTTCTAACCGTAAAAACCGTGGACCTCACCGACCGCATCTACAAGCGGATCGGAATCAAGAAGCACACTGTTCCGGAACTGCTGGTGGCATGTCCGCCCACAGACCCTTGCTGGGATATGTACCGCATTGGCGCTACCTGCTGTCTCAACCAGGTGGGCCAGCCAGGCACGTCTGCCAGAGTGGGGAAGTACCACCCCACCAATATCTCTGAGCTGTGCGCCTTCATCGCCGCCATTCGCCCGGGATTCAAGTCCATGTACAAGACCTTCGAAGAGCGCAGGCCCTTCTCCTATGGTGTGAAGGCGTTCGATGACCTGATTCAAACGGAGGAGATGCCTTACAGCTTCGTCCTCTACCAGGAGATGGAAATGGCGGCGCTGCACTTCGCCGGGATACCCATTGACGAGTGTTATACGGCCATCAAGAACATCGCCAAGAAGCGTGCGGACAAGGTCCTGGCCTATAAGGAGAAGTTCCTCTCCGGCTTCCGGGAGGCAATCCTCCGGGAGGGGAAGAGTGAAGAGGAGGCGGAAGCGCTGGCACAGAAGCTGTGGCAGATTGTGGAGGACTCCGCCGCCTATAGTTTCAATGCCTCCCACTCCTATTGTGTCGCCCTGGACAGCCTCTACGGCGCATGGCTGAAGGCCCACTACCCATTGGAGTTCTATGAGGTTTGCCTGTCAGTCTACGACCAGAAGGGCGATAAGGACAAGCTCAGCGAGCTGAAGGAGGAGGCGGAGCGGTATTTCAAGATCCAGTTCCCGCCCTTCCGCTTCCGCCAGGACAACCGAAAATACCTCGCTGTCCCGGAAAAGAATCAGATCGTCAATAAGCTCTCCTCCATCAAGGGGTTTGGAAGCTCCGCCTGCGCCTTGCTCTTCCAGTGCGGCAAGGCGAAACATGACGGATTTTTCTCCGTGCTGGCGTGGCTGGACAAGAAGTCCTTCAAATCCGCCAAGGTCATCCCCCTGATCAGGATCGGATACTTCCAGGAGTTCGGCAACACCACCCAGCTCCTGCGCCTGACACAGATCTGGGATTGGCTGGGGCAGGGGACCAGCAAGCAGATCCGGAAGGACAAGCTGGCCGGCGATATGCTGGAGCTGGTGAAGGCTCACGCCACCGACCGGAACGCCAAGGGGACAGAGCTGAAGACCTACACTATCACCGATATGCCCGGCCTGCTCCGGGATATCGAGCGTACCGTACTCTATGTCTATGATCTGCGTGAAGTGGACTACCGGGTGATGGCGCAGAACCAACTGGACATACTGGGCTACGTGGATATGACCACCGGGAAGCCGGAGGACCGGCGCAAGCTGTTCATCCGGGAGTGCTACGCCATTGAGAACCGCTGGGGAAAAAGCGGCGGCGTATGGAAGTATAAAGTCAACACCATGTCCATTGGCTCGGGGAGGACGGCCAGTCTGACGCTGGACCCGAAGCTGTACAGCGCCAAGCCGGTGAAAGCGGGTGACATTATTCTCTGTACCAGGGACCCCTACAAGGACGAGAAGGGCTACTGGCACCTGATCGACTACGAATACATATGAGGAGGGAATGTGACCGGAATGGATGACAGCAGCGCGACAATTTCTGCTGGTACGTTATGCATAACATCACAGGAATTGCTTCACACGGTCCCCACGGGGCTGTGGGAGACCCTTTCCCCCATGACCATTACTTACACGGGCCAGGAGGACTATTGGCACAGGCTTGCCAGCCTTGAGGAAACCGTCCAGCGATTGGTCAGGGAAGTGGAGAGGATACGTGACCTCCTGAAAGACGGCTTTAGCATTGACCTGGGAGATCTGCTATAATGAGACATCTCTACTGACTTACACAAGAACAGCGGGCCGAGAGCGAAAAGCTCCTGGCTCGCTGTATTCAATAGGAGGCGATGAATTGCGACAACATTTGAGACATCTACTCTGTTTCTCATTGGCGGTGCTCCTGCTGATCGGCTGGGGCGCCGCCTTCTTTTTTGAGGATGACCGTGGGGAGAGGCGCGAGCATCCGATCTTCCCGCCGGCGCCCTATGTGATCGAGCTCCCACCGGCGTTTTATGAGGAGCGGGAGGAGCCGGCCGGGCGATATGCAGCCATTGGAGAGGAGATGACAGACGAGGAGCGCGCCCTATCAGCACTGATGATCTACCACGAGGCGAGGGGGGAGAGCGAGGAGGGACAGCGGGCGGTGGCGGAGGTCCTGTGCAACCGAATCCTCAGCGAGCTGTACCCCGACACCGCCAAAGAGGTCATCTACCAACAGAACCAGTTCTCCTGCGCGGATGCCCTGACCACAGCTCCGGTCCGAGAACCGGCGTGTCTCGCAAAAGCGTTCGATATTCTGCACGAGGTGCTGGAGGAGACGGAGTATCTGTTGCCTGAGACATATCTCTACTTCGGGACCGTTCTTCCGGCAAACGCGAAAAGCTATGTGCAAATCGGCAACCACTATTTCTATGAGATTTGAAGGAGGAATGTCCTTGAGCGAGTATACAAACCCCGGCTGTTCCACGGTGTCGGATGTGAAAATCTACGGCCTGGATGAGGCCATCCGGCGGTCCAAATATCCCATGGCGACGGATACCGCCGCGTGTGACGCCGCTCCGGTGAAGAAGACCTATAATCTGGCGAGCTGCCCCACCGGTACCGGTCACGACAATTTTATCAAAGGGATCGTGGTTCAGTTCGACCTGACATTCACCGTGAAAGCGTGGACGGAGGCGGAGCGGTACCATTTCCTCGAATTCATTTCCAGCCAGTCCACCATGCACCGCATCGACTCCTTCGATCTGGACAGCCAGTACAGCCCCTATGTGGACCCCCGCATGGTCGAGATCATGAAGGAGAAGGTGGAGACCTTCCGCCGGACCAAGGACCCGGAGGACTACCTGCGGTGCCTCTACAGCAATCCCTGCGGCTTCAGGTTGACCGCTGGGATGACCACCAACTACTGCCAGCTCAAGACCATCTACCAGCAGCGGAAGGACCACCGGCTTCCCGAGTGGCGGGAGTTCTGCCAGTGGATCCTGACGCTGCCCATGTTCCGGGCGCTCTGCATCGACGGCGCGCCCTCCGATGGACAGAGCGACACGCTGATCCTTCTAGTAGGGCCCTCCGGCAGCGGGAAGAGCACCATCGCCTCCATGCTGGAATTGCGAAACGGCTGGCGGCAGCTTAGGTCCTATACGACCCGCCCCAAACGCTATCCCACAGAGGGCGGTCATGTGTTCATCTCTGAGGAGGATTTCCGTATCCTGAAGGACCTGATGGCCTATACGGAGTACAGCGGTTTCCGCTACGGAGCCACCAAGCAGCAGCTTGAGGAGAGCGGTATCTACGTGGTGGACATCCCCGGCGTGGAGAGCCTGGTCCGCAACTATCGCGGGAGCAAAAAGCTGGTGGCGTTCTGCCTCCCTGTGGACGAGAGCCAAACAAGGGAGCGGATGGCCGCCCGGGGAGACTCCGGAAAAGCTATCGAGGAGCGCCTGGCGACAGACCGCTCCGCCTTCGACGGCATGGAGGGGAAGCTGGCCGCTCTGCTGGGCATCGGCAATACATACGCCATCCCCCAGACGGCGTCTCCGCTGGAGGCCGTGCTCATGATCGAGCGTATTTTGGAGGAGCGGCGTGGTGAGTGAGTACACGGGATACCAAATCGTTCCCTATGATCCGGACGCCTTTCCCCTCATCCAGCAGGGGACCCTTCCGCCAGGCGTGGAGCTTCTGCCCAACGAGTATCTGGTGGTAGCGGACGGCGATGCAGAGGTTGGGTGCTACCGCTGGACTGGGTCCGCCCTGGCCCACATGCCGTACCGGCAGATCAACAGCAAATTTTTGGGCCGGGTAAAGGCCAGGAACACCCAGCAGCAGCTTGTGATCGACATGCTCTACCAACCGGATGTGACCATCAAGGTTGTCACCGGGAAGTTCGGCACCGGCAAGGATTTTCTCATGTGCTCCGCCGCCATCGACCAGATGGAGCGGGGGAAATTTGAGAAGATCGTGTGGGTCCGTAACAACATCGAGGTGAAAAACTCCAAGCCCATCGGCCATCTGCCCGGCGAGTACCGGGACAAGCTCCTGCCCTACGCCATGCCGCTGGCGGATCACCTTGGCGGCGTGGAGGGGCTGGAGATGCTCTGCAATCAGGGGAAGATCGAGATCGTCCACCTGGGCTTCATCAGAGGGCGAGACATCAAGAAGTCCATCATCCTCTGCTCGGAGTGCGAGAACATGACCAAGGAGCACATCCAGCTGCTCATCGGCCGGGTGGGGGAGGGGTCCTCCCTCTGGCTCAACGGCGATTTCAAGCAGGTGGACCACCAGGTGTTTGCGGAGAACAATGGTTTGCTCACCGCTGTGGAGAAGCTGAAGGGGCACCCACGGTTTGGCTATGTGAAGCTGATAAAATCGGAACGGAGCGAGACAGCCGCGATGGCTGATTTATTGGATTAGGAGTGATGCGTATTTCCCATTTTGTAAACGAGGTGCTGGAGAGTATCTGGGCGGAGCGCTACCGGAAGAACGGGGAGACCTACGAGGGAAACCTGCGCCGTGTGGCGAAGTTCTGCGCCACCAGCGCCCAGGAGGAGAAGGAGTTCTATGAACTGATGCTGTCCGGGAAATTCTTCCCCGGCGGCAGGACTATGTCCAACAGCGGCATCGGGACAAGACTCACAATGAATAACTGCTTCGTTGCGCCGCCTGTAGCTGACGACCTCGGCGCGATCTTCGACACCGTCAAGCTGGGGGCTATGACCCACCAGCGGGGCGGCGGTATTGGCTACGATTTCAGCCGTCTCCGCCCGGCAGGGACCCCCACCAGCAACGACGCCGTGGCCTCCGGTCCCGTGTCCTTCGCAAATGTGTTCAACGCGCAGACGGCGACGATCCTGCAAGGGAATAGACGCGGCGCGAACATGTGTGTCCTCAATGTCTACCACCCCGACATTCTGGACTTCATCAATGCGAAATCTTACGATGCGGGAACACTGAACCACTTCAACCTCAGCGTCATGGTGGATGATACGTTCATGGAAGCGGCGCTGACGCGGAAGGACATCACCCTCCACTGGCCCGTCTACGATGACGGCGGCCACATCATCACCGATCCCAGCCAGTGGAAGGTCACCAGGGAGATCAACGCCGGCGAGCTTTGGGACGCCATCACCAGAAAAGCATACGACAACGGGGAGCCCGGTATCTTCTTCTACACCAATATGAACCGGGATAACCCCCTGTGGTACGAGGAGACCATCGTCAGCTCCAACCCCTGCGCGGAATACCTCTCCGGCGTCGTCTACGGCGGAGAGCTGACCTCCGGCCAGTACGGCGGGGCCTGCAACCTGGGATCTCTGATGCTCCACAAGTTCGTCCGAGACCCCTTCACGGAGCGGGCGGAGTTGGACGAGGACGCCCTGGTGGAAGCTGTACAAATAGCCGTACGTATGCTGGACAACATCATCGACGTCAATTCCTTCCCGGACCAGATCTACGAGAACTACCAGAAGCGATACCGGACCATCGGCCTGGGCTACACCGGCCTTGCCGACGCCCTGGTCATGCTGGGGCTGCGGTACGACAGCGAGGAGGCCAGACAGTATGTGGAGGAGCTGACGGAGCTGATCGCCCTGGCCGCCTACGAGGCGTCCATCGACCTGGCGAAGGAGAAGGGGAGCTTCCCAGGGTTGGACAGGGAGAAGTACGTGGCCTCCGGCTTCCTCCAGCGGCATATGTCCCTGGGGAATTACGCCGACGGGTGGCTCGCCATCCACGATCAGATCCTGGAGCACGGCCTCCGCAACGGCAAGCTCCTCTCCGTGGCGCCCACCGGCACCATGTCCCTGACTTTCGGCAACAACTGCTCCAGCGGTATCGAACCCATCTTCTCCCTGGAGTATGACCGCAGGGTCAAGATGGGAGGACAGGATGAGACTGACGTCAAGATCGTCAAGGTCCGCGACTACGCCTATGGCCTCTATCAGACGATGCTGGCGGAGGGGGAGGAGGTCGTCTCCGAGCCACCCTTCATCACGGCCCTGGAGATGGACGTGGACGACCACGTGGCCATGCTGGCGGCCATCGCCCAGAACGTGGACATGTCGGTGTCCAAGACCATTAACGTCCCCACGGATTACACCTTCGACAAGTGCAAGGAGATCTATCGGAAGTGCTGGACCAGCGGCATCAAGGGCTGCACGATCTTCCGCCCCAACGAGCTCCGGCAGGGCGTTCTGCTCTCCGGCAGTGAGGTGAAGGCGGAAGAAGAGCAGAGGGACGCTCCCCGGCACGATCTGCGGAGAGGGGACGTGATCTGCTGCGACGACACCCTGGTGGGCGTGAAGCGTAAGCTCATGACCGGCTGTGGGTCCATGCACCTGATGGCGTGGTACGATCCCGCCACAGGGGATATCATGGAGACCTTTGTGGGCCGGGGCAGTTCCGGCGGCTGTGAGAAGAACCTGACGGCTATGACCCGGCTGATCTCCGTGGCCCTCCGTGGCGGCGTGCCCTTCGATTACGTCATCGACCAGCTGGAGAGCTGCGGCGGGTGCGGCGCCTATCAGACGAGGAGGGTGAGCAAAAAGGACACCTCACCCGGCAGCTCCTGCGCCACCGCTATCGCCATCGCCCTGAAGGAGATGCAGGAGGCGATCTACCGTGACGTCCTGGACGAGGACGCCGCTGAACCGGAGCGGGAGCAGCCTTCCACCCCGGCGATCAACAACAAATCTGCCGAAGCCTCCGGAGCTAGGTGCCCGGAGTGCGGCGAGGAAATATCATTTGAAGGAGGATGCAACATCTGCAAAGCCTGCGGATGGAGCAAATGCGGATGATGGACAAGTACATCATTACAAAACGGAAGAAGTATCCCCGCTGGATGTCGGCGGGGGCCACTGTCGCTGCCCTTGCCTTTCTGGCAATGGATATCTGCCGAATCGTGTGGGATGCCCGGCACACGGAGACTACGGAGGTGGAGGAATGAGGGGAGGGGCCCGCGCCCCTTCCCACTCCGTCCACCATGAGACGATCCATTTCACCCCGGAGATGATCCGCGGAATCTGTTCTATGGATGATTTCTACAAGGCAACCGGAATTGCAGAGCTTGTAAAGGGTAAAACCATTACAGATGTGCGGCAGGTCTGGATGAACAAGCAGGCGTGCGAGGGGCTGGAGGACATCGTTGAGGGAAACCTCAAGCGGCAGAAGAAGTACCGGCTGTGGAGCGATCACGCGCTCCACACAGCGGTGGCGATGGACTGGCTGTGCTATTCGCCGGCCGGAATCGACTATGTACCGGATGGCGAGCTCTGGATCTGGACCCTGGAGGACGCGGAGACCGCCATTGAGGAATACAGGAATTGGAGAAAGGAGACCAGCGGAGATGATCAAGAGAAAGATCGTTGAGGAGATCAGCGAGTATGACGAGAAGGGCATCCTTGTCAGGACCACCACTACGACAACCACGGAGGAGGACGACAGCGCCACCTCCGGCTATGCCCACATCTCGATCCCGTCGGACGGCAGCTGGAAGGTGGGACCGGATGATCCTCCTTGGGAGGCCACGACATCCGTGAGCTGCGGCGGCGGCGATACCGCAGCTCAGGATGACGAGGTGACAGAGGAGTCCGAGGCGGAGGTCACCATCGAGGTGGACGACGGTATCCTGAAGGACCTGGCCCGGGAGGTAGCGGCCATTCTCCGGGGCGGCATGGACTTCGACACGTATCTCATGTAAAAACCGGAAGGAGGTGACGCCTGTTTGCATATCAAGGTAAAATACTTTACAGATGTTGAGCCGGTCAGGGAGATCCAGGGAGGAGACTGGTACGATCTCCGGACGGCGGAGGACGTGACCATGGAGGCCGGTGATTTCCGGATGATCCCGTTGGGCGTGGCTATGGAGCTGCCGGAAGGGTATGAGGCCCACGTGGTACCACGGAGCTCCACCTACAAGAACTTCGGGGTCATCCAGGCCAACCACATGGGGGTCATAGACAACAGCTACCGCGGCGACAACGACCAGTGGATGTTCCCGGCCATCGCGCTGACGGATACGCACATCCCGAAGGGTACCCGCATCTGCCAGTTCCGCGTCGTGGAGAAGCAGCCGCCCATCACCTTCGAGACGGTGGAGCGCCTGACAGGCCCAGACCGGGGCGGCTTCGGCTCAACAGGGGAGAGATAGTTTTGCAGCATCAGCGCTGGATGAAACTTTACCTGAAGAAATGAAAGGATGAAAGTGTATGGCAAGGAATAGACGTAATGAGCCGAACTCTCAACTTCCGATCCTGATGTCTGCCGCGCAAATGGCAAAAGTCTCTGGGATTGGAGAAAACACTTTGCGCCGCCTTATGGCAGATAATCAAATCGAGTATCTACAGATAGGGAGCCACCGTTTACTGGCCGTGGAGGCGATTTGGGAATACTACAATCGGAATAAAACTCCTGTTGTTTGCTGTAAGCATGAGGATATTCATTTTGGATGTAGGGACCAGCGAGCAAGCTGAATCTTACCCGAGAGGCCAACACCTCTCGGGTATTTGTTGTTAAGGAGGCTTGTATGTCAATCTTAGAAAGAACCGTAAAGAACAAACGTAACAGCGATGGCGAGCAAACTGGGAAACCTGGCGTAGTCTATGATGTAAATATAAAGTATAGGTCAGGAGGAACGTACAAGACTTACTCAAAGAAAGGGTTTGCCACAAAGAGAGCTGCCAAACAGCATGAGGCAGCTATGCGGCAGAAACTAACGAATCCATCCTATGTACCCCCGACTGCACCGCAAAGAAAAATAACAGTTCAAGAGTATTTGGATGGATGGTTAGAGCGGCATGGGAGTGCTAATTTGCGTCCAAGTACAAAGGCCAGCTACGGATCACACATTCGCAACCATATCAATCCATATATAGGAGATATGCCGCTCAGCCAAGTCACACCAGCAATATTGGATGATCTATTCCAGAAACTTTATGAAAAAGGTCTGTCTGGAAGTTCGGTAAAATATGCCCACCGAATTTTAGGAGTGGCCTTTGAACACGCAAGGAAATATCACTATATCGAAACCAACCCTGTACGCGACACAATTACTAAGTTTGGGAAACAAGGCAAAACACCTGATCCCTATACCATTGAACAGATGAGGGCTTTGTTAGCAAACGTGAATGGGACACAGTGGGAGCTTGCGATCATTTTAGCAGGATTGTATGGACTCCGCCTCAGTGAGTGCATTGGGCTTCGCTGGAGGAATGTAGATTTTTCAAAAAGAACTTTTGCTGTCGTTGAGCAGCTACCCTATGGATTACCAGCAGGAACAAAAATGGTTTCAGAAATGGCGCCAGTCAAATCCAGTGAAAGAGTTCTCCCGATTACGCAAGCAACTATGACCTATTTCGAACGG
>NBJMC04203__coassemble_338_pt1 | contig 30240 bp, 28 predicted proteins | sample NBJMC04203__metabat2_high_PE_008 | metagenome-assembled genome bin NBJMC04203
CCTTGGCCTCGATCTGGCGGATGCGCTCACGGGTGACGTTGAACTCCTTGCCCACCTCCTCCAGGGTGCGGGTGCGGCCGTCCTCGATGCCGAAGCGGAGCTTGAGGACCTTCTCCTCCCGGGGGGTCAGGGTGCTGAGCACGTCCACCAGCTGCTCCTTGAGCAGGGTGAAGCTGGCGGCCTCGCTGGGCTCGGAGGCGGTATCGTCCTCGATGAAATCCCCCAGGTGGCTGTCCTCCTCCTCGCCGATGGGGGTCTCCAGGGAGACGGGCTCCTGGGCGATTTTCAGGATCTCCCGGACCTTCTCCACCGGCATGTTCATCTCCTCGGCGATCTCGTCAGGGGAGGGGTCGTGGCCCAGCTCCTGGAGGAGCTGGCGGGAGACCCGGATGACCTTGTTGATGGTCTCCACCATGTGCACGGGGATGCGGATGGTCCGGGCCTGGTCGGCGATGGCCCGGGTGATGGCCTGGCGGATCCACCAGGTGGCGTAGGTGGAGAACTTGTAGCCCTTGGTGTAGTCGAACTTCTCCACCGCCTTGATGAGCCCCAGGTTGCCCTCCTGGATCAGATCCAGGAACAGCATCCCCCGGCCCACGTACCGCTTGGCGATGGAAACCACCAGGCGCAGGTTGGCCTCCGCCAGCTTCTGCTTGGCGGCGTCCCCGGCCTTGGCCAGCTTCTTCAGCTCCGCCTGGTCCTCCGGGGAGAGGGAGCCCTCCTCGGCCTCCTCCAGCTGCTCCTTGGCCAGGTTTCCGGCGCTCATCTTCTGGGCCAGCTCAATCTCCTCGTCGGGCGCCAGCAGGGGCACCTTGCCGATCTCCTTCAGGTACATCCGCACCGGGTCGTCAATGGAGAAGGAGTCCACCAGGGTGTTGGGGTCGACCAGCTCCTCCTCCTCCACCTCCGCGATCTCCTCCATGGGGGGCTCCAGGTCGTCGGGGAGCTCCGGGAGGATGTCCTCCTCGCTGCCGATGTCGATGGACAGGGCCTCCAGGGAGTCGTAGATCTTCTCCATCTGGTCGCTGTCCAGATCCAGGTCGTCCAGGACCTCCATCATCTCCCCGGAGTCCAGGCGGCCCCGCTTTTTCCCCCGGGCGAACAGGTCCATGACCTTCTCATTGGACTGGAGGATGGCCGCGGCGGGCAGCCCCGCCACCACCTTCTCCGGCAGTTTGGCGTATTTCTTCTCGCCCTCGGTCTTTTTGGCGTCGTTCATCACGGTCTCGTCCTTTTTCTTAGACATGTCGCTTTCCTCCATAGCCCTTTTTCTCTTTGAATTTGTCTTTCGCCGCCAGCAGGGGGTCCTCCTGGGGGCCGCCGGTCCGCTTGGCCGCGGACTGGCGTATGATCTCTATGTAGTCCGGCAGGGATTTGTCCGCCGCCGCGAGAGATTCAGGTTTTTGCAGCAGAGCCGTCAGGTGGCCCATCTCCTCGGTGGTCAGGGCCTCCTGGAGCAGGGCGGGGGCCGGGGTCCGGCCCTCCCGGGCGGCCTGGAGCTGCTCGCCATAGATCTTCCCCAGCAGGGGAGAGCTGAAGTCCTCCGGCGCCAAGTCCCCGCACCGGTCCGCCAGGCTTTCGTCCAGAAACAGCAGACGGATCACCCCCTCCTCCGCCATGGCGGAGCGGACATCGTCGTAGCGGATGGCGCGGCTCTCCGGCTGGCGCAGGCCGGAGACGTTGAGGGCCTCCTTTTTCAGTGCCTGGCGCTCTTTTCCGCGCTGCTTGCTTCGGGCCCTTTTTACCTCCAGGAGCATGGCGTCCCGGGACACCCCCGCCCGCTCGGCGGCCCGGCCGGCGTAGACCTCCCGCTCCACCGCGTTGGGGAGGGAGGCGATGAGGGCGGCGATCTCCGCGGAGTAGGCGATCTTAGCCTCCCCGTCGCTGAGATCGTACTTGGCGGCCACGGCGTCCATGCGGTAGTCCATCTGGTTCTCGCTGCCGTCCAGGATGGCCTGGAAGGCGGCGGGGCCCTGGAACTTGATGAAGTCGTCCACATCCTGCTTGACGTACTCTCCGTCCTGGAGCCGCCGGGGCAGGGACAGGACCCGGACGTTGAACTCGCTGTTTTCCAGCAGAGAGATGGCCTTCTCTGTGGCCGCCTGGCCGGCGCCGTCGTTGTCGTAGCAGAGGACCAGCTCCTTGGTGTACCGGGAGAGGAGGCGGATCTGCTCGGTGGTGAGGGCGGTGCCCATGGAGGCCACCGCGTTGTCAAAGCCCGCCTGGTGGAGGGTGATGACGTCGATGTTGCCCTCGCAGAGGATGAAATTCGGCCGCTTGGTGCGCTTGGCCAGGTTGATGCCGTACAGGTTCCGCCGCTTGCTGTAGACGGCGGTCTCCTGGGTGTTGAGGTACTTGGGCTCGGACTTGTCCAGCACCCGCCCGCCGAAGGCCACCACATCCCCCCGCACGTCGATGACGGGGAAGATCAGACGGTTGCGGAACTTGTCGTAGAGCCGGCCCTTCTGGTTTTGCACCACCAGCCCCGCGTCCAGCAGCTCCCGCTTGGTGTAGCCCTTCTGGAGCATGGCGGTGAGGAGGCTGTCCCAGCTGTCCAGGCTGGCCCCCAGGCCGAAGTTCATGGCGGTTTTGCGGCTGATTTTCCGCCGCTCCAGGTAGGCGGCCACCGCCGCCCCCTCCGGCCTGGAGAGGTTCTGGTAGAACCAACGGGCGGCGTCCTTGTTCACCGCCAGCAGCCGCTGGCGGTGGCGGGAGGCCTCCCGGTCCGCCTCCTCCTCGGGCACCGTCATCCCCACCCGCTTGGCCAGGAAGCGCACCGCGTCGGGGAAGCTGAGCCCTTCGATCTCCATGATGAAGCTGATGACCCCGCCGCCCCGCTTGCAGCCGAAGCAGTAGTAGATCTGCTTGTCCGGGGAGACGGAGAAGGACCCGGTCTTCTCGTTGTGGAAGGGGCACAGGCCGAAGTAGTTGCTGCCCTTGTGCTGGAGGGCCACATAGGAGGAGACCACATCCACAATGTCGCAGCGGCTGACCAGCTCGTCCAAAAATTGCCTGGGAAACGCCATAGGGCCTCCTCCTTTCCAAACTGCCTTATTTACATATACGCCGCAAGCGGGAAAAATCCTTTTTTCCGCCGCTGTTTTTTACAAAATGTTTTCCTGCGGCTGCAATATGTCTAGTTTTGACCAAAAATTCAAAATATGAACATGGTTTGGGATATTTTCTCCCCAAAAGATGGTCAAAAGGAAACCCACTGTCCGGCATTCGGCCGATGCCGGGCAGAGTGCGGTTACCGCTTGCTCTCCGAGAAATCCCAGGAGCTTTGAATCCACCCCATCAGCTCCCCGTCCAGCTGACCTTCGTCCGAGATCAGGACGTGGTGGGTCCAGCGGCTGGGGTAGGGTTCCACCGCCACGGCGATCCGGGGGGAGTCCAGGCGGATCGGGAGGCCGAAGGTCACCAGAATACACTCCCTCGACCAGTCCTTCCGGCGGCGCAGAGGCAGGGAAGCGGCGGCAAAGAAGTGCTTGCCGTAGAAGCTGACCTGGCTCTTCTGCACACGGGCGGAGGCGTCGGGGAAGGCGGCCTCCATCCGGCGGAAGAAGGCCTGGTACAGTGCTAGCTCCGCCGGCTTGCCGTCAAAAAAGAACAGGATGTCGCTCTCGTAGTGTTCGGATGTTTTCACAGTGGAGCACCTCCTTGCCTGAATCGCGTCAGCCCCTGCGGTGGAGGCGGCGCGCTCCGCCCTGGGGCGGCTTCTGCTGGTTTTGGGGTTGAGGACTCTGGTTCTTTTGTTGCTGGTTCTGCGGCTGGCCCTGCCGCTTCTGCCCTGGCTCCTGGGGCCGCTGGCGGCGCCGGCGGCCATCCGCCGAGGCGGCCAGACGACCGATGGGACTGGGGTCCGAGGACAGGCGGCGGGCCGGCGGCTTAGGCGCTGGGACGGGCTGGGGGAACACCGGCGCCGGGATGGGGATGGCCTTCGGCGGCTCCTTGGGCGCCGCCGGGGGCTTGGGGGCCCGCGGCGGTTGGGGCTGCTTCGGGGTCTGCTTGGCGGCGGCCGCCGCCTGACGCTCCGCCCGGGGCGGGCGGGGCGGGCGCACCGCCTTGGGGGTGGCCTCGAAGATCTCCATGGGCCAGGGGTGGTCCTCCGCCACCGGCACCTTTTTGCCGATGAGCTTCTCGATGTCCTTTAGGTAGGCCAGCTCGTCGAAGTTGCAGAAGCTGATGGCCAGTCCGTCCCGGCCCGCCCGGCCGGTGCGGCCGATGCGGTGGACGTAGGTCTCCGGGACGTTGGGCAGCTCGTAGTTGATGACGCAGCCCAGCTCGTTCACGTCGATGCCCCGGGCGGCGATGTCCGTGGCCACCAGGACGCGGACGGCCCCGGACTTGAAGCTCTCCAGGGCCTTGACCCGGGCGGTCTGGCCCTTGTTGCCGTGGATGGCCATGGCGGCGATCCCCGCCCGGCCCAGCTCCTTCACCACCCGGTCGGCCCCGTGCTTGGTGTTGGTGAACACCAGCACGCTGTCCAGGCTCTGGTCCTGGAGGATATACTGGAGCAGGTGCTTCTTGTTGGCCTTGTCCACCTTGTACACCCGCTGCTCGATGGCCTCCACCGTGGAGGACTGAGGGGTCACCTCCACCCGCACGGGTTTATAGAGGATCTGCTGGGACAGCTCCGCGATCTCCTGGGGCATGGTGGCCGAGAAGAGGAGGGTCTGCCGCTTCTTGGGCAGCCGGGCGATGACCTTCCGCACGTCGTGGATGAAGCCCATGTCCAGCATCCGGTCCGCCTCGTCCAGCACGAAGGTCTCGATACCGGTCAGGTCGATGTGGCCCTGGTTGCACAGGTCGTTGAGCCGCCCCGGGGTGGCCACCAGCACGTCCACCCCCCGCTGGAGGGCCTCCACCTGGGGCCCCTGGCCCACGCCGCCGAAGATGACGGTGTTCCGAATGGGCAGGTACTTCCCGTAGAGGTCGAAGTTCTCCTTGATCTGGAGGGCCAGCTCCCGGGTGGGGGTCAGCACCAGGGCCCGGATGGGCCGGTGGGTCTTGTCCACCCGGCTCTGGAGCGTCTGGAGGATGGGAATGGCGAAGGCGGCGGTCTTGCCGGTGCCCGTCTGGGCGCAGCCGATCAGGTCCCGCCCTGCCAGCACCGGGGGAATGGCCTGGGCCTGAATGGGGGAGGGGGCGGCGTAGCCCATCTCCGCCACTGCCCGCAGAAGCTGGGGCAGAAGTTGTAAATCCTGAAATGTCATAGTGATCCTTTTGTTTTGTGTATCCATAAGAATGGTTTCGATGCAGGCGTTAGGCCCGCCGCAGGCTTCAGCGGCGGGCCTAACCAATATAGTATACACGTTTTCAATAGAAAAAGCAATCATTTTCGCAAATTTGGGCCTGATTACGAGAAAATGGAGAGGAGGACGACTTACCGGGTGGGCCGCTTGGCAAAGCGGTACGTCAGCCCCCAGAGGAGGAGGCCCAGGGCGGTGACGCCGTTTTTATATCGCTTCGTCAGTCCCTGAATCTCGATATTTTTCATACGCAGCCTCCATTCAAGAATATAAACTACTTTTGTAGTTTTATAGAGAATATAAAACCAAGCGCGGCCTTACGCGGTTTCCGTATAGGCCGCGCCGTACTCCGTCCCCATGTCGTAGGCGGGATAGGGATAGAACCACTGCCGGCTGAGTAACATGGAGAGGAGGAGCAGCAGGGAGAGCAGGATTGCCGGCAGGGCCGCCGACAGCAGAGATTTGACCACGGACCGCTTGGCGGTGATGGCCCGCAGCCGCCGCTTCGCCGTGAGAAAGCTGGTGGCGCCGATGCTCCGCCCGGTCCCGGCGGGAGGGAGGGCCGACAGCTCCAGCAGCCGGAGCATGGTCCTGGCGTAGGCTGCTTCCGGGAGAACGCCCTCTGCCGCCGCCAGGGCCCGGCGGTCGCAGTCCGTCTCGCACCCCAGGGCAAAGTCCCGCCTGGCCAGCCAGACCAGGGGGTTCATCCAGTTCAGGACGCAGACCAGGTCAAAGGCCCGCTCCAGGAGGAGGTGCCGCCGCTTCAGGTGGGTCAGCTCGTGGCAGAACACCGCCAGCAGCTCCCCGTCGCTGAGCGCCCCGGCGATCCGTCGGTCCAGGATGATGGCGGGACGGAGAATGCCGGCGGCGCAGGCGGGCTCCGCCAGGGTCCCGAAGCACAGCCGGGGGACCCGCTTTACGCCCACCAGCCGGGCGCTCCGGGCGCAGATGTCCTCCAGCCGCTGGTCGCCGCAGAGAGGATAAGAGCTCACAGCCTGCCAGGCCAGCAGGGACCGGACGATGTGGCGGAGCAGCAACGCCCCGACGCCCAGAGCCCAGACCCCGCAGGCCACATAGAAGCCCCGGTACCACATCTGCGGCTCCGGCGAGAAGAGCACAACGTCCGGGGCCAGGACGGGGACGCAGTACAGGAGCATCCCGCCCACGGAGGCCCACAGAGGCGGGTTCAGGCCCAGTACATGGGTGAGAAAGAGCAGCGCGATGGTGAAGATACCGCTGGCCATCGACAGGAAAAGGATCGCGTAAAAGATGTTACTGAGGACCGCCATGCGCCGCCTCCTCCCGGTCGATGAGGGCCTTCAGCTCAGCCAGCTCCTCCGGGGAGAGCTGGCCGCCCCGGACAAAGCCCAGCACCATCTTCGACAGGGACCCGTCGTACACGCGGCCCAGAAAATCCCGGCCCTCCGCCAGCTGGCACGCCTCCTCCGACACCGCCGGGTAGTACAAATACCCCTTTCCCTGCCGCCTGGTGGTCAGGGCGCCCTTCTTCACCAGCCGGGCCAGATAGGTCTGGATGGTGGTCTTGCTCCAGGCGGTGCCGCTGAGCTTGTCCAGCAGCTCCGGGAGAGTCTGGGGCGGGTCGCTCCAGATGAGCTTCATCACCTGCCACTCCGACTCCGAGATCGAGACCTGCCGCTTCATGGTCTTCCCTCACCTCACAATTCATTGATATGATGTAGTTTTATTATAGCGGCTTCCCGCCGCCCTGTCAAGGCGCGTGTTGAAAAGGACGAAAAAGCCGGGCCTTCTTTCTCAGAAGGCCCGGCCGAAAAGGACTGTCAGGGGAAATTACTTGCCACACAGGGCGGCGGTATCCATGGCGATCATCAGCTCCTCGTTGGTGGGGATGACGAAGATCTTCACCTTGGAGTCGGCGGCGGACACGTCCGCCTCCTTGCCGCGGACGTTGTTCTTCTCAGCGTCCATCTTGATGCCCATGTACTCCAGACCCTCGCAGATCTTCCGCCGCAGGTCGATGGAGTTCTCGCCGATGCCGGCGGTGAACACGATGGCGTCCACCCCGCCCATTACGGTAGCGTAGGCGCCGATGTACTTCTTCACCTCGTAGATGAACTTGTCCAGAGCCAGCTGGGCACGCTCGTTGCCCTCAGCGGCGGCGGCGTCCAGATCGCGGAAGTCGGAGCTGATGCCGGAGATGCCCAGCACGCCGGACTTCTTGTTGAGGATGTTGAGCATCTCCTTGATGTCATAGCCGTAGCGGCCCATCAGGTACTCCAGGATGGTGGCGTCCACATCGCCGGAGCGGGTGCCCATGGGGAAGCCGGCCAGGGGCCCCAGGCCCATGGAGGTGTCCATGCACTTGCCGTCCACGCAGGCGGACAGGGAGGAGCCGTTGCCCAGGTGGCAGCAGATCACCCGGCTGTGCTCGGGGTTGCCCAGCATGTCGATGGCCCGGGCGGAGACATAGCGGTGGCTGGTGCCGTGGAAGCCGTAGCGGCGCACGTCATCCTTCTCATAGTACTCGTAGGGGATGGCGTAGATGTAGGCCTTGGGGGGCATGGTCATATGGAAGGCGGTGTCGAACACGGCCACCTGAGGGGTGTTGGGCATGATCTTCTGGCAGGCCCGGATGCCCATGAGGTTGGCGGGGTTGTGGAGGGGGCCCAGGGGAATGCACTTCTCGATGGCGGCGATGCACGCGTCGTCGATGACGCAGCTCTCAGTGAAGGCCATGCCGCCGTGGAGCACCCGGTGGCCGACGGCGGCGATCTCGTCGGTGGAGGCGATAACGCCGTTGACCGGGTCCACCATGATGTCCAGCACAGACTGGATGGCCTCGCTGTGGGTGGGCATGGGGATCTCCCGGACCACGTCCTCACGGCCGGGGACCTTGTGGGTCAGACGGCCGTCGATGCCGATGCGCTCGCACAGACCCTTGGCGAAGACCTGGCCGCCCTCAGACTCCATGAACTGGTACTTCAGAGAGGAGCTGCCGGCGTTGATGATCAGAATTTTCATGGGTTTACTTCTCCTTGTCCTTCTGTTGTCATTGAATTGTCATTTTTTGTTTCCACACTGTGACTTGCAATTCCAGCGCGGGGCGATTAAAATAGTCACAACTTACATTGTAGACTATTTTTGCCGGTTCGACAACCCATTTTTTCAGAGTTTTTTTGAAAAAATCCCGGTTGCCGCCGGCGCTTTCATGGAGAGGAGGAGGGCCCTTGGCGGTGGCCGGCATCATCGCGGAATACAACCCCTTCCACCGGGGCCACCGCTGGCAGATCCAGACCCTGCGGCGGCTGCTGGGGGCGGACGCCGCCGTGGTGGCGGTGATGAGCGGGAACTTCGTCCAGCGGGGGGACTTCGCTGTTTTGGAGAAGCGGGCCCGGGCGGAGTGTGCCCTGCTGGGGGGCGCGGACCTGGTGCTGGAGCTGCCCTCCCCCTGGTCCGCCGCCACGGCGGAGCGATTCGCCCAGGGTGGCGTGGCCCTGCTGGCCGCCACCGGCGTGGTGACCCGCCTGGCCTTCGGCTGTGAGACCGGGGACCTGGGCCCGCTGGCCGCCGCGGCCCGGTGCCTGGAGAATCCCGGCTGGGAGGAGGCCGCCCGCCGCCATCTGGCGGCGGGGGTGACCTTCGCCGCCGCCCGGCAGGCAGCTGTCCGGGATCTGGCGGGGGAGGGGGCCGCCGCCTGCCTCTCCCGCCCTAACGACATCCTGGCGGTGGAGTACCTGCGGGCCGCGGCCCGGCAGGGTGCCGCTCTTCAGCCCCTGGCTCTTCCCAGAGTAGGAGCGCCCCACGACAGCGGCGACCTGGGGCCGTACCCCTCCGCCTCCGCCATCCGGGGGCGGCTCCTGGCGGGGGAGAGCTGGCGGGAGCTGCTGCCGGAGGAGACCGCCCAGGTGCTGGACCGGGAGATGGCGGCGGGCCGGGCCCCCGCGTCTCTGAAAAACTGTGAGCGGGCGGTCCTCGCCCGGCTGCGGAGCATGGCGGAGGAGGACTTCCGCCCCTACGACGGCGGCGGAGAGGGCCTGTACCACCGCTTCTACGGCGCGGTCCAGTCCTGTACCCGGCTGGAGGATATTTTGGCCGGGGTCAAGACCAAACGCTACCCCCTGGCCCGGATTCGCCGCCTGCTCCTCCACAGCTGCCTGGGGCTGGTCCCCGCCTCCCAGGGCCAAACGCCCCCCTACCTGCGGGTATTGGGGGCCAATGACCGGGGCCGGGCCCTGCTGGGGGAGATGCGAAAGAAGGCCGCCCTGCCGGTGGTGACCAAGCCCGCCGCCGCCCGGCGGCTGGGGGCGGAGGCCCGTGATCTCCTGGCCCGGGAGGCGGTGTGGACGGACCTGTACACCCTGTCCTGGCCGGACCTGGACCAGGCAAAGCCCGGGCTGGAGTACACGGCGGGGCCGGTGATGCGATGACGGCCCCGTTCCGATCCCTGAGAAGGAGGCATTCTATGAAACTTCACGCGCTGACGGCGCGCCATGATAACAGGCAAGCCCAGCTTACAGCGCTTTCCCGTCACAAAAAATCAGTGGCCGCGCTGCTAGCGGCCTGTCTGACCCTGCTCACCGCCTGCGCCGGCACAGGAGACGCGCGGGGCAGCGCATTGGCGGCGGAGGTATATCAGCTGCCGGTCTACAGCTTTGACACCATGACCGCAGAGGAGAGATTCACGGCGGAGGACGGTACGGAGCTGGCCTACTACAGCTATCAGCTCCAGTCCATGGCGGTGGAGAATCTGGAGAAGCTGTCTCCTGAGGACCGGGAGGCGGCGGAGCGGAATGCGGAGAACTTCAACGAGAAGATGAACGATCTGCTGGACAAGTCGGTAGAGATAGGCCGGCAGATGGGGGCGAACGCCCAAACCGTGCCCGGCAGCGCCGGCCTGCCCTACTACGACGTGACCGTCTCGGAGAGTGTTCTGTGCGGGCAGATCGTCAGCGTCCGAATGGATAACACCAGTTATTCCGGCGGAGCCCACCCCAACAGCTACACCAACAGCTATCTTTTTGATTTGGCTACAGGTCAGTTCATCGATCCCATCCAGGTGGCCGACGACCCGGAGGCCTTCCGGGCAGGGGCGGCGGAGCTGCTGGTGGAGGCGGCGGAGGCCCGGGAGGAGGACCTGCCGGGCTACTGGGTCGATTACCGGGACATCATCGGCCGGTGGAATGAAGGGGCAGCCCTCTTCGGCCCGGAGGGGATGACGGTGGTCTTCTCTACCTATGAGCTGGGGCCCTACGCCATGGGGGCCGTGGAGCTGACGGTGCCCTACGGCGAGCTGGCGGATCTGCTGGGCCCCGGGGGCCTGGAGCGGCTGGGCCTGAAGGCAGAGACAGAGATGTGACAAAAGAATGGACAGACTGAGCGCCCCGCCTGACCGGCGGGGCGCTTCAGCGTGTCGAAAAACTTTCTTCAGGAGTAGAAAGCTGTACAGCGCGGGGGGGAGCTCGAGGGGGCGAAGCCCGCCTCGAATCCAATTGAATGCCCCGCAAAGCCTTGCTGCGCAAGGCGTGCGGCGAGCGTAGCGAGGACTTTCACACTGCGTAGCTGTGTGAAAGTAACGGCATTTTCTTGGATGACCTTGTTTATCGGATACCGGCGTCGCCGCACACCAGTCCGTACTGGCTGGTGAACCGCGCCCCGACCGTCCCCTTGTAGATGCTCAGGGGAAAGGAGAGGGTGTCCAGAGTGCCGTCGCTGGTCAGAATGGAGGTGAGGGGAGAACCCGAGGGAGGGTCGCTGGCGTCCACATGTCTCCCCGCCAGCCAGTTTCGGAGAGTATCCGTGCTGACCTCCGTGCGCCAGAGGTGCAGGTGGCCATTGGTGTCGGAGGAGGTGTCGAAGAGGATGCTTTCAAACGCCTCGGCTCCCTCCTCCACAGGCTCCCCGTAGTACTGGGTCAGGGCGGCCACCAGGGCCCGGTAATCCGTGCCGTCGGCGCAGAGGACCACCAGCTGGTTGAGCCAGTATCGCCCATCGCCGGTGTGATCCAGGAATCCGAAGGACACGTCCGCCGGAAGGCCGAAGGCTTCCGTGTCCTTAACCTCAATGACATAATAGCCGTAGCCCTCCGCGTCCTGCGCGGAGGCTCCGTAGGGCGTCTCCTTCGCTTCGTAGGTTCCCTCCTCCAGATCCAATGCCTGGATCAGCTCCTGAGGGGTCATGTCCCAGCGGGTGCCTGGGAAGGCCAGCAGCTCCTCCGGCCCGCTGGAAAGGTTTTTCTGCCCGCAGGCGCATAGGAGCAGCGGCAGGGCAAAAAGAAGGATCAGCGCAATGGTGAAAAACCGCTTTTTCATATCTGGAGAGCCTCCTTGTTGTCTGGTTCCTCAGCCCGTGATTTCCGTGCCGTCCGTCCGGTAGAAGTGGTAGCTCACAGTTTGGGAGGCTCCCTCGCTCCAGGGAAAGACGGCCATTCCGGGGCTGTCCCCGTCCCGTAGGTCCTCCCGGAGGGCCGCCTCTTGGCGGCCGGTCTCCCCGCCGGTGGCGGCGTCGCGCACCACCCGCTCCACGGTGACGGCCTCCGGGTTGGTGGTGAAGATCACGTCGCAGGTCCCGTCGACCGGGTAGTCACCGTGAGGTCCGGAGGAGGCGGGCTCGGGGAACAGGTAGCACCCAGGGGCCAGCTCCGTCAGCTCATCCATAGGGCGGAAGGCCACGTCCACCCCGTGGCCGTTTCCCGTGCCCTCGTTCAGAACCAGAAGACCCAGGGCGGACAGCACCTGCTCCTCCTCCGCTTTCAGCCAAAGGGCGTAGCCCACCACGTCATATCCGTTGCCCATGGCCCGGGTGGCTATGGCCGCGCCGCTCGATCCGCCGCGCCCCGGAAGCCCCCGCTCCGCGCTGAAGGCGGCGGACAGACTGTCGAAGTCCATGGCGTACTCCAGGGCCAGAGCGTTGTAGCCGGCGGCGTCGGCGTAGCTGTCCTGGCGCTCCAGCCGGTAGAGCTGGTATATCAGAGCATCCTCCGGCTGGAGGCCGCTGGCGCCCCGGGCAAGAAGAAATTCGCCGTCCGCGGTCTGGATCACCAAATAGAGGACACCCTCCTCCGACTGCGCCTGCCACACGGCGGACAGCTCCCCCACCTTCTGTGGAAGATCGTCATCCACAGTTGGCTGGCACAGCTCCAGCAGCTCGTCCCGGGTCAGCTCCACCGGCGCGAGCTGGCCGATCTCCTGCCAGCCCGCCCAGCCCACGGTGTTTGGCGCGTACAGGTCCTCTGCCCTGGGGAACTCCCGGGCCAGCAGCCGGTAGTCGGGGGTGACGCAGAAGCCCAGGGTGGTGTTCTCCGTATAGGGGAAATAGGAGGAAATGGGGTTGTTGTACACAACCTCCGACACGGTGTACCCCGCCCCCAGGTATGGGTTCACAGGCAGGCCGGCGGCCCGGCTCACCAGCATCATCCCCGCCGCCAGCCCTGCCGCCATGACTGCCAGGGCGGTGAGCCAGACCTGGGGCTTCCGGAAGGACAGGAGGCGCCGCACCCTGCCCCTGGCGTCCCCCTCACCGAAGGCCAGGGGAGCCGCCGCCGGGGACCGCCTCTTTCCGGCCAGCCGCACCAGGGCGGCAGCGTAGTCCGCCCGCTCCTCCGAGGTCATATCCTGGGTGACCGCCTCGTCGCAGGCCACCTCCATGTCCCGGACGAACAGGTGGAAGCACACCCAGACCAGGGGATCAAACCAGTGGACGCAGAGGGCCAGATAGGCCAGCAGCTTCCAGACGTGGTCCCCATAGCGGAGATGGGTCCCCTCGTGGGCCAGGACTATGGCCCGCTCCGCATCCCCCAGCCCTGAGGGCAGGTAGATCCGGGGGCGGAACAGGCCCAGCAGGAAGGCGGTGTCCAGGCCGTCAGCCTCCCAGGCCCGGCCCTCCACCCGGGCTGCCCCTGCCAGACGCCGCTTCAGCCCCAGGAGGGAGAGAAGACTGTGGAGGACCATGGCGCACATCCCAAGAGGCCACAGCCATCCCCACACCAGCAGCCAAGCCTCGTCGTGGAGGGCGAAGGTGTAGCTGCCGGCGATACTGCCGCCGGGATCCGCCGTGGGGACCCCGATCAGGCCCAGCCCTCCGTTCGCGGTGTCTCCCACCAGCTCGTAGGCGATGGCGGCGGCGCCGGCGGGGGTGACCGGCACCCCCAGGGCCGTCTCCTCCGGGATGGCCTGGGCGGGCGCTATCCCCCAGGGAACCTCCAGGTGGGCGGGGAGCAGCAGCCGAAGCCACACTGCCAGCCACAGCAGGCACATCACCCGCCGCGGCGCCCGGCGAAAGGCCAGCCGTAAGATCAGTACGGCGGCCATCAGGGGCAGGGCCGCCAGGGACAGGTTCAGGACCTCCAAAAAGATCTGGTCCAGGGTCATGCCGAACAGCGTCATGCTCCCTCACCCCTTTCTGTACTGCTCGATGAGCTTTTCCAGTTCCTCCACCTCGTTTTCATCTAGACCCTTCCCAGAGGTGAAAGCCGCCAGAAAGGCGGGAAGAGAGCCATGGAAGGTCTCCTCCACGAACCGCTGGCTCTGCCGGGCGAAGAATTCCTCACGGGTCACCAGGGTATGCACCACGCTGTCCCGGTTTTCAAACAGCCCCCGCTGGCACAGCCGCCGGAGCATGGTGTAGGTGGTGGACTTTTTCCACCCCAGTGCCTCCTGACACACCTTCACCAGCTCCCCGGAAGGAATGGGGGCCCTCTCCCAGATCAGGTCCGCGAACCGGGTCTCCACGGCCCCCAGCCTTGTCTCATCCATATCGCGCCTCCTCTCCCAATGATATGTTGGTCTACAACCATTAAACCTACATTGAGTTTAACATCTTTAGACCAGCCTGTCAAGTATGAATCTGGCTTCGTCCGCCGCATAAACCCGGCCTGCTTCCGCATACACTACAGGGAACGAATTGCCGCGGCTGGGAAAAAGCGGTCCAGGGCAGTTGAGAGGAGAGATGGAGTTATGAAAAGCGGCGCCGCCCGCTACCGGGCAAAGCATCTGCGGAAGGGCAGGGCCAGGACCGCCGGAGGCCGGCGGGCAGCGCCCACCTCCCCGGAGAACCGGGCGGTGATCCGGCTGGTGATCTGCGGGGTGATCTTTGTGGCCCTGGTGGCCGTCAAGCTTCTGTTCCCGGAGGCGGTGAGCCGCCTGGCCGACACCGCCGGGGCACTCATCGGCCGGGACGCGGATTTCCAGGAGGCCTTCGCCGCCATGGGCCGGGCCATCAGCGGGGAGGAGGCGGTCAGCGACTCCCTGCAGGACGCTTACGCCGCCGTGTTCAGCCCTGGGGCTGTCACGGAGGAGAACAGCGGAGCGGAGACGGAGGAGGGGGCGGCGGAGGACGGCGGGGTCCTGCAGACGCCTGATTCCGTCAGTCCGTCCCCGGGATCTGCGCTGACCGCGTCCCCTGAAACGGCGCCGCCGGAGACGGCGGGGGACGGCGGGACCGGCACTGAGAGCGCGGAGGAGACCGGCGAGACCGGGGAGGCCGCCGGGAACATGCCGGAAGAGACCGGCCCGGCCGCCTCGGATACTGAAGCGGAGCCGGTATCATCCGCCCCGGCGGACCCCCAGGAAATTTCCGGGACGGAGGGGGAGACGGCGGACGACACCGCGACCCAGACCCTCTCCTACGTCTACACCATGCCCGCCCTGCCGGCCAACGCCAGCCTGGAGCAGAGGAATCTGGGCTTTGCCTACCAGAGCCCCATTCTGGGGGCCCTGTCCTCCACCTTCGGCTGGCGGGATCACCCGGTGGACGGGGAGAACAAGTTCCACTACGGGGTGGACCTGGCGGCGGAGGAGGGGGCGGACATCTGCGCTTTTGCCGACGGGGAGGTCTACGCCACCGGGGAGAGCAGCACTCTGGGGAACTATATCATGCTGGAGCATCCGGGGGGCTATATCACCCTCTACGCCCACTGCAGCCGGGTCACGGCCACCGGCGGGGCGGTGTCCATGGGGGATAAGATCGCCGAGGTGGGGCAGACCGGCGTGGCCACCGGACCCCACCTCCACTTTGAGCTCCACGACGGCTCCCTCTACCTCAACCCCATCTACTATGTGCAGGTTAGGTAAGCTGGAGGTGGGCTGGGGCTTCCTGGTCCTGGCGGTCATGGCCCTGATCGTGGGGGCGGGGCCGGTGCTGCCCATGACGGTCCTCGCCGCCCTGTGCCACGAGGGGGGGCACCTGGCGGGCCTCCGCCTGGCGGGGGCCCGGGTGGAGGCGGTGCGGCTCACCGCCTTCGGCGCGGAGATCCGGGCGGACACCCGGTACCTGCCCTATGGCCGGGAGATCCTGTGCACTCTGGCGGGGCCGGCGGTGAATCTGGTCCTGGCGCTGCTGTTTGCCAGGGCGCTGGGGTGGTACTTGCCGGCGGGGGTCAACCTGTTTCTGGGGTGCTTCAACCTCCTGCCCCTGCCCAGTCTGGACGGGGGCAGGGCCCTCTATCTGGGGGTGAGCTGGCTGGCGGGGCCGGAGGCGGCGGACCGGGTCTGCCGGTGGGTGGGGCTGGTGTGTGCCGGGGGCCTGTGTGCCGGGACCCTGTATCTGGCGGCACTCCACCACACCGGGCTGTTTCTGTTCATTGCCGCCCTTGGCGCCCTTTTTCCACAACTTCCTCTTGTCAAACGGCGGCAAACAGGGTAATATAGTACTGTTTATCCTGGGAGGTCATGCCCCTTGCGCTGACCGGAGAGAAATTTGCCAGGATCGCCAAGGAGAATGACCGTGGACAAGAGATTGGAGCGCATCCTGCCCCGGGTCCAGAAGCCGGCCCGGTACGTGGGGGGAGAATACAACGAGGTGCGGAAGGACCCGCGGGAGGTGGACTTCCGTTTTGCCTTCTGCTTTCCCGATACATATGAGATCGGCATGTCCAACCTGGGCTACCGCATCCTGTACGGGATCTTGAACGACATGCCCGGGGTCTGGTGCCAGCGGGCCTTCGCCCCCTGGGGGGACATGGAGGAGGAGATGCGCGCCGCCGGCATCCCCCTCTACGCCCTGGAGTCCGGAGACCCCGTCCGGGACTTTGACATCATTGGCTTTTCCGTGGGCTACGAGATGGCCTATACCGCCATTTTGAATATGCTGGACCTGGCGGGGGTCCCCCTCCGGGGGGAGGACCGGCCGGGTTTGACGCCCCTGGTCATTGCCGGGGGCACCGCCATGTACAACGCCGAGCCGGTGGCGGATTTTATTGATATGGCCCTCATCGGGGAGGGGGAGGACCTTCTGCCGGAGGTCGTGAACCTCTGCCGCCGGGCCAAGGCGGAGGGGTGGGACAAGCCCCGCCTCCTCCGGGCCGCCGCCCAGATCCAGGGGGTCTACGTCCCCTCCCTCTACGACGTGGCCTACAACAGCGACGGCACCATCGCCGCCATCACGCCCCGGGACGGCGCCCCGGCCAAGGTGGTCAAGCGGGTGGTCCACGACATGGACAGGGCCTACTACCCCGCCAAGACCATCGTCCCCTCCACGGAGATCGTCCACGACCGGGTGACTCTGGAGGTGTTCCGGGGCTGTATCCGGGGCTGCCGGTTCTGCCAGGCGGGATACGTCTACCGCCCCGTCCGCTGCCGGAGCAAGGACCTGCTGGTGCGGTACGGCCAGGAGGCCGTCGCCGACTCCGGCTACCAGGAGATGACCCTCAGCTCCCTGTCCACCAGCGACTACCCGGACCTGGTGGCCCTGTGCGACGGCCTGGAGCCCCTGTGCGAGAGGGACCATGTGAACCTGAGCCTGCCCTCTCTCCGGGCGGACAACTTCTCCATGGAGCTGATGCAGCGGCTCCAGAAGGGGCGGAAGGCGGGGCTCACCTTCGCCCCCGAGGCCGGCACCCAGCGGCTGCGGGACGCCATCAACAAGAACCTCACCGAGGAGGACCTGCACCAGAGCCTGCGCACCGCCTTCTCCGGCGGCTGGAACGCGGTGAAGCTCTACTTCATGCTGGGCCTGCCCACGGAGACCGACGAGGACGTGCTGGCCATCGCCGAGATGGCCAACCACGTCATGCACACCTGGCGGGAGTACGCCAGCAACAAGAGCCGGGGGGTGCGGATCACCGTGTCCACCTCCTGGTTTGTCCCCAAGCCCTTCACCGCCTTCCAGTGGGAGCCCCAGATCAGCCGGGAGGAGTACGAGCGGCGGGTGAAGCTCCTGCGGGAGGCCATCACCGCCAAGGCCGTCACCTACAACTGGCACGACGGGGACACCAGCTTCCTGGAGGCTGTCCTGGCCCGGGGGGACCGGCGGCTGGGCCGGGTGCTGGAGCGGGTCCACCAGAAGGGCGGGCGGCTGGACGCCTGGAGCGACTACTTCAGTCTGGACCGCTGGATGGAGGCCTTTGCCGAGTGCGGTATTGACCCGGCCTTCTACGCCAACCGGGAGCGGGCCAGGGAGGAGATCCTGCCCTGGTCCATGATCTCCTGCTACGTCTCCGACGACTACCTCTGGCGCCAGCGGGAGCTGGCCTACCAGTCTGTGACCACCCCCGACTGCCGCACGAGGTGCAGCGGCTGCGGGGCCAACGTGGTGGAAGGGGGGGAGTGCTACCGTGGGTAAGCTGAGACTGACCTTCGTGAAGGAGGGCCGGGCGGTGTACCTCTCCCACCTGGACCTGCTGCGGACCTTCCAGCGGGTGTTTCTCCGCCAGGGGCTGGTCCTGCGCCACTCCCAGGGCTACCACCCCCACCCCATCATTTCCTTTGCGCTGCCCCTGCCGGTGGGGCAGGCCAGCGACTGCGAGGTGCTGGACTTCGAGGTGACGGAGGACCTGACCGGCGCGGGGCTGGCGGAGGACTTGAACCGCTTCATGCCGGACGGCATCCGGGCCCTGGACTGCCGCCCGCCCGTCCATCCCGTCCGGGATCTGGCGGAGCTCCGCTGCCGTGTGGAGCTGCTCTACGACGGCGGCGTCCCGGCGGGAGCGGCGGAGACCGTCAATGCCCTTCTCACCGGGGAGAGCCTGGTGATTCAGAAGCGCACCAAGCGCAAGGCCCTGGCGGATGTGGACATCCGCCCCATGCTCCGCAGCCTGGAGATGGAGGAGGCGCCGGGAGCCCTGGTCCTCACGGCCACAGTGGCCGCCCAGGACCCGGGGCTGAATCCGGCCCTGCTGGCCCGGGCGGTGGAGACGTATCTGCCTGGGCTGGCGCCGGACTTCGTCCGGGTGCGGCGGCTGGCTTTTTTGGACTGGGATGGTAAAAATTTCCGATAAAGGAAATCTTAAACATTTTTCCGGCCGTTTTTTAAAATTTCCCTGCTATACTACATGTGGGAAAGTATATGTCAGGCGGAGGGCCCTCCGCCCGCGTCCGTCTCCTTTCTAAGGAGACGGACGCGGGCGTATCGCCATGTGCTGCCTGAAAGATTGCGCCCCCCCTTTCGGGGGCACAGGAGGAAGAAACATGTCAACAAAACAGAGGAGGGGCCAGCTCCCCCGGGCCGTTGTGGCGATCCCGGCGCTGGACCCTGAGGCCAGTCTGCCCGGCTACGTCCGGGAGCTGCTGGATCAGGGTGTGCTCCAGGTGGTGGTGGTGGACGACGGGAGCCGGCCGGACCGGCAGGACGTCTTTACCGCCCTGGAGGCTGTGGACGGCTGCACCGTGCTGCGCCACGAGAAGAACAAGGGGAAAGGCCGGGCGCTGAAGACCGCCTTTGCCTATATCCGCAGCCAGGCGGCGTGGGAGGGGGCGGCGGTGGTCACCGCCGACGCCGACGGCCAGCATACCGTGGAGGATGTGTGCGCCGTGGCGCGGGCTGCGGCGGAGGAGACGGACAAGCTGGTCATGGGGGTCCGGGACCTGGGCCTGGAGCACGTGCCGGTCCGGTCCAAGATGGGCAACCGGGTCACCAGCTGGGCGTTCCACCTGCTCTACGGCGTCCGCCTGGCGGACACCCAGACCGGGCTGCGGGGCGTGCCCTGGGATATGCTGGAGTGGTGCCTGGCCATCGGGGGGGAGCGGTTCGAATATGAGATGAATATGCTCATCAAGGCCGCCCGGGAGCGTGTGGGCCTGCGGCAGGTGTCCATCCAGGTGATCTACTTTGACAACAACGCCGGGTCCCATCTCCGAACAGTGCGGGACGCCTGGCGGGTGTTCCTGGTGCTCATCTCAGGCCTTGGGTGGTACACCATGGCGGCGGCCCTGTCAGCGGCGGCGGACGTGCTGTCCTTCTGGCTGTGCAGCGCGGTGATCTTCCGGCCTTTGACGGACCTGGCCTGCTACTGGTGGTCCACTCTGACTGCCCGGGCCCTGTCCTCGTCCATCAACTACACCCTCAACCGCCGCTATGTCTTCGGCAGCCGGCCCCGGAAGCAGACCATGGCCCGGTACTACTGCCTGTGGCTGGGACAGCTCGTGTGCTCGTATCTGCTGCTGCTGGTGATCACGGCGGTGTTTCCCGCCCTGCCGCCGGTGATCGGCAAGGCCCTGGCGGACATTCTGCTGGCCATCTTCAGCTACCAGATCCAGCTGCGCTGGGTCTTTCGGGAGGAGGACGCCCATGAGGCGGGGTAAGCTCTTTTATTTCAGCCGTTTCTTCGTGCGGCTGAAGATCGGACGATGGACGGCGGAGGTTCCGCCGCCGGAGGGGCCCACAGTGTATGTCTGTCACCACGGCAACATGCGGGGACCTGTGACCAGCTTGTGCTGGCTTCCCTTCCCAGTGCAGCCCTGGGTCCTCCACGTGTTTACCGACCGTGAAACCTGCCGGGCCCAGTTCCGGGACTACACCTTCTCCAAGCGATTCGGCATGGCAAAACCCCTGGCGTCCTTTTTGGCCGGGGCGGTATCCGGCTATGTCAGCGCCCTGATGGCCTCCCTGGATGCCATCCCGGTGTACCGGGGGACGGTGAAGATCGGGGAGACCTTCCAGAAGACGGTGGCTGCCCTTCAGGCCGGGGACCCGGTGATCATCTTCCCGGATGTGGACTACGCCGACGGGTCGGACCAGGTGGGGGAGGTCTACGACGGCTTCCTGCTGGTGGACCGCTTCTGGTCCAGGAAGTCGGACGAGCCTCTGACCTTTGTGCCTCTGCGCCTGGAGAAGGAGGAGCGCCGGATCACGGCGGGGCAGCCCGTCCGCTTCGACCACAGCGCGGACCGGAAGGCGGAGATGGTCCGGGTCAGGGAGGCTCTGCGCCGGGAGATGAACGAGGGGTGAGGGCGCTCCGCCGCGGAGCTTTTGGGATTTTTAGGATTCCTTTATGATTCCATTAAGAATGGGCGGAGGGGCCCATCTGTAGAAAAAAAGTTGAAAATAGCAGGCTACACTTTCCTCAGAGAACGGCGGAGAAGAGCTGCCGGAGGATAGGAGAGCGTGGCCTATGAGATGGAAAAGCGTACTTGACCGGCTGCCCCGGTGGTCCCGTATGACGAGCAGGCAGAGGTGGGTTCTGGCGGGAAGCGGAGCTTTTGTGCTGCTCCTTCTGGCCATCTTTTGGTTTGCCGGGCGGCCCCTGGTGGCCCTGGTGTCCGATGCGGACCGGTTTCGGGAGTGGGTGGCGGACAAGGGCTTTTGGGGACAGCTGGCCTTTATGGGGATGATGACGCTGCAGATCGTGGTGGCGTTCATCCCCGGGGAGCCTCTGGAGATCGCCGCGGGCTACGCCTTTGGCGCCTGGCAGGGGACGGTCCTATGCCTGCTGGGCGCGGCGGGGGGCAGCATCGGTGTGTTTCTGCTGGTGCGTACCCTGGGCGTGCGGGCGGTGGAGGCCTTCTTCCCCCGGGAAAAGATCGACGAGGTCAGCTTTCTCCGGGAGGGGCGGCGGCGGGACCTGCTGCTGTTCCTGGCTTTCTTCATCCCCGGAACCCCCAAGGACGTCCTCACCTATGTCTCCGGCCTGACACGCATCAGCCTGGGGCGGTGGCTGCTGCTGACCACCCCGGCTCGGATCCCCTCCATCATCACAAGCACCATCGGCGGCGACGCTCTGGGCGTGGGGAATTTTGCCTTCGCCGCCTTGGTGTTCGCGGCCACCGTGGTCATCAGCGGCGCCGGACTGTTGGTGTACCGCCGGGTATGCCTGCTCCGGGGCGCTCCGGATCACCCGGTGGAGCGGAGAGAGGAGGGACAATGCCGGACAGACTGCTGATCGTGGATGATGAGGAAGCCCTGCGGGACCAGCTGTCCGGCCACTTCCGCCGGGCGGGATACGAGGTGGCCACCGCCGGCAGCGGCCGGGAGGCTCTGGAGAAGGCCGCCGCCGGGCCGGATCTGATCCTGCTGGATGTGATGCTGCCGGATATGAGCGGGCTGGAGGTCTGCCGCCGGGTCCGGCGGGATGTGGCCTGTCCCATCCTCTTTCTCTCCGCCCTGGGGCGGGACGAGGACAAGCTCAGCGGCTTTGCCGCCGGGGGCGACGAGTACATCACCAAGCCTGTCTCCCTGCCGGTGCTGGAGGCCCAGGTGGCGGCCAGCCTGCGGCGGGACCGCCGCCGAGCCGCCCCGGCCAGCGTCCGGTTCGACGAGGAGCTGACCATCAACTATACGGACCGGACCCTCCGCTTCCGGGGCCAGGAGATCCCCCTGGCCCGAAAGGAGTTCGACATCCTGGCCCTGCTCTCCCAAAATCCCGGGGTTGTGCTGAGCAAGGAGCGGATCTACGAGAGGGTGTGGGGCTTCGACAGCGAGGGGGACAGCGCCACCGTCTCCGAGCATGTCCGCCGCGTCCGGGGCAAGCTGTCCGCCGCCGGCGCCCGGTGCCCCATCGAGACCGTCTGGGGCTGCGGCTACCGCTGGAGCCGACAGGAGGCATGACAGGTCCATAACAGAAAGAAGGGAGCCTCGCGCCGCGGCCTGTTCGCGGCGCGGGGCTCTTTTTCAGGCTCCCGCCGGAGCGCGCAAAAAAATTTTTCCCGGGAAACCATTGCAAACAGGCAAGAGTTACCTCCAGGTGCCCTAAGTTACCGGAAAGTGCGTACTTTTCAGGGGTAAAAAGGCGTGTTATGCTCTAACCATCAAGAGATGGTAAACAAAACGCCATCAAAAACAGGAGGTAACAAAAATGAAAATCGCAGTGGTATGCGCCAATGGCAAGGCCGGTCAGCTGATCGTCAAGGAGGCCCTGAGCCGGGGCCTGGATGTGACCGCGGTGGTCCGGGGCGGGAACCGGACAGAGGCCTCTCAGGTCATTCAGAAGGATCTGTATGACCTGACCGCCGCCGACCTGAAGGGTTTCGATGTGGTCGTCGACGCCTTCGGCGACTGGACCGAGGACACCCTGCCCCAGCACAGCACGTCCCTGAAGCACCTGTGCGACATCCTCAGCGGCACGGACGTCCGCCTGCTGGTGGTGGGCGGCGCCGGTAGCCTGTACGTGAACCCGGAGCACACCGCCCAGGTCATGGACGGCCCCGACTTCCCCAACGTGTTCAAGCCCCTGGCCAGCAACATGGGCAAGGCCCTCGCCGAGCTGCGGCAGCGCTCCGACGTGAAGTGGACTTATGTCAGCCCCGCCGGGGACTTCCAGGCCGAGGGCGAGCGCACCGGCAAGTACATTCTGGGTGGCGAGGAGCTGACCTTGAACGGGCGGGGCGAGAGCGTCATCAGCTACGCCGACTACGCCATCGCCATGGTGGACGAGGCCGTCAGCGGCGGCCACATCCGCCAGCGGATCTCCGTGGTCCGGGCGTAAAAAGGAGCGATCACGGCCCCGACGCTTTACAGCGCCGGGGCCGTGAGGTATGATAAGAAAAATGGAAGGAGGGTGCGTGATGACACATGAGGAGCAGAGGATCTGGCTGATCCGGGCGCTGCTGGCGGAGGAGCCCCGGTACCGGCACGTACCGGTCCCGGAGGACGCGGGGGAACAGAGGGACCTGCTGCGGAGCCTGATGAATGTGCGCCCGCCCAGGCCTGTCAGCGGGGAGTTTCTCCAGATCCAGGACGCCTATCTGGGCGCGGAGCGGGACCGGCGGGGCGTGGTGGACGGGGATCAGCTGCCCGCCGTCCCCGGAGACCCCCGGATCGCCCTGTGGCAGGGGGACATCACCACACTGCGGGTGGACGCCATCGTCAACGCCGCCAACAGCGCCCTCCTGGGGTGCTTCTATCCTCTCCACGGCTGCATCGACAACATCATCCACTCCCGCAGCGGCGTCCAGCTGCGGCTGGCCTGCCACGACATCATGACGGCCCAGGGCCACGAGGAGCCCACCGGGGGAGCCAAGATCACGCCGGCCTTCAACCTGCCCTGCCGGTACGTGATCCACACGGTAGGGCCTATTATCACCGGGCGCGTCACAAGGCGGGACCGGGAGGCCCTGGCCTCCTGCTACCGGTCCTGTCTGGCGCTGGCGGCGGACCGGGGCTGTGAGAGCATGGCCTTCTGCTGCATCTCCACGGGGGAATTCCACTTCCCCAACCGGGAGGCGGCGGAGGTCGCGGTGGAGACCGTGCGGGACTTCCTGAACGGAGGAGACAGGACCCTCCGGGTCATCTTCGACGTGTTCAAGGACCGGGACCTGGAGATCTACCGAGAGCTTCTGGGGGCGTAGGCCGCTCCCTGTAACAAAACTGTAACTGTACTTTTTCCCAGATGTTGCTATAATAAAGCATGCAGGCGGCGGATGCCGCCGCGGGGAGATATTCCCCACATATACTGGAAAGGGTGAAAAAATGATCATCAAGTAATTTGATTTTCGTGTGACAGGATAGGTCCGGAAGTCCGCCGCCGCGCGGGCTTGTTTCCTGCTGCCGAAAGTCAGAGATGCTTGGTGAGGAGCCGAAGCGTCCGCTTCGGCGCGCCCAAATGGCTCTCTGTCCGCTTTCGGCATGTCCGGAGGCGGATTTTTGCTGTGCAAAAGCATAGCAAAATGGCCATGTGCCGCTTTCAGCGGCATGGCCATGGGATCAAAGCGCGTGGGCCGGGACGGCCCACATGCGCATGTCGTGTTCCGCCTCCTGTCCCCGGACGAGACTAGACTGCTTTTGCCCGCGAACCGGGCGGAAGGGAGGACAGATCGACATGCTGCAAGTACGAGATTTGACATTGACCCATACCAGGGATCTGCGGACCCTGGCGGAGAAGTTTTCCTTTACCCTGAACGAGGGGGACAAGGCGGTGCTCATCGGGGAGGAGGGCAACGGCAAGTCCACCCTCCTCAAGTGGCTCTACGACCCGGCCCTCATTGAGGGCTACTGCCAGTGGAGCGGCCAGCTGGTGGGAGACCGGGCCGCCATGGGCTATCTGGCCCAGGAGCTGACGGCGGAGGAGCGGGAGTTGTCCCTCTACCAGTTCTGCTGCGAGAGCCCCGCCTTTCTGGACCTGAGCCCCCGGGAGCTGGGGGAGGTGGCCCGGCAGCTGAGCTTCCCCGTGGAGGAATATTTCAGTGACCGGCCGGTGGGCACCCTCTCCGGCGGGGAGGGGATCAAGCTCCAGCTCAGCCGCCTGCTCTTTGCCCGGCCCCGGGTCCTGCTCCTGGACGAGCCCTCCAGCGACCTGGACCTGGAGACACTGCGGTGGCTGGAACAGTTCGTCAACAGCTATCAAGGAATTTTACTTTACATTTCCCACGACGAGACGCTGATCGAGAATACCGCCAACCTGATTCTCCACATGGAGCACCCCCGGGAGGGGAAGCCCCCCCGGTGCACCGTCCACCGCTCCGGATACCGGGACTACGTCCGCCGCCGGGAGAGGGCCCTGGCCTATCAGACCCAGCAGGCCCGGAAGGAGCGGGAGGAGTACGAGGCGAAGATGGAGCGGTTCCGCCGCATTCAGCAGGGTGTGGAGCACGACCAGAATGCGGTCTCCCGTCAAGACCCCCACTCCGGGCGGCTGCTGAAAAAGAAGATGCACGCAGTCCAGTCCCTGGGCCGTCGGTTTGAGCGGGAGGCGGCGGAGATGACGGCGTTGCCGGAGGTGGAGGAGGCGGTGTTCCTCCGCTTCTCCCCGGACATCGCCCTGCCCGCCGGGAAGACGGTGCTGGACCTGCGGCTGGACGAGCTGACGGCGGGAGACCGGGTCCTGGCCCGGGACCTGCGGCTCCACGTCTCCGGTGGGGAGAAGGTGGGCATCCTGGGCCGGAACGGGGCGGGGAAGACCACCCTTTTGCGGCAGATCGCGGCACAGCTCCTGGAGCGCCGGGACCTGAAAGCCGCCTACATGTCCCAGGACTACGCCGAGACCCTGCCTCTGGACCAGACGCCGGTGGACTACCTGGCCCCCAGCGGCCACCGGGACGACGTGACCCGGGCGAGGACCTTCCTGGGCAGCATCCGCTTTGCCCGGGAGGAGATGTTCCACCCCATCCGTGCCCTCTCCGGGGGCCAGAAGGCCAAGCTGCTGCTGACGAGGATGATGCTGGAGGGCAGCGACGTGCTGGTGCTGGACGAGCCCACCCGGAACTTCTCTCCCCTCTCCGGTCCCCGGGTCCGGGAGGTCCTGCGGAGCTACGGCGGCAGCATCATCGCCGTGTCCCACGACAGAAAGTTCCTGACGGAAGTCTGTGACAAGCTGTATACCTTTACGGAAGGCGGACTGGTTTTGACGGAAAAGGAGGATGTGGCAATATGAAGAAAGCCGCTGTGATGCTCTATCCGCTGTTCTCCCTCCAGGAGATCAGCTGCCTGACGGAGCTGTTCCTGTTCCACAACAAGGAGATCGTCACCTACGCCGCGGAGCGGGCGCCGGTGAAAAGCGAGGACGGGTTCACGGTCCTGCCGGACCGTCCCTTCCAGGACTTCTGCCGGGAGGAGATCGACTGCCTGGTGCTGCCCGGTATCTGGGAGCCGCTTCCGGTGCTGCTGGACCGGCGGAACATCGCCTTTCTGGAGCAGTTCCGGGGAGATGACCGGCTGGTGATCGCCGCCATCTGCTCCGGGCCTCTGCTCCTGGGGAAGGCGGGGCTTCTGGAGGGACGCCGGTTCTGCCACGGGGTGTTCGAGGAGTTTCTGGAGGAATTCCCGGTGCTGCCCCGGGAGGCGGTGGTCCGGCGCAAGCTGGTGGAGGACGGGAACCTGGTGACAGCCCATGGGGACGCCTTCCGGGAGTTCGCCGCCGCCACGGCCCGGAGGGTGGGGCTCGACTGCCCGGAGACGGTGTTTGACGGCGTGGCGGGAAAGACCTTCTCCGAGGAGGATTGCACCTTCCACCTGCCGCCGGAGGTTATGCCGGAGGCCAGGGCTTACTGGGAGAAATGCCTGCGGGAGATTCAGTAGAAGTTCGGTGCGTAGGTCAGCACCTGTAAAACAAAGAGACCTCCGTATGACATAGTCATACGGAGGTCTCTTTCTCAATCATATTTTCTAAATATGAAATCCAGTCGGATAAGCTTTCCGTGCTGAAATCAACCAGGGCTTTCTTATAAAAGGTGAATGCCCTTGGATGCTTCGCCTCCATCCATCGCAATGCTTTTTTAGGCCCCAGATAGGGGTGGTGTACCGCATCGCAGAATATCTCCAAGCTATCGGTCAGCACCCAATGCCACCGAAACATTCCCTCAACATCATGTCTTTTTGTCCGTGCGAACATCTTTGCGCACCAGTCGATCTCCGCACGGATGTCAGCGTCTGTTTTCTGCGGACGATTTTTCATATATGACAGAATGCGATTCTTGAGTGCCGCCCCCTTGCTTTCGGTATCCAAAACGATCTTTCCATCAAAAATTTGAATGAAATCGTTGCAATCATAATTGCCGTCAAAATGTGATTCGGGATAGATGAATACGTCCAACTGAGTTCCGTCTACAAAAGCCGTGTCGTGAAACGTTCTGTTGCTGCGGGAAATGACCAGGGCATCAAAATCGCTGTTGAGATGATTGGTTCCGTCAGCGTATGACCCATAAACGATGATGGAAATGGGATCGTAAAGCTGTTTTATGTATTCAATGATTTGATCCATTGAGATCATCCCCTCGCTTTCGCAATAAAGTCAGTTCCTGGAAGCCCTGTCCCGGTCCAGGACCATCTCCAGCTCCGTGATCTCCGCGCCGTACAGCTGATCTGTCCGCCGCCGGCCGGTGAGGCGGAAGCCCATGTGCTCATAGAAGCCGATGGCCTGCCGGTTGCCCTCCAGGACCAGGAGCCCCACCTGAGGGTGTGGGAGGCGGAAAAGGCATTCGTCCAGCAGCCGCTCTCCCAGGCCGCGGCCCTGGTACTCCTTCAGGACGTACAGGGCGCAGAGCTCCGACGCGCCGGGGAGGGTGATAAACTCCCGGGCCTCCTTGGCGTAGCAGGCGAAGCCCACCACCTTGTCCCCATTCGCCTGGTCCAGTGCCACCAGGGTGCTCTCCGGGTACCGCTTCGCCAGCTCCCGGCAGCGGTCCAGGCTCAGGCTGTCCAGGATCCGGTTGTCCATGAGACCCCGATAGGTCTCCTGCCAGGACTGGTAGTGGACATGGGCTTTGCCGTCCTGGTACGCCGGGGACATTTTGCGGATATTGAACCGGGCGGCGGGGATCAGCTCCCACATGTCCCGGATGGGGAAGACCGCCTCCGCGTCCCGGCGGGAGGGGAAGACCCGGGGCGGCAGCGGGAGGGGCTCCGCCTCTGTCTTTTCCAGCTTCAGCGCGGCGATGAGCTCCGCACACCCGGCCGGGTCCTCCGGCAGAGAGGGCCAGGGACCGCCGGGGAGGAGGTCAGACCGCCACGCCGGGTCCGTCAGCGCCCGGAGCAGAAAGGCGGTGAAGCTGGGGGCCACGACCCTGGGGGACAGGTCCGGGGCCAGGTGGCATACCGGGGACTCCCGCTCGTATTCCTCCATGGAGGCGAACCAGCCGCCCCGGCCGTCCCGGGCGAACACCCGCAGGATGGGCACGGCGTAGAAGGGGAGGGGGACGGCCTCCTCCAGCATCTCCACCCCGGCCAGACGGGCCAGACCGTCCAGGAGGGGAGCGGTATTTTTGCCCCGCCGCTCCACCTGGGCCTCCGTCCCGGTCCAGACCACCTGGCAGGGCTCGCCCTCAAAGATGAACCCCACCGCGCCGTCCGCGCCTTTGCTGTCGATGTATACCGTCTCGCCCATGTCCGCCGCCTCCTGACCGTTTTTCCTCAGTGTACCACCGCGCCGTGGGGCCGTCAATCAGATATGTATGCCGCAAAATACCAAATGAACTGTGCTGATTGCAGCCGCGCAATTTTTTTCGATGTGAAGAAAACGGGCAAAAGTGAAGGCTTTTGTTGGTAGAAATCTTTTCGTATTTCATGTATACTTTGTCTGAAGAAACAAATGGAGGTCACGAAAATGAGTTTAGGGAGCAGTCTTTTTCAGGCCCGAAAGAAAAGTGGGCTGTCACAGGAAGAAGTTGCTGAAAAGTTGGGTGTAAGCAGACAAACGATCTCAAAATGGGAGCTTGACGAAACGCTTCCCGATATACGGCAGTCCAAGAAGCTCTCCAATCTCTATCATCTTACATTGGATGAGTTGATAGACTTTGACATTGAGCAAAAAGAAATTGAGGAAGCGATTGAAAGAGTAAGCGAAGAAACGCAGAAAAAGATTAACTTGACAAGCGTCTGGGGGAAAAAGTATCCTGTTCTGACAACATATCAGGAAACAGTGGAAATTGATGAGTATGCGTCTGAAATAAGAAAATTGCTTGATAGCCTGAAAAAAAGATACGGCTATAGTGATTTAGATGCCATGCTGGTGCTCAAGGACATTTTAGCGCATGTGTGGAATACCAGATAACAGCAAAGCCGCCCGGGCCGGTCAACGGTCGAGATGAAGGGCGCATACGCACCGCCGTTGACAGCCCCGCCTGCCTTTGCTGACAAGCAGACAAGGGGCGACAGCAAGGGGTGCTGTCGCCTCTGGACATGATGAAGAGATACGGGACGGCGCAGGCCGTCCCGTAAACAGTTTCGATCAAACCTTTTCAAAGGTTTGCGGGGTATGGGGCGGAGCCCCATGTGTGCCCTGTGACTTACACCAGTCCGTACTCCGCCAGCACGCCCCAGAGCCGCTCCCGGTTCCCAGGCTCCATCTCGCACAGGGGCAGGCGCAGCCGCTCCTCGCAGCGGTCCATCATGGCCAGGGCGGTCTTGACGGGGATGGGGTTCACCTCCCAGAACAGGGCCTCGCAGAGCCGGCGGAGCTTCAGCTGGAGCTTGCCGGCGGTGACAAAGTCCCCTTCCAGGCAGGCGTGGGTCAGGGCCCGCATCTCCCTGGGGGCCACGTTGGCGGCCACGGAGATGACCCCCACGCCGCCCAGGAGCATGATGGGAGCGGTCTCGTCGTCGTTGCCGGACCATATGTAGAAGTCCTCCGGGCACAGCTCCCGGGTCTTCTGGATCAGGGCGAAATCCCCGCTGGCCTCCTTCACGCCCTGGATGTTGGGGTGCCTGGACAGGGCGGCGTAGGTCTCCGCCGCGCACTTGACCCCGGTGCGGCTGGGGACGTTGTAGAGGATCATGGGGCGGTCCACGGCGTCGGCGATGGTCTCGTAGTGGCGGATCAGGCCCCGCTGGGTGGCCTTGTTGTAGAAGGGCGTCACCACCAGCAGGCCGTCCACCCCCGCCAGGGCGGCGTCCTTGGAGAGGGTGATGGCGGTCTCGGTGCTGTTGGCGCCGGTGCCGGCAATCACCGGGACCCGGCCGTCCACCTGCCGCACCACGGTTTCCACGGTCCGCATCCGCTCCACATAGCTCATGGTGGCGGCCTCGCCGGTGGTGCCGCAGACGATGACAGCGTCGGTGCCGCTTTGGAGCTGGAAGTCGATGAGCCGCCGCAGGGCGGCGTAGTCCACGGTCTCGCTGGTGAAGGGCGTGATGACGGCCACGCCGGAGCCGGTGAATAGGGGCTTCCTCATGGTGCTCTCCTCCCGCTTGCGTCTTCTATATTCCAGTATATAGAAACATCTTATGCAATGTAACTTTTATTTGTGCTCAGTAAATTGCAAAACATGTCCTGTTGTATCATGTGGGGCCCGAAGGCCCCACACCGCTTTTCGGGGGCTCCGCCCCCGTACCCGGGAGTTTCGGGGCTTTCACCCCCGGACCCCGACCTACTTTTCTCTCGTGCAAAAAGTAACCAAAAACACGCACGGGAGGAGAAACCCTTTCGATGGGG
>NBJMC04203__coassemble_390_pt1 | contig 27397 bp, 23 predicted proteins | sample NBJMC04203__metabat2_high_PE_008 | metagenome-assembled genome bin NBJMC04203
CGGCCCGGACAGTGTCCCCAATGTGTTTTGCTTCGATGTGTGATCCTCACTCTATGGGGATATAGTGTCGCCGGCCGGGTCAGCTGTCCGAGCTTGCGGAAACAGAAAACGAAAGGGTGCCGGGAAACCTGTAATATTAAGTTTTGAAGGCTTTTGAAGGGAAATTAAGAGATATGACAAGGATTCTGTTCGTATGTCACGGCAACATCTGCCGCAGTCCAATGGCTGAATTTGTCATGAAGGACCTGGTGAAGAAGGCCGGGCTGGAGAAGGACTTCTCCATCGCCTCCGCCGCCACCAGCGCCGAGGAGCTGGGCAACCCCGTCTACCCGCCCGCCCGGCGGAAGCTGACGGAGCACGGCATCCGGTGCGACGGCAAGACGGCCCGGCAGCTCCGCCGGGAGGACTACCGGGCGTACGACCTGCTCATCGGCATGGACCAGGCCAACCTCCGCAACATGGGCCGCATCTGCGGCGGCGATCCGGATGGAAAGATCCACCTGCTGCTGGACTACGCCGGCCGCCCGGGCCGGGAGGTTGCCGATCCCTGGTACACCGGGGACTTCGACGCCACCTGGCGGGACGTGGAGGCGGGCTGCCGGGGGCTGCTCCGGGAGCTCACGGGGAAAATGGGATAAGCGGGCGAAGCCCGGAAAGCTCCCCCTTCGGAGCTTTCCGGGCTGTTCATTTTCCTGTGCGGAGGGGGCGTCCGGGTCAGGAATTGTCCTTGCTGATGGGCCGCCGCACCAGCAGGCGGCTCAGTGCCTTGCGGTCGAAGGGCCAGAGGGGATAGAGGTAGCCGCGGCCCAGAATGGGCTTGGTGGTGGCCAGGAGAAAGACGAACAGGGCCAGCCCCAGGACCAGACCCCACACGTCCAGGGCCGCGATGAGCAGCAGCATCACCATCCGCAGCAGCTTCAGGGCGTAGCCCAGCTCGAAGGAGGGCTGGGCGAAGTTGGCGATGGCCACGAAGGCCATGTATACCAGCACCTCCGGCACCAGCCACCGGGCCTGGACGGCGAAGTCCCCCAGGATCAGGGCCCCCAGCATGCTGAAGGAGCTGCTCAGGGCATCCGGGGTGTTCAGGGAGGCCAGCTTCAGCAGGTCCACCACGAACTCCACCAGCAGCATCTGGACCAGGAGGGGCACATAGCCCGCCTCCTCCGGGGCAATGAAGGAGAGGAATTCCGGCACCCGGCCCACATCCTTCACCAGCAGGTACCACAGCGGGGTGATCAGCAGGCTCAGCAGCATCACCCCCACCCGCAGGTACCGCAGGTAGGTGCCCACCAGGGGCGGGAAGTAGTAGTCGTTGGCCTCCTCCAGAAAGTCGAAGAAGCTGGTGGGCAGGAGCATCGCCGACGGGGAGTTGTCCACAAACAGGACGATGTCCCCCTCCATGACGCAGGCGGTGGCGGCGTCGGGCCGCTCGGTGTAGCGGACCTTGGGGAAGGGGTTGTACCACTGGGGCTTCATCATGGCCTCCGCCACGCTCTCCTGGCTCATGGCGATAGAGCCCACGTCGATGGCGTCCAGCTTCCGCCGCAGGGTCTCCAGCTCCCGCCGGTCCACCTTGCTCTCCAGGTAGGCCAGGACCACGTCTGTCTGGCTCCGTCCGCCGACCTTCCGGCTTTCCAGGGTCAGGTCCGGAGTGCGGATGCGGCGGCGGAGGAGAGCGGTGTTCTGCACCAGGGTCTCGGTGAAGCCGTCGTGGCTGCCCCGGAGGACCTTGCCGTCGGAGGGTTCCTCCACGCCCCGGCCCGGGAACTGTTTGGCGTCGATGAGGGCGCAGTGGTCGAAGCCCTCCAGCAGCAGCGCCGTCTTGCCCAGAAAGACGCCGGTGAGGATGGCGTCCAGCCTGTTCTCGCAGTTTACCTCGCAGAAGGAGACGCACCGGTCGATGAATTGCCGCATGTCCCCGGCTCCGTCCGCCAGCGGGGCCCCGGGGCTCAGGAGGAAGGCGGTGAGCCGCTCCAGGACCCCGTCGTCGCCGTAGCCGTCGATGACGTACATCCGTCCCCGCCGCCGTCCGATGTCGATGTCCCGGGATATGATGTCATAGTTCCGCCCCACCCCCAGCAGGCTGTCCAGGGCCTGCCGGTTCTCCTGGAGCTGGGTCGTCAGTGTTTCCATAGGGATACCTCCCGATTGATTTTCTCGGAATTTCCCCTAGTATGAGCGGAACGGGCAGAAATTATATTTTTCTCCGGCGAACTCTTGCTTTTTCTCCCGCCTGGGGTACAATGAAAGCAGCAGTATGACGATCCTTCATGGAGGAGGAGCTGGGATATGGAGACAAAAAAGTGGGAGGCCATGGTGACGGCGGTGGAGCTGGGCAGCTTTACCCGGGCGGCGGAGCGGCTGGGGGTCACCCAGTCGGGCCTCACCCACATGATGAACAGCCTGGAGAAGGAGGTGGGCTTTCCCCTGCTGGTCCGTGACCACTACGGCGTGCGCCTGACCCCTGCCGGGGAAGGGGTGCTGCCCGCCGTTCGGGACCTGCTCCGGGCGGGGCGGCGTCTGGAGGAGCGGATCGCCGCCCAGAACGGCGCCAAGCGGGAGAACATCCGGGTGGCGGCCTACTCCAGCATCTGTATGCACTGGCTGCCCACCATCGTCCAGCAGTTCCGCAACGACTTTCCCGATGTCTCCGTGGACATCCGCATGGGCAGCGTGGACGAGATGTACCGCTGGCTCCAGGAGGACAAGGTGGATCTGAGCTTTGCCAGCCGCCAGGACAAGGGCCGCTACGACTGGGTCCCCCTGTGGGACGACCCCCTGCTGGCCATCCTGCCTCCCGGCTACCCTGTCAGGGGAAGAAAGGCGTTTCCGGTGGAGGAGTTCGACGGCCAGGAGTTTCTCATGCCCTCCCTGGGCTTTGACCTGGACATTCTGGGGGTGTTTGAGGGCCGGGGGGTTCACCCCGCCATCACCAACACCTCCGTGGAGGACGCGGCCATCCTCTCCATGGTGGAGCACGGCCTGGGGGTGAGCATCCTCTCGGAGCTGGTGCTCCAGGGCCGGCGGGACAACGTGCTGCGCCTGCCCCTGGACCCGCCGGCCTGCCGCCGCATCGGCATCGCCGTCCAGTCCCTGGAGGAGGCGGCCCCGGCGGTGGGGGAGTTCATCCGCTACTCCCGGCGGATCGTGGCGGAGCTCCACCAGTAGGGCGGGCCCGGCCTGGGGTGGATGCAAGCTGCATTCTTGCGGGATTTTGGGATGATTTGGTATACTTATATGGGTTTGAGTGCGGCGAGCAGACAAAAACAGACGAATGGAGGGAATACGCGGTGACAGGGAAATGGGACGAGGTATCCACCGGGACGCTCCAGCGCCAGCTCTTTCGGACCCATGATCTTCCGGCTTTTTTCCGGCAGAACCAGCGTGCCATGGAGGTTCCGGCGCTGACAGAGTACCTGCGGCAGCTGTGTGAGGCCCGGGGGCTGGTGCCGGAGCGGGTGATCCGCGCCGCGTCCATTGACCGCACCTACGGCCACCAGATCTTCAACGGCACCCGCAGGCCCTCCCGGGACAAGGTGCTGCAGCTGGCTTTCGGCCTGGGGGCGGAGGTGGAGGAGACCCAGCGCCTGCTGCGCCTGGCGGACAGGAGCCCACTGTACCCCAAGCTCCGGCGGGACGCCGCCATCCTCCACTGCCTGCATGAGAGGAAGAGCCTGCTGGAGACCCAGGAGCTGCTCCAGGCGCTGGGCATGACGATCCTGGGCGGGGACAGATTCTATGACGGCGGTTGAGCGGAGGGGCATGTCCGGGCTGGGGGAGGAGGAGCGCTATCCCCAGGGACTGACGGAGCGGTGCGAGCTGCTGGAGCTGCTGAGCGAAAACAGCCGGGGTGAGACCCTGTTAGTCCGGGAGCGGGACAGCGGACGGCTGCTGGTGGCCAAATGCAGACAGAAGGCGGGAGTGGACTTTGACACCGGCGAGGCGGAGATCCTGCGCCGCCTGGGTGGCTCCGGGGTGCCCGCGCTGGCAGGCGCCTACGAGAGCGAGACCATGTACTGTCTTCTGCGGGAGTACATTCCCGGGGAGACCCTGGACAAGGCTGCCCGGGGCAGGATGACGGAGGCCCAGGCGAGGCAGATCGGCCTGAGCCTGTGCCGGGTCCTCCGCCGTCTCCACAGCCAGGACCCGCCCATTATCCACCGGGACATCAAGCCCCAGAACGTGGTCCTGGGGGAGGACGGCCGGGTCTGGCTCATCGACTTCGACATCTCCCGGCGGTACAGCCGGGGCGCGCCGGCGGACACGGTGATCTCCGGCACCCAGGATTTCGCCGCCCCGGAGCAGTACGGCTTCTCCCAGACGGACTGCCGCTCCGACATCTTCTCCATGGGGGTCCTGCTCTACTGGCTGGTGACGGGCCGGACGAAGGTGGGGGAGGCCTCTGCCGGAAGTCTGGACCGCTGCATCCGCCGCTGTACGGCCTTCGATCCGGAGCGGCGCTACCGGAGCGTGGCGGCGGTGGAGCGGGGCCTGCGGGCCTCGGGACGGCGGCGGGGCGGGTTGGCGGTGGCCATCCTGGCGGCGGTCATCCTTTTCTGCGGGGCAGGCGCCTGGCTCCTGGCCAGCGGGACGGAGGCGATTGCCTTCCAGGAGCCCCTGATCGAGGCGGCGGTCCGGCTGGCCCTGGACAAGGGCCCGGAGGACCCCATCACGGTAGAGGAGTTGGCGCTTGTAGAGGGGATCTACATCGTCCGGGGAGACGTGTACGGCGATCTGAGCCAGTACTGGACCTACGGAGCCGTTCATGACAGCCAGGCCCTGGCCGCCGCCGGAGGCGGCGTTGTCTCTCTGGAGGACCTGCGGATGCTGCCCAACCTGAGGGAGCTGGGGATCTCCGGGGGGAGCGTCAGCGACCTGTGCCCCCTGGCGGAGTTGGAGAAGCTGGAGCAGGTGGACCTGCGCTTCAACCAGGTGGCTTCGGTGGAGGCACTGGAGGGCCTTCCGGTCCTGTGGCTGGTGGGCCTGAGTGGGAATCCGGTGGAGGACCTGTCCCCCCTGGCCGGCTGCTCCGCCCTGGAGACTTTGGACCTGTGTGCCGTTCCGGGGCTGACGGGGGAGATGCTGGCCGTCCTGCCTGGACCATACGATCAGCTGGACATTACAGGAGCGGCGGACTGCGGCGGCGCTCTGGCGGGACGGGAGATCCACCGGCTGGTGGCCAGCGTGGACGGCGACCCCGGTCTCGCCTTTCTGGAGGGGATTATTGGGCTGGAGAGCCTGGAGCTGCGGGGGACGGAGACAGTTGATTTGACAGCCCTGGTGGAGCACCCGGGCCTCCGGGAGCTGCGGCTGAGCGCCGGCGTCACGGCGGAGCTAACGCCGCTTCTGGCGCTGCCCGCTCTGGAGACAGTGATCCTGCCGCCGGAGCTGGCTGACGAGGCCGCGGCGCTGGGCGATACGCCTTTTGCGGTACAATTTGAATAAAAAATTCCCAAAACAGCGGAAAAGGATGCAGCCTGCATCCCTTTTTCGCTGTTTTATTTGCTATACTGCGGGTAACACGGGCGGTAAGGCTACAGCCGCCCAAAAAGAGACAGCAAGGAGGAACTTACATGAGACAACGCGTAATCAGCCTGTTCGCGGCCCTGTGTCTGGCGCTGGCCCTCCAGCTTCCGGCCCTGGCGGCGGAGGAGTACATCGACATGCCCCAGGAGGGGTCCTGGTCTTACGAGCCCCTGGCAGCGGCGGTGGAGAACGGCCTGCTCCAGGGCTCCGACGGGCTCCTGCAGCCCAGCGGCTCCCTGACCCGGGCCCAGCTGGCCGCCATCCTGGTCCGGGCCTTCGGCGCCACGGAGGAGGCCGCGCTGAGCTTCAGCGACGTGACCGACAGCAACTGGTTCGCCGCCGACGTGGCTAAAGCTGTGGCCATGGGTGTGTTCGGCGGCTCCGGCGGCCAGATGCGGCCCAACGACCCCCTGACCCGCCAGGAGACCTTCGTGGTTCTGGCCCGGGCCCTGTGCCTGGAGGACGGGACCGCTGAGGACCTGAGTGCCTTCACCGACGCCGACCAGGTCTCCGCCTGGGCGGTGCCCGAGGTGGCGGCCATGGTTTCCGCCGGGTACGTCAAGGGCAGCGACGGCGCCCTCAACCCCCTGGGGAATATCACCCGGGCTGAGTTCGCACAGGTGATGTACAGCGTCGTCCAGAGCTACATCACCCAGGCCGGAACCTATGAGACCGTGGCCGAGGGCATGGTGGTGGTCCGCGCCTCCGGCGTCACCCTCCGGGGCGTTACCGTCAGCGGAGACCTGATCGTAGGCGACAGCGTGGGCAGCGGCGGCGTGACCCTGGACGGCGTCACCGTCGCAGGCCGGGTGCTGATCCGCGGCGGCGATGAGAGCGCCGTCCAGATGGTGAACGGCTCCACCGCCGCCGGCGTGGTGGTCCGGGAGACCGCCGCTGACAGCGAGCCCGCGGACGAGCCTGCGGACGATGCCGCGGACGAGGTCATCGGCGACAGCGCCGTCATCAACCCCGACGCCCAGCCCGTCACCGTCACCACCGCCGAGGCGTTCATCCAGGCCCTCAGCGACCCTGACTGCTCCGCCATCACCGTCTCCGGTGAGATCGAGATCACCGGCGGCAGCTACACCATCGGTAAGCCCGTCACCACCGGCGGCCTGGACAACTCTCTCTACTTCCTGAACGCCCAGGTGGTGAACAACAGTACCATCACCGTCCTGCCCTTCGAGGTTACGGACGAGACGGTGAACAGCAGCGGCTTCTACGCGGAGGCCTACCCCTACACGGAGCCCGCCAGTTTCACCAACAACGGCACCCTGACCATCCAGGAGGGCGGCTACGCCAGCGTGGTTGTGGATACCATCACCAACACCGGCACCATTGATAACAGCGGCGATTTCTACCTTGGCGCTGTCGGGGAGACGGTCAACCGGGGTACCATCAACAACCAGGGCTATTTTTCGATCCCGATCTTCCGGCAGCTTGACGAGGAGACCCAGGAGCAGATCATCCTCCCCTGCGGCCCCGTCACCAACGCCGCCGGGGCCGCCATCAACAACAGCGGCGACTTTTTCGTGAGCTGGTCCACCGCGAGTTTCACCAATGCCGGCACCATTATTTCCAATGGTGCGTCCTTCGAGTTCATCTGCCCGGTGACCAACACCGGAACTCTGACCATCCAGGACGGGTGCTACAGCTCTGTTTTCTCGATTACCGCTGAGATGGCCGCCGACGGCAGCGACCACATCGCCGGATTGACCAACTCCGGCACCATCACCGTCACCGGCGGGGCGACCCTTGACCTCAACAGCAACGGCGCGGAGAACCAGTCGGTGAACACCGGGACCATCACGGTAGCCGACGGCAGCGGTCTGGGCGTGATCGGCGGCGCGGCCCTGGACAACCAGGGGACCCTTACTGTCAGTGGACAGGACGCCAGCCTCAGCGTGGGCGCCGACTACACCTACTACGACGAGGAGCTGGGCGAGGACGTCCATGTGTCCAACACCGGTACCCTGGTCAACAACGGAACCATCACCGGCAGCGGCAGCACGGTGACGATCTTCGTGGCCAGCCAGAACAGCGTCCTGACCAACAACGGGACGATTCTGCTGGAGAGCGATAACGGCTACATCAGCGTCCGGGAGGGCGCGGCCCTGGTGAATGCCGGCGCCGGTAGCATCACCGCCGGCCTTGAGATTGGCGTGACCTGGGAGGATGACCGCTCCGACGGCAGCCTGACCAACAGCGGGAATATCTCTGTCCCGGCGGGCCACGACTTCCTCATGACCTCCGGCTCTACCGCCGCCAACAACGGTACCATCACCATCGCCGCTGGCGGAGGCCTGGCCCTTGAGGAGGGCGCGTCCGTCACCGGCAGCGAGGTCGTGGACCAGAACCAGACTGGCGAGGAAGCTTGACACTCAACAAACGGGGCCGGGGGGAGAATTCCTCCTCTTCCCGGCTGAAATAAGGCGGCGGCGGACGTTTCTCGGGCGTCCGCCGCCTTTTGCGCCGATCGGCAAAAAAAGGAAAACGGACCTTCTCAAGCGCCAAAAGATATGATAAAATATAACTTTAGAAGCGCGCCCCTTCCCGGCGCGGCGGAAAGGAGCGCGTAAGCATGGAGACTTCTATAGATACCTCTCAGCTGGAGACAGCCCTGAAGCTGAGCTTAGGCTCTTTGACGCTGGGGAGAGTGCTGTACACCCTGATCCTGCTGGCGGTGTGCCTGCTGGTGACACGGCTGGTGAGCTCCCTGGCCAAGCGGCTGCTGGCCCGGGGAGACCTGGAGGAGCGGGTCAGGAAGTATATTTTGGGGGCCGTGCGGGCAGTGCTGTATGTGTTGACGGTGCTGATCGTGGCGGACAGCCTGGGCATCCCGGTGACGTCCCTCATCGCCCTGTTCAGCGTGTTCGGCCTGGCGATTTCCCTGGCGGCGCAGGATGTGCTGAGCAATGTGGCCGGCGGACTGGTGATCCTCTTCTCACGGCCCTTTACCCTGGGGGACTATGTGGCCACCGACGACGGCGAGGGGACGGTGTCGGAGATCAGCCTGACCCACACCAAGCTGGATACCTATGACGGACTGCGGGTCATGCTGCCCAACAGCAAGCTGGTGGACGGCAAGATCATCAACTACACCACCCGGGGAATCCGCCGGGTGGACCACGGCGTTTCCGCCTCCTACGACGACGGCACCGAGGCGGTGCGGGCCGCCTGCCTGCGGGCGGTGGAGCGGACGGCGGGGGTGCTGCCGGACCCCGCGCCCCAGGTGGTGCTCTCCGCCTATGGGGAGAGCGCCATCACATACCGCGTCCGGTTCTGGGCAAAGACGGAGGACTACTGGGACGCCTACAACAGCTCCCTGGAGGAGATTCGCCGCTGCTTTGCCGAGGACGGCCTGACCATGACCTACAACCACCTGAATGTCCACATTGTGGACACGGCGTTGGCGGAAAAGCCTCGCAGAGTTTCGCCGTCCGCAGACGGCGAAAACAAGTGAGATCGTTTTTCCGGCGGCGTGTACGTCGGAAAAACACTTTGCGGCCCATAGCGTCGAGGCGTAGCCGAGGCGCGGCGCTGGGCCGTGGACCTTTCTCAAAAAAGTGCTTGCACTTTTTTGAATTTTAACGAAAGAGAAGTGAACGCGATACCTGTATGTTGGATTTTAAACCTGTCCAAGTAAAAAGCGCGGCACGGCTGCGCAAGTATTATAGCGGCTGCACCTACCGGCTGTGCGAGTACTCCGTGGGGGTCAAGCTCATGTGGCGGTCCCACTGGCATCCTGTGTTCGCCGAGACCAACGGCTGCCTGGTGGTCCTCAACCACACCGAACACTCCGGCTACCTCTTCGACTACCCGGTACCCCTGCCGGGGGAGGGGGACGTCGACGCCGCCCTGGACGAGATCGACCGCTGGTGCCTGGAGAAGGGGATCGCTCCCGCCTTCGGCGTGGTGCCCGCGGAGGAGCGGGAGTACCTGATGGAGCGCTACCCCTACACCACCGTGGACAACGACCGGCTGTGGCAGGACTACCTCTACCGGGCGGAGGACTTCATCACCTTTGCCGGCCGGCGGTACTCCGGCCAGCGCAACCATATCAATAAGTTCCGCAAGCTCTATCCCGACGCCCGCTTCCGTCCCCTCACCCCGGAGGACGCGGAGGGGGTGGAAGCCTTCTGGGAGGAGTTCCACCAGATCTTCAACAAGGACAACGCCCTGGCCAAGAAGGAGCTGTGCGCCGCCCGGAAGCTCATGCGCCAGGTGGGGAAGCCCTGGGTGAAGGCCGGTGCCATCGAGCTGGAGGGGAAGTTCCTGGCCATCGCCCTGGGCGAGGTCTGCGGCGACACCTTGATCTGCCACATTGAGAAGGGCCTGCCCCAGTACGAGGGGGTCTATCCCACCATGGTCCAGTCCTTCGCCGCCTGCTTCGCCCAGGGGCTGCGGTGGATCAACCGGGAGGACGACGCCGGAGACCGGGGTCTGCGGACCAGCAAGCTCCAGTACCTGCCCGCGGATATGGGGGCCAAGATCCGCCTGCGGACCCGGAATGAGCTGTCTCTGCTGGACAAGATCCCAGCTCTGCGGTCGGAGCGACTGACCCTGAACGCCCTCGCAGAGGAGGACAGGGCGGAATACAACCGCCTGTGCCTGGACGACGAGCGCAACCGCTGGTGGGGCTACGACTACCGCCGGGACCTGAAGGGCGAGCTGACGGAGAATTACTTCCTGGACGTGGCCTGCCACGACTTTGACCACCGCCAGGCGGTGAACTTCGCCATCCGCCTGGAGGGGAAATTCATCGGGGAGGCGGTGCTCTACCGGTTCGACTACCGTGGCGGCGCGGAGCTGGGCTGCCGCATCCTGCCGGAATTTGCCGGGCAGGGCTACGGGGCCGAGGCCTTCCGCCGGGCGGCGGAGTGGAGCCTCTACGAGCTGGGCCTGTACCGGCTGGTGGCCAAGTGCTACAAGGAGAACGAGGCCTCCCGGAAGATGCTCTCCGCCTGCATGAGGGCGTCCGGTGAGGATGAGACCTTTTACTACTTTGAGAAGAAGCTCTGAGTGAGACACAAAAAGCCGGGGGCGATGTTCGCCCCCGGCTTTTTGTGTCCTGTGTTGTCTGAATATGTCACCTGGCGCTGGCGTCGATGTACCGGGGCTCCAGCTTGGAGTAGACGATCTTCTGGCTGCTGTAGAGGGAGAACCGGCCGCTGAGGAGATAGCTCAGGGCGCAGGCCAGGGCAAAGAACACCGTCCCCCCGCCGAAGAGCTCCACGCTCAGCAGGATGCTGGCCAGGGGGCAGTTGACCACCCCGCAGAACAGGGCGATGAGGCCGATGGCCGCCCCAAAGGCGGGGTCCAGCCCCAGCAGAGGGGCGACGGCGGAGCCGAAGGCGGCGCCGATGAAGAAGGTGGGGACGATCTCGCCGCCCCGGAACCCGGCTCCCAGGGTCAGGGCGGTGAAGGCGATCTTGAGGAGGAAGGCCCAGGGGACCGCCTGCTCTCCGGCCAGGGCAGCGGAGATGAACGCGCTGCCCGCGCCGTTGTAGGCCCCGCTGCCCTCCACGCAGGTGAGGGCGATGACCAGCGCCGCCCCCACCAGGATGCGCACGTAGGGGTTGGGGAACATGGACTGATAGCGCTTGGCGGTGGTGTGCATGGCGGTGCAGAACAGAATGGCCACCAGGGCGCACCCGATCCCCAGCCCCCCCACCTGGAGAGCGGACAGGGGGGTCAGCTCCGGCGTCCCCAGCAGGGCCCAGCCCTCCGCTTCCAGCCCCATGAGCCGGGTGACCCCCAGGGATACCAGGCTGGCGAAGAGGCCGGGGAACAGGGCGGAGTAGTGGAGGATACCCACGCTGACCACTTCCATGCTGAACACGGTAGCGGCCACCGGGGTGCCGAACAGGGCGGTGAACAGGGCGCTCATGCCGCACAGGACGATGAGGTTCATGTTCCGCTCGTCCAGCCGCAGCCACTTGCCCAGCGTGGCCGCCAGGGAACCGCCGATTTGAAGGGCCGCCCCCTCCCGGCCGGCGCTGCCCCCGGTGAGGTGGGTCAGGGCCGCGCCGAAAAAGATCAGCAGGGCCAGCCGCAGCCGGGGCTTCTCCCCGCTGCGGACGCTGGCGATGATCTGGTTGGTGCCGCTGTCGTTGGCCATGTCCAGAGTCTGGTAGCTCCACACGATGAGCAGCCCCGCTATAGGCATGAAGAACAGCAGCCAGGGGTATGCCTCCCGCGTCTGGGTGACCCAGGCGAGAACATAGGAAAAGGCGCCGCCCGCCAGACCGCATACAAGGCCGGTCAGTCCACCCACTACCAGCCAGCGCAGCAGGGCCATCACGGCCAGCTCACCGTCCAGGAGCTGTTCGTACCAGGATCGCTTCATAGTTCTCTCCCTCCGCCGGGCGGACCCGGCCAGTATGATCCGCACAAATTATAGAGGCCCCGCCCTGGGCTGTCAAGGCGGAGTTGGGCGGGGAGAGACGCCTGGCAGGGCGCTATAAAATTTTTCCTGAAAATCTGAAAATTCTTATTGACAGCGGGGGTGGGTTTTAGTATAATAACCCTTGCCGTTCGGCGCTGCGGTCCTTCGGGAGCATAGCTCAGCTGGTTAGAGCACCTGCCTTACAAGCAGGGGGTCACTGGTTCGAGTCCAGTTGTTCCCACCACTCCGCTTGAGGATCTTGGATTAGGACCCGGCCGAACAGGGAACATGGCCCAGTAGTTCAGTTGGTTAGAACGCCAGCCTGTCACGCTGGAGGTCGACGGTTCGAGCCCGTTCTGGGTCGCCATTTTCCATGCGGGCACGCAAGTGCCCCATATGCCTCTGTAGCTCAGTTGGTAGAGCAGCGGACTGAAAATCCGCGTGTCGTTGGTTCGATTCCGACCGGAGGCACCATTTGCGGGCGTAGCTCATCTGGTAGAGCGCCACCTTGCCAAGGTGGAGGTAGCGGGTTCGAGCCCCGTCGCCCGCTCCATTTTTTATTGACCGGTTTTCCCGTGCAGGAGAAGGATTTTCCGACGAGAGAGAGGACCCGCTGCCTCCACCGGCGCCGAAGGCGCGTGAGATGAGAGGTTCGGCAGGGCTCCTGCGAATGGCCTGCCATTCGTGGGATGCCGGAAGCGGGTTCGAGCCCCGTCGCCCGCTCCATTTTTTATTTGTACCTGGCGACATAGCCAAGTGGTAAGGCAAGGGTCTGCAAAACCCTCACTCCCCGGTTCAAATCCGGGTGTCGCCTCCATAGAAGAACCCTGTGACTTGAAGTGGTCACAGGGTTTTTTCTTATCCCATACGGCCCGCGTTTGGCCGTTGTATGGCTGTAAACATCGCTGGAGGCCCTCATGCTTTCGCCTTGGAAGTCATCCCCCGCATCGCGGCTTTCAGAATGTTCTCACGGCTGCTGGCATAAGGCTTCCCGGCCAAATATAGCCTTTCTACCTTCAGATTCTGGAGGGCTTCTCTGGGGATCGTATAGGGATCGTCCGAGAGGACCGCCATATCCGCGACCTTGCCGGCCTCCAGGCTCCCCCGTTCCCGTTCGTCGAAAGACGTGTAGTACCCGTTGTAGGTGCACATGCGGAGCGCGTCCTGGACGGAGACTGCCTGGGAGCGGTTGCTGTTATTGACCGCTTTGTGGATCCAGGAGATGGGGTCCGGAGTGGTGCAGGGGGCGTCGGAACCGAAGGAGACGAGAATGCCTCTGTCCCGGAAGCTTCTGATGGGGTTCAGCCGGGCCCACCGCTCCCGCCCCAGTATCCGCTCCAGATATTCGTCCGGCTCCTGCTTCCAGTCAATGAAGGCGCTCTGCACCTGCATGAGGATGCGGTATTCCCGGCAGATCCTGATGCCCGCCTCTGTGGGCAGGCAGTCGTGGATGACGCCATGCCTGTGGTCAGCTCTGGGGTAGTCGTCCAATGCGGCCTTCAGAGCGCGGCAGGCCTGGTCAAAGGCCCGGTCCCCGATAGCGTGGAGCTCGATCTGCAGCCCCGCGCGGTTTGCTTTTTTACAGAAGTCGGTTACCTTCGCGTCGTCATAGTAGAGTACCCCGTTTCCGCCGAGCTCGTCCGTATATGGCTGGAGCAGGGACGCGTCGTGGGAGCCGAAGCAGCCGTCCAGGGCGCAGGCGAAACAGCCGCCGATGCGCGGCAGCTTTCGCCTGGTCGCCGCCCTGATATCCAGGCTCTGTGGGAATACTCTGATCTGAAAGCCGTTTTTCAGACCCTTGGCGAATATTTTCTCCATGGTGATGTCAAGGTCCCCTGTGAAGCCCACGCCGCTCACTGTGTGGATGCAGCCGATGCCTTTGCCTGCCTGATAGTCCACCGCCGCCTGCATATTCCGGAACAGCTCCGGGATAGAGAGGGAGTTGGTGATGTAGTCGGAAAACCGGAAGAACGCCTCCTGGTTCATCTCGCCGGTGTCAGGGTGGTAGCCCCGCAGGTCTCTCACCTTTCCGTCCAGCCTTGCCAGCAGTTTGGAATTGACGATACATGCGTGGCCGTCGTACTTGACCACCATGATCTCCCTGTCGGGACAGGCGGCGTCCAGCTCCTCCCGGCTGACCAGCCGCCGCTCCCTGACGGAATAGGGCGACGCGCCGAAGGCGATCAGCGTTTTGGCGGAGGAACGGGCGGCATAAGCCTGGATCATCCCAAGAATCTCCTCATTGGATGCCGCGTCCATCACATTGAGCCCTGAATGGAAGGTGGCGAAGGAGGCAAAGTGCTGATGGGTGTCCACAAAGGAGGGAATGAGAGCTCTGCCGCCCAGGTCGATCATCTCAGCGCGGCGGTATTCCCCCGGCAGTGTGTCGCCCACATATTGAATGATTCCCTGGTCTTCAACCAGATAGCGCGCGGTGTCGTTATTTCCGTTGACTGTCAGTATGCGGCCCTTGTAGCATTTCATGGCGTATCCTCCCCTTTGCCCTGTCCCGAGTGGTTTCCGCGTCTGCTGTTTTCAATATAGCATGAATCGCCGGATAACGCAAATCCGGCGGGGAGGCCCGGCCCGGCGCATCCGGCTCCGGGCGATCAAGATGGTGGGACATTTTTCGACAAAAATGGAGAATATTTCCTTTTTTGTCGAAATTTTTGGAACGAATTGTGGAGTCTCACGCCAAGTTTCGACTTGAGTTTTCTGTCTGTTTATGGTAATTTGTAACCAAGGCGCGATGAAGCTTCGAGATTTCGTCAAAACAGACGGATAGCCATCAATAAATGTCGACATGGAAAATTGAGAAAGGGATCGTGTATATGGACAACAACATAAAAATCGTGCTGACAGATTCCGATGAGGAAGCGCGGCGAATGCTGCAGGCTGCCCTGGAGCGCAGCAAGCGATTTGTGGTGACCGGTTCCACCGGCGACGGGGAGGAGGCACTGCGGCTGGTGCGGGAGACAAAGCCGGATATTCTGGTTTTGGATATGATCCTGCCTGGCTTGGACGGCCTGGGGCTCCTGCGCAGGCTGGAGGAGAAGGACCGCCCGATTATTGTAGCCATGTCTGCCCTTGCCCGGCAGGAGGTAGTGGCCGAGGCGGGACACCTGGGGGCCGCCATGTTCATCGGCAAGCCGTACAACGAGGGGGCTATGGTGGAAAATCTGATCCGGCTGGCGGATGGAACCGCCGGCCAGCTCCGCACGCCGGGCCTGGAGGAGCTGGTGACCTCCATCATCCATGAAGTAGGCGTTCCCGCCCATATCAAAGGCTATCAATATGTCCGGGAGGCCATTATGATCACCGTGGAGAACATGGACGTGATCAACTCCGTGACCAAGGTCCTCTACCCGGAGGTGGCCAAGCGGTACAACACCACCGCCAGCCGGGTGGAGCGCGCGATCCGGCACGCCATCGAGGTGGCCTGGGACCGGGGCGACCTGGAGACCCTCCAGCGTTTTTTTGGCTATACCGTGTCCAACGCGAAGGGGAAGCCGACCAACAGCGAGTTCATCGCCATGATCAGTGACCGCATCCGTTTGCAGATGAAGACCATCGGCTGACAGGGAGGCTCTCGCCCCGGCGCTGGAACGGGAACCGCGCATTTTCACAGATGCCCGCCCCTTGCGTGAAAGAGAAATATCTGCTATAGTATGTGTTGCTTCGCGGCGGAGCGCCATGCCGCAGCGGAACATTTCTTGGCAAGGAGACACACGTTATGACTTATACGTATCGGACCCGGGGGACCTGCTCCAGCCGGATCGACATCGAGCTGGACGGAGACGTGATCCGCTCTGTGGCCTTCACCGGCGGATGCAACGGGAATCTCCAGGGGATCTCCCGCCTGGTCCAGGGCATGCCGGCGGAGGAGGCCATCCGCCGCCTGCGGGGCATCCGCTGCGGCAGCAAGCCCACCAGCTGCCCCGACCAGCTGAGCTTCGCCCTGGAGGAGGCCCTGCGGGGCGCGGCCCAGGCGGGCTGAGAGAAACAGCCAACGGGAGTGGGCGCCGCCGTGGATACGGCGGCGCCCACTCGCTCTGTCATATTGGCACGCTTTCCCACCCGGCGGCATAGGATGGGTGTGAGCGGGTGGGGACCGTGCGGGGTCCCACGCCCGCGCTCCATGGAAAAGGAGTGGATCAGATGACCCATCAGACATATCAGCTGCCCCCCGATGGGATTTCCCAGCCCCCCGTCGGCACGGGGGATCTTCCGGCGGAGGGCGGCGCGGCGTGGCTTTATGGCAGCCCGGAAAACGCCCAGCCCTCCGGCGGGCAGATGTCCGGCGGTGAGGGCGTGTCCGCCGCCGACGGTATGCCGGCGGTGTATCCCGGGATGGACGGCGGCGGCTACGGCTCCCAGATGCCCCGGAATCTGGCCCAGAGCCAGCGGATGAGAAACCCGGTGGATATGGAGGGCACCCATTCTCCCGCCAATCCCCGGCAGGCCCTTCAGTCCTCCCTCATGGGCCTGCTGTCCCGGAACGTGGGATATTTCCTGATGGTTACCTGCCTGCTGGGTGACCGGCAGGCCGTGACCTGGCAGGGGATCCTCCACAGCGTGGGGAACGACTACATCGTGCTCTATCAGCCGGACTATGAGCGATACGTGTCCTGCGATCTGGGCACCGTCAAGTTTGTTCAGTTCCACGACGCCAAGGGCGTCCCCTACTGCGCCGGGGCCCGGGCCTGGCAGGGCCAGATGGGCTGGTAAAGACAGCAAGCGCCCCCTCCGCCTCTCGGCGGAGGGGGCGCTGCTTTTATGTCACAGATATTGGGGCCCTGGGAAGGACCGCTTACCGCCTCCGGCCCCGGTAGCCGCCGCTCCGGTTCCCCCGGTAGCCCCGGCCATAGCGCCGCCGGCGGGAACCCATGACCAGCCGCAGGATGATCAGCAGCACGATCAGCCCCGCCACGGCGGCGGCGGAGATGCGGACCACGGGCCGCTGGATGAACTCGATCAGGTCCCGCTGGAACACCAGCAGCCGGGAGGCGCTCACGTCCTCGTCGGCCAGCAGGTCCACAGTGGCGTACACCGTGTCGCCGTAGCTGAGGGTGATCTCCCCCAGCTTCTGCCCCGCGGCGACGGGGGCGTCCACCTCATCCTGGTCCAGAGTGATGGTCCGCTGAATGTCCTCCAGAGCCAGGTCGTTGGGGATCAGCCGCTCCACGGCTTCGGCGGGGTGGACCTTCACGGAGTTCTGCTCCTGGCTGAGGGCCACCGGCACCTCGTCCACCAGCTCATCCTCGGCTAGAATCACCTGACGGCTGAACTGGTCAAATCCCCAGTCGAACAGGCGGACCGTCTCGGAAAAGCTCTTGGTGTCCTGGGTGCCGTCCTCCAGGGTGACCCGCTCGGCCCCCAGGACCACGCTGACCAGGGTGCGCTCCCCTCTGGTGGCGGAGGCCACCAGACAGTAGCCCGCGTCGCTGGTGGAGCCGGTCTTGATGCCCGTGGCGCCGTCATAGAGGTAGCTGGCGTTGCGGTGGTGGTCAATGAGATAGTTGGTGGTGTAGTAGGTGCGGGTGTCGGGCGATAGGTTGGTGGGGGGGATCTGGAAGGACTTGATGCCGCAGATCCGCATGAAGATCTCGTGGGTCATGGCCTCCTGGGCGATGAGGTACAGGTCCCAGGCGGAGGTGTAGTGGTCCACGCTCTGCAGACCGTTGGTGTTGGCGAAATGGGTGTCCGTGCACCCCAGCTCCGCAGCCCGCTGGTTCATCCGCTCCACGAAGGCGTCGATGGACCCGGCCACCCTCTCCGCCAGGATGTCGGCGGCCTCGTTGGCGGAGACCACGATGATGCAGTTGAGCAGCTGCTCCACCGTCAGCTCCTCCCCCACCTGGATGCCGGCGTTGCTGCCGTCGGGGGGCAGGTTAGCGATGGCCGTCTCCGAGGCGGTGAGTACTGTGTCCAGAGCCAGCTCTCCCCGGTCCACCGCCTCCAGCACCAGCAGGGCGGTCATGACCTTGGTGGTGCTGGCGGGGTAGAGGCGCTCGTGGATGTTCCGGGCGTAGAGCACCTCCCCGGTGTCCGGGTCCGCCAGCAGGGCGGCTTTGGCCTCCACCTCCCAGTCGCCGATGTCTCCCTCCTCAGCCTGGGCCGGAACGGCCAGGGAGAGGGCCAGCAGCAGACAGAAAAAAACTGAGAAAAAACGGCGAGTTTTCATATCAATCTCCAAAAAAATATGGTATACTTTTTCACAGTGTAAGTTTCTTGTGTGTGCCGGCTCCCGGCGGCTTCCGCCGGAAATCGACAGGATACTGTTTCAGTATATCAAAAAAAAGGCGGGAGTTCAACTGTGAAAGTGCCCGGAAAGCTCACAAAAACCGAGGGAATTCTGTTGCTGCTGGGGGTGCTGTTCCTGGCGGCCCTGGCGGCGCTGTACGTCCACATGAGCGAGACGGCGGAGGGGACGGACTACACCATCACCACCGCCCGCCGGCCGGAGGAGCCGGTGACGCCGGAGCCCGCGCCCCTGGTGGACGTGAACACCGCCTCCCTGGAGGAGCTGGACACCCTCCACGGCATCGGCCCGGCCCTGGCCCAGCGGATCATCGACTACCGGGAGGCCAACGGCCCCTTCACCACGGCGGAGGACCTGCTGGAGGTGAAGGGCATCGGCGAGGCAACCCTGGCGGGATTCCGGGACGAGATCACTTTGGGAAACGGGCCGGAGGGAGAAGAAATCGAGACGGCGGAGGAAAATGCTGCATGAAAATATTGGTGGTAGACGACGAGAAGCTGCTGGTGAAGGGGATCAAGTTCAACCTGGAGAACGAGGGCTACCAGGTGGAGTGCGCCTACAACGGCGCCGACGCGGTGGAGCTGGCCCGGACGGGGACCTTCGATCTGATCATACTGGACCTGATGATGCCGGAGATCGACGGGCTGGAGGCGTGTATGCGCATCCGGGAGTTCTCCAACGTCCCCATCATCATGCTCACCGCCCGGGGGGAGGACGCGGATAAGATCATCGGCTTTGAGTGCGGGGCCGACGACTACATCACCAAGCCCTTCAACATCCTGGAGCTGAAGGCCCGGATCCGGGCCATGCTCCGCCGGGCCTCCGGCGGGGCCCAGGGAAAGCCCGACAAGTGCATCACCGTGGGGGATCTGACCCTGGACACGGAGCAGCGGGTGGCCATCCGGGACGGGGAGACTGTGGAGCTCACCGCCAAGGAGTACGACCTCATCGAGCTCCTGATGAAGAATCCCCGGCGGGTGTACAGCCGGGAGAACCTGATGAATGTGGTGTGGGGCTACTCCTACACCGGGGACTACCGCACGGTGGACGTCCACATCCGCCGCCTGCGGGAGAAGCTGGAGCGCACGCCGGCGGAGCCGGAGCACATCCTGACCAAGTGGGGGGTGGGCTACTATTTCAAAGGCTAAGAAGGCGACAATCTCCCTGCAGCTGAAAATCAGCGTCAGCTACATGTCCATCCTCCTCATCGTCCTGGTGCTGATGAACACCTACCCCCTGCTGGTCAGCGAGGACCTGGTGTTCCGCGCCAAGCACACCGCCCTCCAGGCCTCCGCCTCGGCCATCAATACCGCCGTAGCGGGCCTGGAGGAGCTGACGGAGGAGAATGTGGCCCAGGCCATGGAGGCGGTGGAGATCGACGGCGTTTCCCGGGCGGTGGTCACCGACGAGAACGGCCTGGCCCTTTACGACACCCGGGAAGTGGGCAGCGCCGCGGGGTACTATGTGTTCTATACGGAGCTGGTCCAGGCCCTCCGGGGCTACAGCGCGGTCTACAGCGTCTATGAGGAGGGCGCCTTCCGCTCCAGCGCCGCCCAGCCGGTGCTCTATCGCAACCAGATCATCGGGGCTGTATATGTCTACGACTACGATACCCAGCAGGCGTCTCTGCTCAAGGACCTGCAAAACAACCTCATGCGAATCTCCGTGGGCATCGCCATCCTGGTGGTGTGCGTGAGCCTCGCCTTCTCCCGGGGCCTGACCCGGCGGCTGGACAGCCTGCTCACCGCCATCCGGGGCGTTCGGGAGGGGGCCTACAACCAGCGGGCCGTGCTCTCCGGCCACGATGAGTATACCCAGATCGCCGGGGAATTCAATGATCTGGTGGACCGGCTGCAGGAGACGGAGAACGCCCGGCGGCGGTTTGTCTCCGACGCCTCCCATGAGCTGAAGACCCCTTTGGCCGCCATCCGGCTGCTGACGGACTCTATTTTACAGAACGAAAACATCGACGGCGCCACTGTCCGGGAGTTTGTCAGCGATATCGGCCAGGAGGCGGAGCGGCTCAGCCGCATCACCGAGGACCTGCTGCGGCTGACGCGGCTGGACAGCGGCGTGGCGGAGACGCCGGAGCGGGTGGAGATCTCCCCGGTGCTGGAGCGGGTGGTGAAGATGCTGCGGCCGGTGGCGGACGAGAAGGACGTGTCGATCGTTACCGCCTGCTCCGACGGGGCCGCCGCGGCGGCCACCCCGGGGGAGATCCACCAGATTCTCTACAACTTAATGGAAAACGCGGTGAAATATAACCGGAGAGGCGGCTTTGTCCGGGTCTCCGTGGACATGGGGGAGGAGACTGCCACCATCACCGTGGAGGACAACGGCATCGGCATTCCGGCGGAGGACCTGCCCCGGGTCTTCGAGCGGTTTTACCGGGTGGACAAGGCCCGGTCCAGGGCTGCCGGGGGCACGGGCTTAGGGCTGAGCATCGTCAGAGACACCGTCAGCCGCCGGGGCGGCGTTGTCCGCGCGGAGGGCGCGCCGGGCGGCGGTACGCGGTTTATAGTGACCCTGCCCTGCCGGCTGGGAGAGGAGGAGGGACCGTGAGAGGAAAGAGGCTGATCCCGCTGCTGGCGGCACTGCTGCTTCTGGCCGCCTGCGGCCTCATCGCCGAGGACCAGGAGGCTGCCGGCGGCGATCTGATCTACTACCTGGCGGAGGAGGCCAGCGGCAGCGACGCCATTCGGGCGGAGGCTGCGGATCTGGGCCTGCCGGAGGACGCCTCCCTGCAGGAGCGGGCGGAGGCGGTGGTGGAGCGGCTGATCGCCGGCCCGGAGGCCAGTGACCTGGCCAGCCCCATCCCACAGGGGGTGACCCTCCGGTCCCTGGAGCTCCAGGACCAGCGGGCGGTGGTGGACTTCTCCTCCGGCTTCGGCCAGCTGGGCGGCGTGGATCTGACGCTGGCGGACTACTGCCTGACATTGTCCCTGACGGCGCTGGAGGGGATCACCTCCGTCACCGTCACCGTCCAGGGGCGGACCATGGCCCAGCAGCCCAAGCAGGTGCTCCGGGAGAGGGACGTGCTGCTGTCCACCATGGACGACAAGCTTCAGACGGTGGAGGCGACCCTCTACTTCCTCAACGAGAGCGGCGAGCTGGCGGGAGAGCGGCGGACCCTGGACATCTACGAGGGCCAGACTTTGGCGGAGAACCTGATCGCCGCCCTGCTGGAGGGCCCGGAGGACCGCGCCTTGACGGCGGCGATCCCGGAGGGCTTCGGGGTGATCGGCGTGTGGGTGACCGACGGCGTGTGCTATCTGAACTTGTCCTCCGAATCCCTGGCGGAGCTTCCCGAGGACGAGGAGACCCAGCGGCTGATCCTCTGGTCCTTTGCCGAGTCCCTCTACTCCCTGGAGACGGTGGAGTCCCTGCGGCTGCTGTCCGACGGGGAGGAGCTGACCCACTTCGGCTCCATCCCCGTGGAGAGCGTGGCCGTGCGGCCCCAGGGCTGACAGAGCGCGAACCTGGCCCGGCGGGGATGAATCTCCGCCGGGCCTCTACTCATTCCGTTGCAATTCCCCCGGCGCTGTGCTACAATGGCCTGGCGATTTTTTTGACAGCGGGGGAGAGCGACATGAGACTGATCCGCGGACTGGGGAAGGTCCTCTGGTTTGAGCTGCTGTGGAAGGTATTGATCCTGGTGCTGGTCAATCCTCTGTTCCAGGATGTCTACCAGACCTACGTGGCCTCGGTGGGGGTGTCCTTCAACAGCGGCGTTCTGAGCACCTTTCTGAGCCTGAAGGGGGCGGCGCTGTTTGCGGTGCTGTTTCTGGCCGCCGCCGGGCTTATCTTCTTTGAGCTAGCCGTGGTGCTTCACATCCTGGAGCGATGCCGCCGGGGGGAGACCGTGTCCCTGTCCCGGGTGATGGGGCGGGCGGCCTGGGGCCTGGGGACGCTGGGAGGCTGGGGGCTGATCCCCGCCGCCCTCTACTACGTCCTGCTGCTGCCCCTGGTGCAGGTGGGCTACAGCAACTCCATGGTGCCCTCCATCACCATCCCCTGGTTCATCTTCGGGGAGCTGCAGAAGTCCGCCATCGGCCAGGTGGGGATGGTCGCCATTTTCGTGGCCCTCTACGGCCTGTTCCTCCTGCTGCTGTTCGTGCCGGTGGCCATGGCCCTGGAGGGAGAGCGGTTCTTCCCGGCGGTCCGCCGGAGCCTGCGCTGGTGGCGGCGCCTTGGATGGCGGGCCTGGCTCGCCCTGACCACCATGCTGGGGGCCTGGGCCTGGGCGGCCACGGAGATCGCCCGCTACTGGCGGCGGAACTTGCTGGAGAACACGGACTTCGACCGCTACTTCCTCAAGTACCTCCTCTACTCCGAGGCCTTCCGCAAGGACCTGCTCTACTGGCTGGTGATGGCGGTGCTCGTCACCGCCGCCATGGCGGCCTTCCTCTACGCGGCGCTGTCCCTCCTCACCGCCCGGGGCCTGCTCCAGCCGGTGCTGGAGCCCTGTTGGGGGGAGGACGCACGGACGGTGCTGGCCATCCTCTCCCGCCATGTTCAGGCGTTTCGGGAGGCCTGGCGCCGCCGCATGGCGAAAAGGGGCTGGCGGGTCGCGGCGGTTTTGATTTGTCTGGCCCTTGCGGGCTACCTGGCGGCGGGCTGCGTGCGCCCGCCTACCCTCCACACCCCCGTGGTCATCGGCCACCGGGGCTGCATCCACGCCGTGGAGAACTCCCTGGAGGCCGTGGAGCTGGCGGGGGAGCTGGGGGCGGACTACGCGGAGATCGACGTGCAGCTCTCCGCCGACGGGGTGCCGGTGGTGATCCACGACGACAGCCTCTGGCGGCTGGCGGGTGAGATGACCGGCGTAGGCGATTTGACGTGGGCGGAGCTCCAGGCGCTGACCATCCGGGCCGACACCACCCGGGGCCTGGGTCAGACGGCCTCCATCCCCTCCCTGGAGGAGGTGATCCGGGCGGTGCTGGACGGGGAGAGCGGCATGGGCCTGCTCATCGAGCTCAAGCCCGCCGCCGGCCGGGGCCAGGCCCTGGTGGAGGCGGTGACGGAGCTGGTGGAGCGATACGGCTTCGGGGACCGGGCCATGTTCATGTCCCTGGACTACCCCAGCGTGGAGGCCCTCCACGCCGCCCACCCGGAGTGGTGGGTGGGCTACTGCGTCTTCGGCACCACCGGGGACATCGACGAGAGCGTCTGGCGCTACGACATCGACTTCCTGGCGGCGGAGGAGAGCATGATCTCCAACCGCCTGGTGATGCAGACCCGGGAGCAGGGCCTGCCGCTGTACGTATGGAGCGTCTACGACACGGAGAAGATGCTCCAGTACCTGGAGATGGGGGTCAGCGGCATCATCACCGACTGGCCGGAGGAGGCCCGGGCGGTGGCGGACCGGTACCTGGCCTCCCACAGCTGACGGTTTTCTGGACTCCCGGACGATTTCTGGATGAGAGGGGCGGCGCGATATGTCCATCACCGTGGTCCTGCCGAAAAATGAATACAGCGTCTCCCTGGGGGCGGCCCTGCTCCCCCTCCTCCCGCCGGGGAGCCGGTGGGCGGCCCCGGACGACGGCCTGGAGGACCTCCAGGGCGCCCGCCTCCTCTTCGCCGTGGCCCTGGACGAGGGAGGGATGAACCTCTCCTGCTGCCAGATGATCTCCCGGCTGCGCCGGGAGGCCGGGCTGCTGGAGGGCTGTCTGGGGGCGGTGGTGGTGGTGGGCAGGGGGGAGCTCTACACCAAGGAGGTGGCCCGGGACCTGGTGCTGGCGGCCAATCTGGCGGGCTGCGCCTTTCTGGGCCGGCCCCTGGTGGAGGCCACCGGGGACCTGCGGAACTTCTATGTCCAGGCCAGCATCTACCGCACCGACGAGCGCACCGCCTTCCGCATGGCGGTCCAGGAGCTGACCTGGCGGCTGGTCCGCTTCGAGCCCCTGCCCCCGGCCCGCCGCTTCCTGGTGCTCCACGCCTCCCTCCGGGCCACCAGCAACACCCTGGCCCTGTGGGATTTGGTGAAGCGGGGCCTGTCGGGGGAGGCGGAGGTCACGGAGCTGTGCCTGCGGGGGGACACCCTGGCGGACTGCGCCGGGTGCAGCTACACCGCCTGCCTCCACTTCGGCCAGCAGGGGGGCTGCTTCTACGGGGGCCCCATGGTGGAGGAGGTGTTCCCCGCCGTCCGCGCCTGCGACGCCCTGGTGATGCTCTGCGCCAACTACAACGACGCCCTGGCCGCCAACCTCACCGCCTTCATCAACCGCCTGACGGCCCTGTACCGGCAGACCCGGTTCTACGACAAGCGGCTTTACGGCCTCATCGTCTCCGGCTACTCCGGCGGAGACCTCCTGGCCCGGCAGCTCATCTCCGCCCTGAACATGAACAAGAGCTTCTACCTGCCGCCACGGGCCTTCCTCCTGGAGACCGCCAACGACAAGGGGAGCCTGGTGAAGCTCCCCGGCGTGGCGGAGCGGAGCCTGGACTTCGCCCGGCACATGGCGGAGTGAGAAGCGGCCTTGAATAAAAAGATGGGGGAGGACGAGACGATGCATACGGTCCGATTGGACAGGACCCACACGGGCTCAATCTTGGATATTGGCGGAGGCGGCGAGGGGATCATCGGTCGTCTGTACGGCAGGCAGGTCACGGCCATCGACAACCGCCGGGAGGAGCTGGACGAGGCGCCGGAGGGCTTTGAGAAGGTGCTGATGGACGCCTGCGAGATGTCCTTTGCCAGCGCGTCCTTTGACCATGTGTCTTTCTTCTATACCATGATGTTCATTGCCAAGGACAAACAGCGCCGGGCCCTTGCGGAGGCCTGCCGCTGCCTGCGGCCCGGCGGCACGCTGGAGATCTGGGACGCGGCCTTCGAGAGAGCGGAGCCCTTCGTCACGGAACTGGCGGTCTATGTCGCCGGGGAGCGGATCGATGTCTCCTACGGTGTGTGGGAGGAGGGGGCCTCCCAGAACCTTCTCCGCTTTCAGGAGATGGCTGAGGGCCTGGGCTTGTCCGAGGAGGTCTGCGAGGAGGCGGAGGGGCACTTCTATCTGCGCTGGCGGAAGAATACCGCATAAGCGGGAGGGTGTCGGCAGACCTGCCTGCCTCTGTCAGGCAAACGAAAGAGCGCGCGCCGCGGGCGCGCTCTTTTTTGCAAATCTCACCCTTGACAACAGTACGGATTCGTAATATAATGCCCACTCGGTACGTACGGATCCGTACAAAGAAAGGGGCGCGGCCCATGAATGAATATGACAAGATGCTCCGCCGGCTGTATCTGGCCACCAACAGGATCGACGGGGGATATTACTTCTTTGCCCGGGGGGCGGAGGTGAAGGAGAACGTCCTGGCCCTCCTCTACGCCCTGGACGACGGCCAGCCCCACACCCAGGCGGAGATCGCCCGGGACTGGCAGATCCCCAAGACCACGGTAAATACCAATATCAAGGAGCTGAAAGCGGCGGGGTACGTGGCGTTCCTGCCCAGCCAGGCGGGCCGGGAGAAGGCCCTGGTCCTCACCGAGGCGGGCCGGGCCTACGCCAGGCGGGTCCAGCGGGGGATGTACGAAGCGGAGCGGACTGCCCTGGAGCGGACCCTGGAGCGGTTTTCCCCGGAGTTCGTGGACGCCATGGACTATTTTGCAGACTGTATCTGTGAGGAGCTGAGCCGCCGCGCGCCTCAGAAAGGAGACAAGTGAGCTGTTTATGGATTCCTATACCCTCTTTACTAAGACGCCGCCGCTGCGGCTGTTTTTCTTTGCCGCCCTGCCCGGGGCGGTGAGTATGCTGGCCTCTGCCCTGTACGGGCTGATCGACGGTATCTTTGTCGGCCGCATCCTGGGGGAGACCCCCTTCGCCGCCCTGAACCTGGCCATGCCCTTTGTTATCATCAACTTCGCCCTGGCGGATCTGATCGGCGTGGGCTCCTCGGTGCCCATCTCCATCGCCCTGGGGCGGAAGCGTGAGGACCACGCCAACAACATCTTTTCCAGCGCCTGTCTGCTGATCCTCGCCGCCGGCGTCCTCACTGGAGCCGTCCTTTACGCCGCTGCCCCGAGTCTCATTGCACTCATGGGGGCGGAGGGGGATTTCGCGGCCCAGGCGGTGCAGTACCTGCGGGTGTACGCTCTGTGCTCCCCGGTGACCACCATCGTCTTTGCCCTGGACAACTACCTGCGGATCTGTGGAAAGGTCCGCTACAGTATGTTCCTGAACATCCTCATGTCGGTAGCCAGCGTGGTGGCGGAGTTCCTGCTCCTCTATGTGTTCCGCTGGGGCATTCAGGGCGCGGCCCTGGGTACCTGCCTGGGGATGATGGTGTGCGCTCTGTTGGGTCTGGTACCCTTCCTCACCGGGAAGCTCCAGCTCCGCTTTGTCCGCCCCAGGCTGTCCTGGGATATGATCCGGCAGATCGTGTCCTGCGGGGCCCCCAACTTCCTCAACAACATCGCCGGGCGGCTGACCTCCATCCTGATGAACATGCTGCTGGTCCGCCTGGGCGGGGAGCGGGCGGTGTCCATCTACGGCATCCTCATGTATGTGGAGGGCGTCATCCAGCCCCTGCTCTACGGCATGTGCGACTCCCTCCAGCCCGCCGTGGGCTGCAACTGGGGGGCCGGGGAGATCGGGCGGGTGAAGGCCATCGAGCGGTGCTGCTTCACCGCCAGCGCCGTACTGTCCCTTCTGTCCACCGCGGTGATCCTCCTGTTTCCCGAGCCCATCGCGGTCCTGTTCATGGGGGAGGCCGGCGGGGACTTCCTGGCGGAGATGGTGTTCGCCCTGCAGCTTTTCGCCCTCACCTACCTGACCCGCTGGTTCTCCTTCGCCACCCAGAGCTGGATGCTGGCCATCGAGAAGCCCCTGTACGCCTCCCTGATCTCCGTGTCCACCGCCCTGGTGTTCCCGGTGCTGCTCATCGTGTGTTTGTGGCCCCTGGGGCTGACGGGGCTGTGGATGAACTTCGCAGGTACCGCCCTGCTGGCGGCCCTGTTGTCCATCTGGGTGCTTCTGCGGCTGCGGAAATCCCCAGAGTGGCAGGGGAAATAGTGTTTATGTACGGGGGCTTCGGCCACTATGCCCCGGGAGTTTTCGGGGACTCCGCCCCCTCGCCAAAGAGGTTGCCCCCTTGCGCCCCAGGAGTGCTCACTGTTAGACAGGACATTGGGAGGTTATGCGGGGGATTCCAAAGGGGGCATTGCCCCCTTTGTGTCGTCGTGGGGGAGGGATACATAAGGGAGGGACCCCATCGAAAGGGTCCCTCCC
>NBJMC04203__coassemble_401_pt1 | contig 26701 bp, 20 predicted proteins | sample NBJMC04203__metabat2_high_PE_008 | metagenome-assembled genome bin NBJMC04203
GGTAGCCAGGGTCACGATGAAGGAGGGCATCCCGAACTTGTGGCGGGACCAGGCGTGGAACACGCCCAGCAGCATGCCCACGGCGACGGCGGCCACCACGCCGATGACGGCGCCCAGCGCCAGGGGAATGCCGGCAACATCGTTGAGGGTCTTGGAGATCCAGGCGACGATCACGGCGCTCAGGGCCACCTGGGAGCCCACGGACAGGTCGATCTCGCCGGCGATCATCACCAGGCACATGCCGTAGGCGATCACGCCCTTCATGGCGGAGTTGCGCAGCACGTTGAGAAGGTTGCTCGGCGTCAGGAAAGCCGGCTCCGCGATCGCCAGAACGATGATGATGACCACCAGCAGTAGCTCGATCATGTGGTCCAAAAGGAAGTTGTTGGTCTTTTTCTTGGAAAAAAGACTCATTTCAGGCATCTTTTTCAGTTTTTGGCTCATTCTATTGTTCCTCCCATGCAGTCAGCATAAAGCTGGTCGATCGTCAGATCTTCAGGATAGACCTCACCGATGATGTGGCCCATGTGCATAATCAGGATCCGGTGGCAGACCTCCAGCAGCTCCTCCAGCTCGGAGGACACAAAGATGCTGGACACGCCCTTTCGAGCCTGGTCCCACATGATCTGGAAGATCTGCTGCTTGGCATTCACGTCGATGCCCCGGGAGGGCTCGTCGTACATCATGATAGCGGGGTCCGTATTCAGCCAGTTGCCGATGACGACCTTCTGCTGATTGCCGCCGGACAGGGACCCCACGGCGGCCATCAGGCCGGGGACCTTGATCTGAAGGTCGTCCACCTGCCGCTGGGCCATCTCCTTCCGGCGCTTCTTGTTGATGACGTGGTGGTCGGAGATCTTGTCCAGGCAGGCGTTGCACAGGTTGTCCCGGATGGAGTGGATCAGGATGACGCCCTGGTTTTTCCGCTCCTCCGGCGTCAGGCCCATGCCCATGTGCTTCATCTGCTCCGGGGTGGCCTTGCGGCTCATGACCTGGCCGTTTACCGTGATCTGGCCGCTGTCGTACCGCCTGCTGTGCAATGAGTACCCCGCCGCGAAGTAAGAAAGTGCGGTCCGGAGGGAGGAGAGCAGGGTGAAACTGGATCGGGCGGAAATGCTGCGGCAGATGGACCCAGAACTGAGGGAGGTGTACGCCTCGCTCACCCCTTACCGGGTGGAGTCCTATGACGGGCTCTGCGCCATTCGGGCCGCCGAGCTGATGGCGGCCAGGGCGGAGCGTCCGGCGCGGGACGGGGTCCGGCTGGAGGAAAAGACCATCCCCGGCCTCGGAGAAGGGGAGACGGTCTCTGTGCGGGTCTGCCGTCCGGAAACAGGGCCGGAGCGGCTGCCGGTACTGGTGTACTTCCACGGCGGAGGCTGCATCATCGGCTCGGCGGAGCAGGATGACGCCGCCTGCATCGACCTGGCCCGCCGGGAGCGGTGCGTGGTGGTAAATGTGGATTACCGACTGGCGCCTGAATTTCCGGCGCCGGCCGGGCAGCTGGACGGCTGCGCGGCCTGGCGGTGGCTGTGTGCCGGTGGCGCGGACGAGCTGGGCGTCGACCTGGAACGGTCCATCTTCTTCGGCGGAAGCGCCGGCGGGAACATGGTGCTGGGCGCCGCGCTGCGGCTGCTGGACCAGGGATCGCGGATGCCTGCGGCCCTCGTTCCGCTGTACCCCATGCTGGACGACCGGGGAAATACCCGCTCCCTCCAGGATGTGGTGGACGACAGCCTGTGGGGACGGGATCAGAACGCGAGAGCGTGGGAGTACTATCTCCATGGACTGGAGAGCGGGCCCTGTCCGGAGGCGGATGCCTACGCGGCCCCGGCCCGCCGGGAGCACTTTGACGGTTTGCCGCCGGTCTTTACCTACGTGGGCGTGCTGGATCTGTTCCGGGACGAGACCTTGGAGCTGGTCCAAAAGCTGGCGGCCGATGGGGTCCCCACAACCTTCACCCTGTATCCCGGCTGCTTCCACGCCTTTGATCTTTATGTACCGGATGCCCAGGTGTCCAGGCGGGCCCGGGAGGCTCTGCATACGTATATACAGTCGGTCTTCCAAAGTGTATCGTGATCGGGGACCTTTTGCCGGTATGCCTCTCCTCATGGAGAAGTTTTCCCGCTTTTTATGCCGAAAGCTTCCGCTTTCGCCTTCTGACAACAGCAGTCCATTGATAGAACGAGGCGGCCCATTCGTCTGCGAATGGGCCGCCTCGTTCTATCGTTCTGTTAAGGCTCTGCAGCCAGCCACTGCATATTTTCAGTGAGAGGTTCTCCCTTTGCCGGTGTCAATTGTAAAGCCCGCTGCGGCGGTTGCGGTAAAATCGGACGGACGCCCGATAGGACAGGGCCGTCAGCGCCGCCACCAACACCGCGCCGCCCCCGATCAGCAGAGGCGCCGGCAGGGCGATGAGGGATGCCAGCAGAGCCATCAGCTCCTCCTCCCCGGCGATGGTGAACCATCCGCCCACCAAAGCGGCCGTAGCGATGAGCAGCGTCATCTGCACGACACGTCCCTTCTCCACCCCGAAGCGGTAGGACAGGGGGATGCCCAGGTCCGTCATAATGAGGACCATGGCCGCCAGCGCGCTCATCAGTTCCAGAGCGCCGGGCCAGTCCGGGGCCTGGCCGGAGATGAGGCCCTGGGCGGCCCGCCCCAGGAGGATCACCGCCGCGGCGAAGGCCATGGACAGCAGGCTCAATACGTACTTGCTCCCCACGATCTGGCCGGGCCGGTAGGGCAGCATGGCGGCGTACCGGTCCCAACGGCACTTCTCGTCGTAGGTGATGGTGCTGATGGGGAGCAGGAAAGCCAGGACCAGAGCGTAGGTGGCCCCGAAGGTCTCCATTTGAGGGATGACGGAAAACACCAGGGCCAGCACCACCACCAGGCGCATCTGTTTGTCCGCCACATAGAGGTCCTTTCTCAGCAGAGCGGTCATTGTTCTTCCTCCTTTGCCAAATGCAGAATGATGTCCTCCAGGGTGGCCCGGTCCACCACCATGTCCCGGGGCGCCCGGTCCCGTTCCACCAGGGCCTCCGCCCCGTACTGGCCCAGGCGCACCCCGTGGAGGGCGGCGGGGTCCACACGATTCAAGTCCTCCCGGCCGCACTTGAGAATGCCGTACCGGTCCAGCAGCACGTCCTTCTCCTCGCACAGCACCAGCCGCCCCTTCTCCAGGAAGGCCACGTAGTCGCAGATCTTCTCCAGGTCGCTGACGATGTGGCTGGAGATGAGCACCGCGTGGCCGTCCTGGGCGGCGAAGTCCGCGAACACCTCCAGCAGCTCCTCCCGGACCATGGGGTCCAGGCCGCTGGTGGCCTCGTCCAGGAGCAGCAGCCGGGCCCTGTGGGACAACGCGGCGGCGATGCCCAGCTTCATGGTCATGCCCCGGGAGTACTCCTTGAACTTCTTGTTTCCGGGGAGCTGGAATTTGTCCAGCCACCGCTCGTAGGCGTCCTGCTCCCAGTTTCGGTAGGTGTCGGCCATGATCTTCCCCAGCTGCCTGGCGGTGATGAACTCCGGCACGCAGGTCTCGTCCAGCACCACGCCGACCTCCTCCTTCACCTTCTGGAACTCCTGGCTCTTGTTGTCCACCCCCAGGACCTCCACCGTGCCGCCGTCCCGCTCCATGGCGTCCATGATGAGCCGGATGGTGGTGCTCTTCCCGGCCCCGTTGGCCCCCACCAGACCCAGGACGCAGCCCATGGGCAGGGTCAGGTCCAGGCCCTCCAGGGTGAAGTCCTTGTACCGCTTGGTCAGTCCTTTGATCTCTATGGCGTTCATGTTCCTTATTCCTCCTCGCTCAACACGCGCAGCATGTTGTCTAAATCCTCTAACGTCAGGCCGCACTGGCGGCCCAGGTCCACCGCGGCCTGGAGGTGCTCCTCGATCTCCCGCAGCCCGGCCTCCTTCTGCAGCTCCAGGTCCTGCTCCGACACGAAGCAGCCCTTGCCCGCCACGGTGTAAATGTATCCATCCCGCTCCAGCTCCTCGTAGGCCCGCTTGGTGGTGATTACGCTGATCCGCAGGTCCCGGGCCAGGGCCCGGATGGAGGGCAGGGCCTCCCCGGGCTTCAGCCGCCCCGTGGCCACGGCGCCCTTGATCTGCCGGCAGATCTGCTCGTAGATGGGCTGGCCGCTGGAGTTGCTGATGATAATGTCCACGGCTTCACCTCCGTCTTTCTGTATATGTACAGTATATACAGTAATTACAGTTTGTCAAGGGGAAACCGGAAAATTCCAAGAGAAATTTTGGGGAGGCCGGCGCGGCGGAAAAACATGGGACAAAACAGGCAAAGATTTTTCAAATATTTTACTTTTGGGGTTGTTCTTTCTCCAAAACTGTGATATAACACCATACTGCCGGAAAGGCGGTCCGCACGTCGGAGCCCAAACTATTTTTGCTATGAGGTGGCTGTCTCTATGGAAAAAGTAAAAAAGAAGGGCCAGGGCTACCAGATCGACATGGTCCACGGCCCTCTGGCCGGGAAGCTCCTGGTGTTTGCCATCCCGCTGATGCTCTCCAGCATCCTGCAGCTCCTGTTCAACGCCGCCGACGTCATCGTGGTGGGGCGCTGGTCCGGGAGCCAGTCCCTGGCCGCCGTGGGCTCCAATACCTCCCTCATCAACCTGATGGTCAACCTCTTTGTGGGCTTCTCCGTGGGCACCAACGTGGTGGTGGCCCGGGACCTGGGGGCCGGCCGGGAGGAGGACGTGCGGGACAGCGTCCACACCTCCATCGCCCTGTCCCTGGTCAGCGGCGTAGCGCTGATGGGACTGGGCCTGCTGCTGAGCCGGCAGATGCTGGAGCTCATGGGCTCCCCGGAGGACGTCATCGGCCTGGCCGCCGTGTACCTGCGGATCTACTTCTGCGGCATGCCCGGCAACATGCTCTATAACTTCGGCGCCGCCATCCTCCGGGCCCAGGGGGACACCAAGCGGCCCCTCTACTTCCTCACCGCCGCAGGTATCATCAACGTGATTTTGAACCTGGTGTTCGTCATCGTCTTCCATATGGACGTGGCCGGCGTGGCCCTGGCCACCATCATCTCCCAGTACGTGTCCGCCATTCTGGTGCTGCTGACCCTGATGCGGGACAAGGGTCCCCTCCGGGTGGACCTGCGGGCGCTGCGGCTGGACATGAAGGTGGTGCGGCGCATCCTCCAGGTGGGCCTGCCCGCCGGGTTCCAGGGCATGGTGTTCTCCATCTCTAACGTGGTCATCCAGTCCTCCATCAACTCCTTCGGCTCCACCGTGGTGGCCGGCTCCGCCGCCTCCTCCAACATCGAGGGCTTCGTCTACGCCGGCATGAACGCCTTCTACCAGACGGCCCTGACCTTTACCAGCCAGAACTACGGCGCCTGCGAGTGCAAGCGGGTGGACCGGATCATGGGCCTGTGCCTGCTCTACAGCGGCCTCATCGGCCTGGTGCTGGGGAATCTGGCCTACCTCTTCGGCTATCCCCTGGGCTCCATCTACGCCCCCGGCCAGGAGGAGGTCATCGCCCAGGCGGTGGACCGGCTGTCCATCTGCTGCACCACCTACTTCCTCTGCGGCCTGATGGACACCCAGGTGGGCGTGCTCCGGGGCATCGGCTACTCGGTGGTGCCCATGATCGTGTCCCTGGTGGGCTCCTGCGCCCTGCGGCTGCTGTGGGTGGCCACCATCTTCCAGCTGAACCGCACGCCTGAGATGCTCTACCTCTCCTACCCTGTCAGCTGGGCCATCACCGCCGCCACCCACTTCGTCTTCTTCCTCTTCATCCGCAAGCGGGCCTACGCCAAGGCCGTCGGCGTCCACGCCATCAATTAGAAAAATACATAGAAGCGAAAAAGTCCCCCGGACCGCGGCCCGGGGGACTTTTTTGACAGTCGGCTGTTATGAAACAGGGACCTCCTCGCTCTCGGCGAAGGGGTCGCCCAGGGGCGGCGGGTCCTGGACAGGCGTTTCCGGCTCCGGCTTCGCCGGGGGCTCCGGGGCCGGCTTCCACTCCAGGTTCACCCCCGTTTCCCGGTCGAACAGGTGGGCGGCGCTGCCCCGGAAGGTGAAGCGCACCGGCGTGCCCATGGCGAGGGCGCGTTCCCGGGTCTCCAGCTCCTCCTCGGACACCGGTACCACGATGACCACATCCCGGCCGCAGGCGTCCACATGGATATGGATGGCGCTGCCCATCATCTCCGACACGTCCACGCTGGCGAAGATGGCGTTGTCGGCGGTGGTGAGGACCATGTGCTCCGGGCGGACCCCCAGGGTGACGGGACCGCTCTCCACGCCGCCGTCCGCCAGCCGCCGGCACTTCTCCGGGGAGAGGGTAACCGTGGCCCCGGCCAGGGACACATAGTACCGATCTCCCTCCCGCACCAGCTCCGCGTCAAAGAAGTTCATCTGGGGGGTGCCGATGAATCCCGCTACAAACAGGTTGGCGGGGTGGATGAACACCTCCTGGGGGGTGCCCACCTGCTGGATGTAGCCCTCCTTCATAATGACGATCCGGTCCCCCAGGGTCATGGCCTCGGTCTGGTCGTGGGTGACGTAGATGAAGGTGGTGTTGATCCGCTTGCGGAGCTTGATGATCTCCGAGCGCATCTGGTTGCGGAGCTTGGCGTCCAGGTTGCTCAGGGGCTCATCCATCAGGAATACCTGGGGATTGCGGACGATGGCCCGGCCGATGGCCACCCGCTGGCGCTGTCCGCCGGAGAGGGCCTTGGGCTTCCGGGCCAGCAGCTCCGAGATGTCCAGAATCTCCGCCGCCTCCCGGACCTTCTGGTCGATGACCCGCTTGGGGAGCTTCCGCAGCTTCAGGCCGTAGGCGATGTTGTCATAGACGGTCATGTGGGGATAGAGGGCGTAGTTCTGAAAGACCATGGCGATGTCCCGGTCCTTGGGGGGCACATTGTTCACCAGACGGCCGCCGATATAGATCTCCCCGTCGGTGATGGCCTCCAGCCCCGCCACCATCCGCAGGGTGGTGGATTTTCCGCAGCCGGAGGGCCCCACCAGGACGATGAACTCCTTGTCGGCGATCTCCAGGTTGAAGTCCTGGACCGCCACCACGCTGTTGTCGTATACCTTTTTTACTTTCCGTAAGCTCAGGTCTGCCATAGTCGGTCATTCTCCTCCGGCGTTCTTCTCATATTCCTTCTCCAGCCGCTGCTCCCGGCGCTCCTCCACGGCGGCCTCCACCCGCTCCGGCACCGCCTTCTTTACATAGCGGTAGCCCCGGCGGATGTACTTGACGGCGATCACCACGGCGAAGGTCAGGGGGCACAGGGCGAAGAGGACCGTCAGCGCCAGCAGGGCGGCGGCGTAGTCCTCCGTCAGGCGCAGGGCGTTCTCCCAGTAGGGGTAGATGACGCCGTTGGTCCGCATGGACCGCTCGCCGAAGCTGCCGATCACCGCCAGCAGGTTCTCCAGGGAGTAGCGGCTGCTGTTCTCCACCACATCCCCGTCCTCTACAGGGAAGCTGTCGGTCATGATGTTCTTGGCGTAGCCGGAGATGGGGTCCGGCATGACGATCTCGTAGCAGCTGATGGAGGCGTCCTCCACCAGCTCCTGGAGGGCGGAGAAGGACAGGAAGATCCCGCCCTCCCCGTCGTAGGCCCGCCGGGTGGCGAAGTCGTCCTCCCGGGCTACCACGCCGGCCACCACGAAGGGCTTTCCCCCAATGGTCATGGACATCCCCGTCAGGTCCACCCCGCCGAAGAGCCGCCAGGCCATCTCCTCGTCCAGCACCACCAGGTCGTCCATCAGGTCGTCCTCGGAGATGTAACTGCCGGAGCGGAGGGTCAGGGGGTGGAAGTAGAAGAAATCTCCTCCCACGCCGATGGCGTCCACGGTGGCGGAGCCGTTCTCGGCGGAAACGGTCACCTCTGCCTGGCCGCTGTAGGCGTCCAGATACAGCTTGCCGCCCTCGGGAGCCTCCAGGGACTCCTCCACGAACCGGGTCTCCAGGCTCTGGCGGAAGTTGTAGATGTCCTCCACCGTCTTTCCCTGCCCCACCGGCAGGTAGCAGGCCAGCTGGGCGAACCGGGTCTCGCTGTCTCCGCGAAACCGCTCCGCGGCGGAAATGGACCCGGAGGCCCCGCTGACGTACCGCAGTCCCAGCCAGGAGGCCAGGGACGCCAGCACCAGTACCACGTTGAGGCACACCAGGAACCACTGCTTGAAGCCGAAGCCCCGGATGTCCTGGAGCACCTGCCGGCCCAGTTCACGCGGCTTCATCATGCGCCATCCACCATCCTGACCAGCTCGCCGGCCTCCAGGGGCTTGCTGGAGGTTGTGATCACGTAGTCGTTGTTGGAGCTCAGGCCGGAGACCGCCGCGCTGGTGTCGTCCTCCGCCAGGACCTGCACGTCCACGCGCGTGGCCGTATAGCGGTTGCCCAGGGGGGTGCTCTTGGAGGTGACCACCAGGACAAAGCTGCCGTTGGTGTCCTCCCGCAGGGCGCTCTTGGGGATGATGGCGTCATAGTTGGCGCTGCGCTGGCCGATGGAGAGGGTGAGGGAGGCGCCGGCCTCGATGTCCCCGGTGACCCGGAACACCAGAAGACGGCCCTGGCCGGGCTTATCCGGGTCGGCGGTGATGCCCTCCAGGGTAGCGGTGACGCTGTTGCCCCAGTAGTAGTTGCTCACCTCGGCGGTGTCGCCCACCTTCACCTGCTGGGCCTGCTCATTGGTGACGGGGATCTTGATGGTGTAGCCCCGGTCCACCACCTCGATGACGGCCATGGCCTGGCCGGGGGTGGTCTCCTTGCCGGCGGAGACGTTGATGGCGCTGATGGTGCCGGAGACGTTGGCGGTGATCTCCGTACCGATGGACTCGCTGGTGTATTTGTCCACCAGCTCCTGCTGCTTCTGGATCTGAAGGCGGGTGGCCTGGAGGCCCAGATTGTCCAGCTGCTTGTCAATGTCCGCGCCGTTCAGGGCTTTCTCCAGCTCCTGCTCCTTCTCGGCGATGGTGTCCACCGCCGCGTCATAGGCGGTCTTTTTCTCCTGCAGGGCAGTCACGTTCTCCGTCAGGGTGGTGATGCGGGCGGTCTGCTCCCGCTGGGCCGCCTCATAGAGGTTGATCTGGGCCTTCAGATCGGCGTTGTCCGCCTCGGCGTCCTCCAGGGTGTCCTCCGCGTCCCGCAGCTCCCGCTGGGCGGAGCGCAGCTCGCTTTCCGCGTCGTCCAGCTTACTCTGGATAGCCCGGCGCTGCTCGCTGGCGCTGCCGGAGGCGATGTCCTGGTCGGCAACCAACCGGTCATAGGCTGTCTGCTTAGACGCCACATCGTTTTGGGCCGATAAAAGGGCGTCATAGGCGGTCTGATAGTCCTGCAGATCTCCTTCAGACGGATCAGAGGCCGGAACCGCCGTCCGGGTTGTCCCGCCCTCCTCGCCTGTTCCACCGCCGGTGGTGGGAGGGGTAGTGACATATTGCGTCAAATATGCTTCGATATAGACCTGATTGTTTCCGCTGATCTCCTGGGGCGTATCTGTTCCTGTGTTGATACTTGTGACAGAATATCCATCGTTCCTGACTGCCTCTATCAGCGCCCCTAGGTCAGATTTATAGGCCAGCCAGTCGCTTCGCCATGTATTTTTCGCCTTTTCCAGCGCAGTCTTGGCGTCCGCGATCTGCCGGTCCAGGTCCACGCTGCCGCCGGACTCCAGCTCGTCCAGCTGCTGCTGGTAGGTATCCACGGCGGTCTGGGCGGTAGACACCTTCTGGGTCCACTCGGTGACCGCGGCCTGGGCCTCCTGGAGGGCGGGGTCGTCGGCGAGGGCGTCGTTGAGCTCGGAGAGCATCAGCTCCAGCTGGCTCAGCTCCGTCTTGGCGGCGGCCAGGTCACCTTTGGCGTAGGAGATCTCCGCATCGGTGACCGCGTTGGCGTCCCGGTCCGCCTGGGCCTTCTCCAGATCCTCCCGGAGAGTCTTGACGGTCAGATCGTCGGCGGCGTAGCCCTTGGACAGCTCCAGCAGCTGCTTCTGGTAGTTGATGTTTAGGGTCTGGAGCTGCTCCTGGGCGTCCTTCAGCTCCTGGCTCTCCACGTCCCCCAGCACGAACAGAAGATCGCCTTGGTTGACGGTGTCTCCCACCTTCACGCACACAGAGCGGACCTCTCTCGTCTGGTCCAGGACCACCTCATAGCTCTCGTTGGCGGAGACGGTGCCGCTGCCCCGGATGCGGGCGTTGATGGTGCCGGAGGTGACCAGGGTGGTGCTCACCTCCGCCAGGGAGCGGTTCATAATGGTGTTGGAAAAGAAGGTGAGCACCAGCAGCACCGCCAGGAACACAATGGCGATGGTCTTGATCAGCTCTCTCTTCTTCGACTTCTCTTTCACTTCCATAGACTCAAATTCTTCCTTTCACTGGGGTCAGCCTAACCTTTGACGGAGCCCTGGTGGGCGATGCCCTCCACCAGGTAGTCCTCGCCGTGGAGGAACAGGAGGATGCAGGGTACCATATAGATGGTGGCGATGGCGAAGGCCAGCCCCACCTCGTTGGCGTTGATGGTGCTCAGATACACCGACAGCGGATGCTTGGAGGCGTCCTCCAGCAGGATGATGGGCTGCTCCACCATGTTCCAGTAGTCGATGAACACCAATATGGCGATGGAGTACAGGGCGCTGCGGCACTGGGGCAGGCAGATGTCCTTGAAGATCTGCCACTCGCTGGACCCGTCCAGCTTGGCCGCCTCGATGAGGGAGGCGGGAATGCGCCGCATGAACTTGGTCAGCAGAAATACGGAAAAGGGGGCGAACATGCCGGGGAAGATGATGGCCCAGCGGGTGTTCAGAATCCCCAGCCACTGGCTGACCAGATAGTTGGGCACCAGGGTCACCTGGTAGGGCATGAGCATCAGGATCACATAAAAGAAGAAAAGAAAGCTCCGCACCTTCCCCCGCCAGCGGGTGAAGCCGTAGGCGGTGATGGAGGCCACCCCCACCTGGAGCACCACGATGGGCACCACCAATATCACGCTGTTCCAGAACTTCAGCAGGTAGTCCGGGCTCTTGAACAGAACGGTGATGTACTGGGACAGGCTCACCTTGTCGGGGATGAACTTCAGATTCACCGTCTCGGAGATGTAGGCGTTCCCGGAGACGCTGGAGAACACCTTGCCGTAGTTGGCGGCGATCTCGCTCTGGGTCATGAAGGAGTTGGTAAAAGTCAGCACCGTGGGCAGAAGAAACGCCACGGCGAAGAAGGCCGCCAGCACCGTCAGGACCCCACGGCCGAAATACCGCTTTTTGATCATCCCTCCACATCCTTTCCGAAGATGTCCTCCACCTTAAACAGCAGAGCGATGAGGGCCACCATCACAATGGCCAGCAGCACCGCCGCCGAGGACATCTTCTGGTAGTCCGGCTGGGCGAAGGTGTTGTTCATGAAGTGCTGCAGCATGTAGAGCCCCTCGTAGGGGTAATTCCCCGTCAGCAGGTAGATCTCCCGAAACACCTTGAAGGAGTTGATGATGGAGAGAATGGTGACAAACAGCACCGTGGGGGAGAGGTAGCGCAGCTTGATGTTGAAGAACTTGTGGGCGGCGGAGGCCCCCTCCACGTCCGCCACCTCCAGCAGCTCCTTGGGGATGTTGTTCAGGGCGGCCATGAACAGGATCATGTTGTACCCCAGGTTCTTCCAAAGGAAGAGGATGATAATGACCATCATGCACCAGCCCGGGGCGTTGAGCCAGTCCACCGGCTGCCAGCCGAAGGGGGCCAGCATGGCGTTGAGGGTGCCGTTGCGGTGGAACACCACCTGCCAGATGAGCACCACCGAGGCCACGGGGACCATCGTGGGGCTCAAAAAGAAGGTGCGGAACCAGCTTTTGCAGGGGATGCGGCACTCCAGAATCAGGGCCAGCCCCAGGCTCAGCACCACCGCCAGGGGCACGGCCAGGATGGAGAAGATGGCGGTATTCTTGGCGGCGGTCTGGAAGGAGTAGTTCTGGAGCACGGAGATGAAGTTGTCCAGGCCTACGAACTCCGGGTTGATGGGGCTGCGGATCACCGAGTACCAGACCACCACCAGGAAGGGGGCGATGAAAAACACCGTCACCCCCAGCACGCTGGGGCCCAGAAAGCCAATGCTCCGCAGCAGATCCAGCACCCGCTCATTGCTCCGGTCCCACAGCCGGCGGGCCGGGGCCGGCGGCTTCGGGGCGCCGGACCGCCGTATTCTCTTTTTCAGGGGGGCGGCCGGGGCGGATACCGCCCCGGCCCGCTCCCCGCGGGGTTTAAAGATTCTCATTGATGTAAAGGGTCACGCGGCTCTGGATCTGCCGGGCGGCGTCCTGGGCGGTCTTGTCGCCGTTGAAGAAGCCCTGAGCCTCACTGTTTACGATGTCGTAGATCTCCTGGTCGTAGCTGTAGATGGAGTCGATGGCGTTGTAGAGGGCCATGAACTGGTCGTACTCCTCCTGGCTGGTGGCGTAGATGTCCACCATGATGTCGCCCATGCCGTAGCCCATGGTGGAGATCTCAATGGGATTTCCGTTCTCGTCCAGCACCGGGTCTCCGTTCTCGTCCAGCTCGTACTCCGGGGTCATGGCCTCCTCCATGGCTTTGTCGAAGTCCTGCTTGTTGACGTAGAACTCATAACCGCCCCACCAGTCCTCTTCATCGCTCTGGGGCAGAAGGAGCTCCCGCATGAAGGACCAGGCGCCCTCCTTGTCCTTGCAGGTGGTGGACATGGCCATGCCGCTGCCGATGTTAAAGCTGCTGCCCACGCTGCCGTCCTCCATGGGATAGCCGATGAAGGAGAAATCGCCGTTGAAGATGGCCTCATAGAGCTGCATGTCCGCCAGGTCGGACAGGTACAGGTCCATGAGCATCTGCTGGCCGTTCTGGACCCGGGTGGCGTCGTCCACGTACTCCTCGTTGTTGTAGTCGTACTCCAGGGGGAAGGTGTTGCAGAACTCCAGCAGGGAGATGAGGTTCTCGCTGTCAAAGGAGCAGGTGCCGTCGTCCCAGTTCACGAAGTTGTCCAGGTTCATGGCCAGGACGTTGGAGAGCATTCCCTCCTTGGTATTCCCCTGGCCGAAGAGCTGGCAGCCATCGGGCATGGTGGCCAGCGCCGCCTCCATGTCCGCCACGGTCCAGCTCATCCGGTCGCCCACCACGCTGGTGGCGCCCACGGCGGTGCGGATGGTGAAGGAGCTGAAGATCTGGTAGAGCTTGCCGTCCTGCTCCGCGGCCTGGAGCACGTTCTCCATCAGGGCCTCCCGGCCTCCCAGCTCGGTGTCGGCATCGATGTAGGGCCACAGGTCCTCCAGAATGTCCTTGGCGCCGTACTGGCGGATGGGCAGGCCGCTGGTGGACAGAATGTCCGGCACGTTGCCGGCGCCAATCTCCGTGTTCAGCCGGGTCAGGCCGGCGTTGTAGTCCTCGTCGGTGTTGTACTCGGAGTAGTCAATGACCTCGATGCGGTAGTCCTTGTTGGAGCGGTTGAACTCCAGGATGGCGTTGCGGACGTCGTAGTCCAGGTACATGCAGCCGTAGGTCAATATCGTCTTGTCCGCCAGGACGGAGGCGTCGGTCTCCGTCAGAATGGCCAGCTCGTAGGTCTCGCTGCCGCCCCGACTCCAGCTGTTGGTCATGGCCACCACCCGGCCGTCCTCCAGGAAGGTGAAGAACATCAGGTCCCCGGAGTTGATATCGGAGTCGATCCAGTTGAGGAGCCGGACGCCCTCCTGGGTCTCGGGGTCGTAGCCGTAGATGGACTCGCCGTTCTGGTAGTAGAACAGGTACTTGCCGCCGCCGGGGTAGATGTTATAGACGCTCACAGGCATGTCGTACTCCGTGCCCCAGTCCTGGGCGGCCACGTCGATGACCCGCATGACCTGCCGCCGGGTGGTCTGGTCCGCCTCGTCCGGCACGCTGCAGTTGAGGCCCACGGTGCCGTCCCCCAGCAGGGACATGGTGCCCCACATGTCCTGGCCCAGGTCGATTTCAAAGAGCTTTTTCATGCTCTGGTCCAGCACCACGATCTTGCTGGAGGAGGTGGTGTCGGTGTAGTTGTTCACCATGACGTAGAAATTCCCCTCGTTATCGATGATGGGGGGATCGAGGTAGCTGTCCTCCCCGGCGCCCACCGCATCGTTCAGGCCGGTGGTGTCCACCCGGGCCAGCTCGCTGCCGGTGGAGTCCAGCTGGCGGCGGATCTGGGTGTTGGCGTAGTCGGTCTGGTAGTTCCACTTGCTGTCGGTGTCGGGGTCGAAATTCTCGGGCAGATCAAAGGTGTATGTATTGATCTGCTCCGTGACCCACAGCGTACCGTCGGCGCCGGTGGTCAGATCGCTGATGTAGGTGTCGCCCTCCTGGCCCTCGGGGATCTCAACAGGGGAGAAGTTTTCCAGCTCCTCCGCCGCTCCGTCCTCAATGGAGATGCGGTAGATCTTGCTGGTGCTGGCGTAGCCCACGTAGGAGCCGTCCTCGCCGGCGCTGGGGTTATTCCAGAACTCCTCCGCCTCCTCCTCGGTCATGTCCCGGACCACCTCGCCCTGGGCGTTGTAGAGCTGGGGCGTGTTGACGTCTCCCAGAACGTAGACATACCGGCCGTCGCAGCAGCCGCTGTTGATGTAGTCCAGATCCAGGTCGCACTCCAGAAATTCCGGCACATAGATGGTGCCACTGAGCTGTTCGGCGTCTCCGCTGTCCCCGCCGCTGCCGCAGGCCGCCAGGGCCAGCAGCATGCACAGGGCCAGCAGCAGTGCCGTCAGCTTCTTTCCATATCTTCTCATTGGGTCCTCCTCCTTATCTCTCACATGCCGGTGACCCGGCGGTGTCGGGGCGGCGCGGGCCGGCCCCGGTCAGGCTTTTTCTCCCGATATTGTAAAAGACGTTCTTTTCCGGAAGAAAGTTCCTGCCTATTCACACTTTATTCTACCGCCCCTTGCATCAAATTTGCATCGTAACGGCATAGGAACTGTTTGTTTCAGCTTAAGAAATCTTTAAGAAGAGGACCCTATTCGTCAGCTCTGCTCGCCCAGGTAGAGCTTGACCCGGCTCTGAATCTGCCGGGCGGTCTCCTCGGCGCTCTCATCCCCGTTGAAGAAGGCCTGGGCCGCCGAGCGGACGATGTCCGCCACGCCGTCGCTGCTCTCTGCCGTCGTGTCGATGGCGTCGCACAGGGCGTTGAAACGGTCCAGCTGCTCCTGGGTCATGGCGTAGAAGTCCAGGGAGAACCCGGTCCCGGTCACACCGCCGTGAGCCAGCTCCACCTGCTCACCATTCTCGTCCTCGATCATCTCCCGCCGCATGGCCTTTTCCGCCATGGCGTCGAAGTCCCGGCGGTTGGCGGGGAAGCAGAAAAACCACGCCTCACCGCTCTCCTGAGGCAGCAGCAGCTCCCGCAGGAAGGACCAGGCCCCCTCCTTGTCCCGGCAGGTGCTGGACAGGGCCATGACCCGCCCCCGGTCCAGACGGAAGGCGCTGCCGCAGCCGCCGTCGGTGGGATAGCCTACGAAGGCGGCCTTCCCGCCGAAGAGGGTGTCCAGCATCTGCATGTCCTCAAAGCACATCAGATCCTCGCTGTAGAGCATCTGCTTGCCGGCGCGGAGGCGCTCGAAGTCGGTCTGGTAGCTCTCCCAGTCCACCTTGCTCCAGTCGAACTCCAGGGGGAAGGTGTCGCACAGGCGCAGGGCGTCGATGAATTCCTGGCTGTCGAAGCTGCACTGGCCCTTCTCCCAGTCCACGAACCGGTCCAGGCTCCGCAGGACGGAGAGCTCCAGCATACTGTTTTTGGTGTTGCCCTCGCCGAAAATCTGGCAGCCCTCGGGCATGGTCTGGAGGGCCGCCAGGAGCTCGTCCAGGGTCCAGCTCATCCGGTCTCCCACCACCTTGGGGTCCCCAGCCGCCGTGGCGATGGTGAAGCTGTCAAAGACCTGGTAGAGCTTTCCGTCCTGCTGCGCGGCCCGGAACACGCTCTCCACCAGCCCCGCCCGGCCGATGTCCGGGTCCTTCTCGATGTAGGGCCACAGGTCCTCCAGGATGCCCTTGGCCCCGTACTGGCGGACGGGCAGTCCCCTGGTGTCCAGAATGTCCGGCACGTTGCCCGCGGCGATCTCCGTGTTCAGCTTGGTCAGGCCTGCGGCGTTGTCCCCGTCGGCGCCGTATCCGCTGTAGTCCCGGATCTCGATGCGGTACTTTCCGTTGGAGCGGTTGAAGTTGATGATCTGTCCCCGGGTCTGGCTGTCCAGATTCAGGGTGGCGAAGGTCAGCACGGTCTTTTCCCCGATGGAGGAGCGGTCGGTCTCTGTGAGCAACACCAGCTCCGCCCCCGGGCCGCCCTCCCGGCTGTTGGTCACGGCGGCCATCCGCCCGTCCGGCAGAAAGGCGAAGAATGCCAGGTCGTCCCGGTCCACGTCCACGCCGCTCCACTGCAGCAGCTCCGTCCCCAGAGGGCCTCCTGTTTCCGTGCCGGCCTGGAGATCCCCCTGGGCGCAGCCCCAGAGGCTGTCGCCCCGCTCATAGCAGAAGAGATATTTGCCGGAGCCGGGGTAGACGGCGTCGGCGCCGGAGGGCAGGGTGTACTCTGGTCCCCAATTCTTAGCCGCCGGGTCAATGGTCCGCAGGACCCGGCTTCCCGTATCGCTCCAGCTGCTGAGGGCCATAGTGCCGTCCCCCAGCTGAAGCAGATCCCCGAACAGGCCGTCCTCCTCGCCGGTAGTGAACAGCGTCTCCAGCTTCTCATCCAGCACGGCTACCGCCCTGTCGGTGAGGGCATAGAGCCTGTCCTCGCCGTCCATTTGGGCGCTGTTGACATAGGCGCCGCCCAGCCGTTGGGACAGCTCCTCCAGATCCACGCGGCGAAGCTCCCGGCCGGTCCCGTCCAGCTGCCGCTGGACCCGGGTGGTTTCGGTGACCTGGTAGTCCCACTTGTCCCCGCTGGCCTCGTCAAAGCCCTCCGGAAGCTGAAAGGTGGTGGAGGTAAGCTCCTCCGTTACCCACAGGGTGCCGTCCGCTCCCGGACGCAAATTGTTTATGTTCACGAAGTTCTCCGCAGCCTCGGGGCCGGACAGGGGGACGTAGTTTTCCAGAGGCGCGGTCGTCCCGTCCAGTGCCACCCGGCGAATGGCCGTCCGTCCGTCGTTCTCCGCTGTTCCCAAAATATAGAGGGTCTCCCCGTCGGCGCAGCCCGCGCTGATCTGCTCCATTCCGGCCTCGCAGCGGACAAAGCTGGGCGTGTAAACTGTTCCGCCGGCCTCCGGGCCGCCTCCGCCGCTGCCGCAGGCCGCCAGGGCCGGCACCAGGCTCAATCCCAGCAGCACTGCCGCCAGCCGCCGTCTCATTTCTTTCATAACGCTTGACCTCCTATGGATATTCCCGGCCCGGCCGACGCCGTGTACCGGGGTCAACGGGGCTGGAAGTGTCTGCCAGCGCCCGGTCGTCCCCATTCTACGGCCGCCTGCATCGGACTTGTATCCATCTGCCATCCCTTTTGTGTGCTCTCTCTTAAGATTGCCTTAACGTTTTTTTAACGGAGCTTAAGGGAACGGAAAATTCCCGGCCGCAACGGCATACCGGCCTCAAAATAGGCCGGCGGGGGACGGCGGACGCAGGAATGGCGGCTTCGCCACCTAAAGTTGCCCAAATGCCTCGACAAACAGGTCCAACATCAGGTTGCCGCCCTCTTCGTTCGCGCTTGATTTGAAAAGGACCGGTTTGTCTGTTGCCCTATTCACCACAATATGTTTACCGGTTTCAAAAAATATCGTACCATTTGAAATACCTCGGCGTAAAAAGAAGGGATAGTAAAATCGCTTTTGCGCCGCACTAAATGGAGTAAACTCAAAAAATAAGCAAAAAAATGCGGAGTGAATGTTCAAAATATATACAAAAGGTGTTTTATTATGGATGATTAAAACAGCAATAAAATTCCATATGGTTTCAATTTTTTGTAGAACTGCACGAAATGAAATCGATTTACATTTGTGGAGATGGCTGAAACTTGCGCTGAGGCCCCGATATTGTGCTGCCCGCATTGACACTGCTGCACTGTTTCTGGTATAATTTCTTCGAAAATTCGCTCTATTTTCTATATTTCTTATGTGTATAGAGGGTAAGGCGTTGGTGGGGGAATGGCAGTGAATGGCAGTCATAAAAACGTAACAATCTCCGATGTAGCCCGGGCGGCCGGTGTATCTAAGACAACGGTTTCAAGATACATCAACGGCAAGTATTCCCTGATGAGCCCGGAGACCCGGGAACGCATCGCCGCCGTCATTGAGATGAGCCACTACCGTCCCAGCTCTATCGCCCAGTCCCTGAAAGCCAAGCAGTCCTACCAGATCGGCGTGGTGGTGGCGGACGTCTCCAGCCCCTTCTCCGCCGCTTTGATCCGGGGCATCGGCCATGTGCTCCTGGAGAACAACTACGTGGCCCTCTTCGCTGACAGCAAAAACTCCCTGGAGCTGGAGCAACGGCTGATCCAGACCCTGGTCAGCCGGAAGGTGGATGGCCTGATCGTCAATACCAACAGCTACTACAACCCATCCCTCATCCAGCTGGCCTGCCAGGGGATGCCGGTGGTGCTGTGCGACCGGCAGGTCAGTGACTACAACTTCCCCCTTGTGGGCAGCGAGCAGCGCCAGCCGATCCTCGACGTGGTGGCTCACTTGAAAGAGGAGGGGTTCCATACCGCCGCCTTCTTCACCGAGGAGTACGCCGCCAACTCCGCCCGGTTCACCCGGCGGAACGCCTTCTTGGAGGCTATGGCCTTTCACTACCCGGATCAGGACGCCCAGAGCCTGTCCTTCACCGTGGACATCAGCGACCAGGCGGGAACCATCCGCGCCATCGAACAGCTCCTGGGCCGCTGCGGCAGCGGCAATACCCCCGCCATCATCGGGGTGAACAACGTCACCACCATGCACGTGGTGGGGGCCATCCGGGCCATGGGCCTGGAGATTCCCCGGCAGGTGGGCATTTGCGGGCCCAACGACTGGGGCTGGGACGAGCAGATCAACTGGCCTGTCATCGTCCCTCCTGGTATTACCACCTTTACGGTGCAGTCTTATGAGATCGGCTGTACCGTGGCCCAGGTCCTGCTTCAGCGGATTCAGAACCCTGCCGCGGAGAAGCAGGAGATCCGCCTGCCCTCGGAGCTGGTGGTCCGGGGCTCCACCCGGCTGCGGGCCGCCCGGGTCTGACGGCGCGCCCTGTGCCCTATACCTTAATTATAATACGCCCATAGGGACGAGAATAACAGGAGGTCAACAGGAATATGGACATTTTACAGAGACTGGGGAACGCCGGCGTGGTGCCCGTGGTGGTCATTGAGGACGCCAAGGACGCCGTCCCCACCGCCAAGGCCATGCTCTCCGGCGGCATCGACGTCATGGAGATCACCTTCCGCACCGCCGCCGCCGCGGACTCCATCAAGGCCGTGGCCGACAGCTGCCCCGACATGCTGGTGGGCGCCGGCACCGTCATCACCCTGGACCAGTGCAAGCAGGCCGTGGCGTGCGGGGCCAAGTTCATCGTCTCTCCCGGCTTTGACGAGGAGGTCGTCCGCTGGTGCGTGGACAACGGCGTGGCCGTCACCCCCGGCTGCGTCACCCCCACGGAGATCACCGCCGCCATGAAGCTGGGGCTGAAGGTGGTCAAGTTCTTCCCCGCCAACGTCTACGGCGGCCTCACCGCCCTGAAGGCTCTCTCCGCCCCCTTCGGCGGCGTGAAGTTCATCCCCACCGGCGGCGTCAACGACAAGAACCTGGGCGAGTTTATCTCCGCTCCCTTCGTCCATGCCGTGGGCGGCAGCTGGGTGTGCCCCAAGGCCGACATCTCCGCCGGCAACTTTGACAAGATCACCGCCCTGTGCGCCGAGGCCCGCCGCACCCTGCTGGGCTTCGAGGTGGCCCACATCGGCATCAACACCGACGACGCCGACGCGGCCCAGGCCGTGGCGGGGACCTTCAACGCCGCCTTCGGCCTGCCCACCCGCATGGGCAACAAGTCCGTGTTCGCCTCCGACGGCATCGAGGTCATGAAGAGCCAGTACCTGGGCAAGCAGGGCCACATCGCCGTGCGTACCAACCGGGTGGACATCGCCATCGCCGAGCTGGCCAAGCGGGGCTACGAGGTGGATATGGAGACCGCCGGCTACAAGAACGGCCGCATCAACGCCGTGTACCTGAAGGACCAGATCGGCGGCTTCGCCGTGCATCTGCTGCAGAAATAATCAGGAGGAGAGATACATACCATGAAAGTCCTGACTTTTGGCGAGATCATGCTGCGCCTGCGGGCCCCCGGCCATGAGAGATTTTTCCAGAGCAATATGATGGAGGCCACCTTCGGCGGCGGCGAGGCCAACGTGGCCGTGTCCCTGGCCAACTACGGCATGGACGCCCAGTACTGCACCGTGCTGCCTGACAACGCCATTGGCGACGAGTGTATCAAGGAGCTGCGCCGCTTCGGCGTGGACGTGAGCAAGGTCCAGCGGGGTCCCGGCCGCATGGGCATCTACTTCCTGGAGAACGGCGCCAACCAGCTGCCCAGCAAGGTGGTCTACGACCGTGCCTACTCCGCCATCGCCCTGGCCAAGCCCGGCGACATCGACTGGGACAAGGTCTTCGAGGGTGTGGAGTGGTTCCACATCACCGGCATCACCCCCGCCATCAGCGAGAGCGCCATGGAGCTGTCCCTGGAGTCCGTGAAGGCCGCCAAGGCCAAGGGCATCACCGTCTCCTGCGACCTCAACTACCGCAAGAACCTGTGGAAGTACGGTAAGAAGGCCGCCGAGGTCATGCGGGAGATGGCCAAGTACGTGGATGTGGCCGTGGCCAACGAGGAGGACGTGCAGAAGTCCCTGGAGATCACCGTGGACGTGAACGTGGAGTCCGGTGAGCTGGACCGGGAGAAGTACCGGGTCCTGGGGGACAAGGTCCTGACGGAGTACCCCGACATGAAGATGATCGCCATCACCCTGCGGGAGAGCCACAGCGCCGACTGGAACGGCTGGGCCGCCTGCCTCAACGATGGCAAGAACTTCTACGTCTCCAAGAAATACGAGATCCGGGACATCATCGACCGTGTGGGCGGCGGCGACAGCTTTGCCGGCGGCCTGATCTACGGCCTGACCCACTATGAGGACAAGCAGCAGGCCCTGGAGTTCGCCGTGGCGGCCTCCTGCCTGAAGCACTCCATCATCGGCGACTTCAACCGGGTCAGCGTCTCCGACGTGGAGAAGCTGGCCGGCGGCGACGGCACCGGCCGCGTCCAGCGCTGAGCCCATCCTATTTTGACAGCTTCCTCCCTTTCCCCTCTTTTGTCCCGCCGCCGGGTCCCTCCGGCGGCGGGACAGCTTGTCTCCCCGCGGTTTTCCCCGTCCCGCGATACATTTTTCGACAGGAAGCGGCAAAAGTTCTTGACCGTGTCTGCGGCGAGTTGTATAATTTTTGTAAATTCATTCTCCGGCGCCGTGGGGCGTGCCCCCGCGGATCATTGAAACCAGGCGTATTTCAGCATATATCGCAAGCATTGGGCAGTTCTGGCCCATGGCCCGGAAGGTGGTCAGCCGCGAGCGTCAGGAGCGGCCGCCGCCCATGATGGGCTTTATACTGTGTATTCTGTATGTAAGGAGCCTGCCGCCGTGACCTTCAGTTCAGCCGCCTTCCTCTTCTTTTTCCTCCCCGCCGCCGTGCTGCTCTACCGGCTCGTCCCCGGCGTCCGGGGGAAAAATCTGTTTTTGGCCCTGGCCGGGCTGGTGTTCTACGCCTTCGGCCAGCTCCGGGGATTGCCGCTGCTTCTTCTGTCCGCCCTGGTGACCTATCTGGCCGGCCTGCTGGCTGCCAGACCCCGGTGGGCCCGCACCGCTCTGGCCGGAGCCGTCGCCTGCCATCTGGCCGTCCTGGGAACCTTCAAATACCTGGACTTCTTCTCCCTATCCCTGGGCGGTCTGTTGGGTCAGGAGCTGCCGCTTTTGGGCTGGACGCTGCCCTTGGGCATCTCTTTCTTTACCTTCAAGGGCATCTCCTACGTGGTGGATGTAGGCCGGGGAACCTGCCGGGCGTCCCGGTCCTTTTTGGATGTTCTGCTGTATATGTCCTTCTTCCCGGAGGTGACGGCGGGGCCCATCTCCCGCTTCGGCCGGTTCTCCCCCCAGCTTGCCGCCCGGCAGGCGGGCGCCCGGGAGCTGGCCCTGGGCCTGCGGCGGTTTATCATCGGCCTTGCTAAGAAGGTCCTCCTCTCCGCCCACGCCGCGGCAGTGGCGGGCGAGGTGTTCGCCCTGGGGAGCGGCGGGGACGTCCGCACCGGCTGGCTGGGCGCTCTGGCCTGCCTCATGGAGATCTACTTCGATTTCTCCGGCTACAGCGACATGTCCATCGGTCTTGCCGCCATGTTCGGCTTTACCTCCCCGGAGAACTTCCGCTATCCTTACGCCGCCGCCTCCGTCACCGAGTTCTGGCGGCGCTGGCATCTGTCCCTCTCCCTCTGGTTCCGGGATTATGTCTATATCCCCCTGGGGGGCAGCCGCCGCGGCCGGGTCAGAACCTACGTGAATAAATTCCTGGTATTCCTCCTCAGCGGCCTGTGGCACGGGGCCAGCTGGACCTTCGTGCTGTGGGGCGCATGGCACGGGGTGTTCGCCGTCTTCGAGAGCGCCCTGGGCGTGGGCCGCAAGGGTGGAAAGCCTGTCTCTCGTCCTCTCCGGGGGCTGGGCCATGTGTACACCCTGGTGGTGGCCGCCCTGGGGTTCGTCCTCTTCCGTGCCGGTAGCATTGGCGAGGCGTGGCAGGTGCTCCGCGCCTGCTTCACGGGCTTTTCCCTGACGGGGGAGGCCGCCCTGCTGCTGGAGCTGGTGACGCCGGCCCAGTGGCTGGCCCTGGCTGTGGGGGCCGCGGCCTCCCTGCCCATAGTTCCCGCCGCGGCGGAGAGGCTGGGGACCAGAGGCCGGGCCGCTGCCGAGAGCGTCTGCTTCCTTCTGGCCGCCGCCCTCTTCTGCCTGTGCCTGCCGGCGGTGGCCGCGGGAGGCTTTGAGAGCTTCATCTATGCCCAGTTTTAGGGGAGGGGCGCTATGAAGAACAGAAGCAATTTCTGGTACGGCGTTTTTGCCGCTCTGATCCTGGCGCTGTGTCTGGTCCCCTCCCTGGGGATGCTCCTGCCGGACAGCGGCGATACGGCGGGAGGGAACCAGGTCCTGGCCGCCCCGCCCTCCCTGGTGGACGCGTCCGGGCAGCTGAACCCGGACTATCTTACGGAGCTGACCGCCTACGTGGAGGACAGCCACTTCCTTCGCCAGGAGATGATCGAGGCCTGGTCCCTGCTCAACGTCCGGGCGCTGCACACCTCCATCTCCGACCAGGTCATCCTGGGGTCGAATGGCTGGCTCTATTACGGGGAGACAGTGGACGACTATGTGGGGGCGGACCTTCTGGATGAGCGGGAGATCTTCTCCGCCGCCCGGAATCTGGCTCTGGTGGACCAGTACTGCCGGAGCCAGGGGGCGGAGTTCCTCTTTACCATCGCCCCCAACAAGAACTCCCTCTACGACGAGAATATGCCGGACCTGACCCGGCTGTCCGAGGGGCGCAACGCCGACGCCCTGGCCCGTGCCCTGGCGGCGGAAAACGTGGCCTATCTGGACCTTTTCGCCGCCTTTGAGGGCCAGGAGGAGGTCCTCTACTTTGCCCAGGACTCCCACTGGAACGAGCGGGGAGCGGCCCTGGCCGCCGACGCCGTGAACGCCGCCCTGGGCCGTGAGAGCGCCTATTTCACCGGACCCTTCGCCGAGGGAGAGCACCTGGGGGACCTCTATGAGATGCTCTTTCCCACCGGCGGCCTGGCGGAGCCCGCCCCGGTCCGCGGCGGGGCCTTCACCTTTACCTACGACGTGCCCATCCGCTCGGCGGAGAACCAGACCATCATGACCACCGGCGGCGGGGAGGGCTCCCTGCTCCTATTCCGGGACTCCTTCGGCAATCTGCTTTACCCCTATCTGGCGGAGAGCTTCGGCCATGCCCTCTTCTCCCGGGCCATGCCCATCCGCCTGGACATGATCGCCCAGCGTGAGGCGGACACGGTGGTACTGGAGCTGGTGGAGCGGAACATAGACTATCTCATCCGCTATGTCCCCGTCATGCCCGCCCCTCTGGAGGAGGCGGGAGCGGCGGAGCCGGGAGACGGCGGCCTCCTGGCCCTCGCCGCCCAGGGCTCTCAGGAGCTGCCGGGCTATGTTCTGGTCACCGGCACGCTGCCGGAGGCGGCAGACACGGACAGCCGGGTTTACCTGGCTGCGGCGGAGGGCTGGTACGAGGCCTTTCTGCTGGAGGACAGCAGCTTCGCGCTCTACGTGCCGGAGACTTCTCTCACCGGTCAGGTATCCATCATCTACACCGCCCAGGGCCGTGTGTGGGCCCTGGAGACGGCGATTTGAGTTCTACCCCGTGCCCCCCGGCGCGGGCCCGACAAGGAGGAAGAAAACCATGCGGAAACGACTTTGCACCCTGCTGCTGGCGGTTCTGGTCCTGCTGACCGCCCTGCCCTGGGCCGCGGCGGACGACAGCACGCCCCCCAGCTGGATCACCAATGGCACCTCCGCCGATGACGTGGCCCAGGACCGGAATGACAGCGAGGAGGATGAGGAGGCCGAGGCGGAGGACTCCAGCAGCCAGAGCATCCCGGCGGAAAATCCTTCCGGCAGCGCCCTCATCACCGACAGCCATGTTGCCTATCTCACCGGCAGCGGCGGCCTGTTCCGCCCCCAGGACAACCTGACCCGGGCGGAGGCGGCGCAGATCTTCCTGCGGCTGCTGAAGCAGACGGTGCCCGTCACCATTCACTACACCGACGTGCCCGCCGGCGCCTGGTACGCCGAGGCCGCCGGCGTCATGGGCTCTCTGGGGGTCATGCGGTCGGGGATGAGCACCTTTGGCCCCGATGAGGACCTCACCAGGGGGGAGTTCATCAGCTGTGTGGCCCAGTTCTTCACCCCCCGGACCGACGCGGTCCAGTTCTCCGATGTATCCGCCGCCAGCCCCTACGCCCCCTATATCCTCTCTGCCAGGGCCTGGGGCTGGGTGGAGGGCTTCAGCGACGGCACCCTCCGTCCCGATCAGCTCATCACCCGGGCGGAGGCGGTGACCATCCTCAACCGGGCCCTGGGCCGCTCCGCCGACGTAAGCTATCTGGCCCAGGCCTATCCCGCCGGGCTGTACCTGGATGTGACCACCGGCAGCTGGGCCTACGCCGAGGTGATGGAGGCCTCGGTGGCCCACAGCCACACCGCCGCCGCTGGCGGCGAGGTCTGGACCAGCCACACCAAGACGGACATCGGCCTGGCCACCGGCTTCCACCTCATCGACGGCTGGCTCTACTACTACGATGCCAGTACCGGGAGCTTCGCGGTGAACACCAGCGTGGGGAGCTTCACCTTCAACAGCCAGGGACATTTCACCTCCGGCAGCGACGAGCTGGACCAGCACCTCCACGAGATCGTCCTGGCCCACACCAACGACTCCATGACCCAGGAGCAGAAGCTCCGGGCCCTGTACGTCTACACCCGGGACTCCTTCACCTATCTGCGCCGGCCCGCCTACGAGTTCGGCGCCACCGGCTGGATGCAGACCGACGCCCTGAATATGCTCCAGACCGGCTACGGCAACTGTTACAGCTACGCCTCCGTGTTCTGGTATCTGGCCCGATGGCTGGGCTACGACGCCCGGATCTACAGCGGCACCGTGGGCTGGAACTACGCGCCCCACGCCTGGGTGGAGATCACCATGGACGGCACCTCCTATATCTATGACACGGAGCTGGAGATGGCCTACCACCGCAAGGGCCGCTATGAGATCAACCTGTATCACTACATCGACGTGGACGGCTGGCACTATGTCAAGCCCTGACAACCGGTACTTCCGCCGGCCTGAGGGCCGGTGTGGTATAAGGAAATTTGGATGAACGAGGTCTATGGAACATGAAGAACTACCCTAAAAAGCTTCTCGCCGCTCTTGCGGCCTGCCTGCTGGCCCTGGCCCTGTGCGCCTGCTCCGCGGGGCAGGGCGCCGGGAATGATCCGGCGGAGGAGAGCGCCCAAGCGGAAACCAACGCCGCCTCCGACGCGTCTGATACCAGCGGCGCGGCCCTGGAGGAGGACGCCGGGAATTCTTCCCCGGCGGAGGCGGAAGATGAGAGCGGCGGCGATGCGGAGGCGGAGACGGAGACCGGGGACGCCGCTCCGGCTGCTGAAAGCACGGAAGGAACCGAGGCGGCGTCCCAGGAGGGGAACACCGCCGCCAATGCCGGCGGGGAGGCCCCGGCCGCGCAGGAGCCCGCCGATGAAAGCGGGCAGACGGAGGAGCCGCAGGAGGCCCCGCCCGCAGAGGAGCCTGCCCAGTCTGAGCCCGTCCAGACGGAGCCTGTCCAGACCGCTCCGGAGGAGTCTGCCTCTGAGGACGCCGTCCAGACCGGGACCTCCCAGGTGGACAACGCCCCCGCCCCGGAGACCGGCGGCGAGGACCTGAAGGCCATCGCCGAGGGCCTGGTGGGCCGTCCTGTCAGCGAGCTGTACGCCGCCATCGGCAATCCCCTCTCCTCCAGCTACGCCCCCAGCTGTCTGGTGGTGGACGGTGAGGACGGGGAGCTGATCTACGATGGCTTCATCGTGTACACCGAGAAGGGGCCGGACTATGAGACGGTTTACGCGGTGTTCTGATCGGAGCCGCCCCTGACCTGCCGGTACAAATCAACTGCCGCGAGGCGGGGGCGGGC
>NBJMC04203__coassemble_402_pt1 | contig 26616 bp, 28 predicted proteins | sample NBJMC04203__metabat2_high_PE_008 | metagenome-assembled genome bin NBJMC04203
GACATTTTCGGGGCCTCCGGCCCCGTACCCCGGGTTACTTTTTGTACGGACAAAAAGTAACCAAAAAACCGCATAGGGAGGCTGTCGCCCCCCCTATGTACCCCCTCATGTTTGTTTGTATCGCCGCGTCTGCTAAAAGTCTTTCGTCGGTGCCTGCCGCCGCGCATGGGATTTTTGCCTCTGACCGACAGCCCAGCCCTTCGGCCTCCACCCCTTGCGAGGGCCAGCTTCGAGCCGTTTCATCCCGCGTAAATGTTTTTTGCGCCTTACGCGGAATGTTTCGATATGCACCCTTAGATGACGGCATCTCTTTCACAGGGCGGCAGCCGGAGTGCCGTTGACCACCAAACCGCAGATTAGATGTCAAAAACGCAATTCAGTGGCAGAGCAGTTTCAAATTTGATCGAGACCGATTAGAAAAAGGAATCCAAAACCTTGGTTTTGGCGGTTTTTCGGTTCACTTTTGGGCGTCCAAAAGTGAACCCCGGGGTGTGGGGCCGGGTAGGCCCCACAAAATCCCAGGTCCGGGCCGGGGAGGCCCGGAAAGTTACGACTAGAATTGCAGTCCTCGATGGAAAATATTTGGAGGTATATGCCATGTTGGATGTCATCCATCTGACAAAAGAGTTGATCGCCATTGAGAGCACGGACCCAGGAACCATGGAGGGCGGGGTGGCGGCGTACATTCGCTCCTACCTGTCCGGCTGCGGGGCCGAGATCACCCTGCAGGTCGTTCAGCCGGGGCGGCAGAACCTGATGGCCCGTCTGGGCGGCGATTTGGCGGGCCCTGCCCTGGTCCTGTGCTGCCACATGGACACGGTGGTCTTCGGCGACGGCTGGAGCCGGGACCCTCTGGGCGCGGAAGAGGCCGAGGGCAGGATCTACGGCAGGGGCAGCTGCGACATGAAGTCCGGCCTGGCCTGCGCCCTGTCCGCCTTCCGCAAGACGGCCCTGACCGTCCAGGCCGGGGCGAAGCTCAAGCGTCCTCTGGCTCTGCTGTGCACTGTGGACGAGGAGGCGGACATGGCGGGGATCGGACAGGCCATCGAAGGCGGTCTGGTGCGCAAGGACGACTGGGTCATGGACCTGGAGCCCACCGGCGGCCAGATCCAGATGGCCCACAAGGGCCGGCTGTGGCTGGAGATCGACGTCCAGGGCGTCACCGCCCACGCCAGCCGGCCGGAACAGGGGGCCGACGCCATCGCCGCCGCCGGGGAGCTGATCGCCCGGGCCCGGCGGGACTTTCTGACCCGGGCCGGAGACGGAGACCCGGTGCTGGGCCGGGCCACCATCACCTTCGGCCAGATCACCGGCGGCTACCAGCCCTATGTGGTGCCGGACCGCTGCCAGCTTTGGGTGGACATGCGCCTGGCCCCGCCCATCGACAGCGGAACCGCCCAGGCCATCTTCCGGGAGGCCGCCGCCCAGGCGGAGGCCGCAGTCCCCGGAGTCAATGTCTCCATCGAAGTCACCGGCGACCGCCCCTGCATCCCCCTCCACCGGGACGCCCCTCTGCTCCGCGCCCTCCAAAATGCCTGTCAAGCCGTCACGGGCAAGCGGCTGGAGGCGGGGCTCTTTCCCGGCTACACCGACACCGCCGTCGTCGCCGGGACTCTGGGGAACGTCAACTGCCTCTCCTACGGCCCCGGGAACCTGGAGCAGGCCCACAAACCCGACGAATTTGTGTCGATAGAGGACATTCTCCGCTGTGAGGCCGTATTGGAGGCGCTGATCCAAAGTGAGGTCCTGGGACAGCAGGGCAATTGAAAAGGGGCCTGCGGCAAGCCGGCCCCTGTGATGGACGGAAAGCCACCCCGGAACGAAACGTTCCGGGGTGGCTTTCCACCTTATTCCTCAGGCTCCGGGCCAGTCCACTCCACCATGGTGCCCACGCAGCGGTTGATGGGCAGGCCCTGCTCGTAGAACTTGGCCTCGTAGTCGGTCATGACCCCCTGAGGACCGTTCTCGTGGAGGTTTCGGGTGACCTCGCTGAGCTCATACCCCGCCGCCGGGAACTCCTTCAGGGAGAATTCAAAGAGGGGCTGGTTGTCAGTCTTGAACTCGATCCGTCCCCCCGGCTTCAGCACCTTCCGGTAGGTCTCCAGAAAGCCGCGGTGGGTCAGCCGCCGCTTGGCCTGCCCCCGGGGAGGCCAGGGGTCGCAGAAATTGATGTAGATGAGGTCCGCCTCCTCCGGGGCGAAGTAGTCCGGCAGCAGCGCCGCGTCCCCCACCACAAAGAATACATTCCTGACTTCCTCCGCCATGGCCCGCTCCATGGCGATGACCAGGGCGTCGGGGACCTTTTCGATGGCGATGAACAGCACCTCCGGGTTCCGACGGGCTGTCTCCACGGTGAACCGGCCCTTGCCGCAGCCCAGCTCCAGCCGTACCTCCCGGGCCTGGGGCATCAGCTCCTCCCGCCACCGGCCCTTCAGGGCGAAGCCGTCCCGGACATGGACCGGGGCGCACTTCTCCATCCTGGGTCCCAGGTTCTTCTTCTTCCGCATCCGCATGACAGGATACCTCCTGAAAATTTCTCAGGAAATCATACCATATGGAAACTGAAAAAACAAGAGCGGCGGAGCGGGGAGAATGGGCTTTGACAACCCCGGCGGCGGCGTGATATAAATGGAGAAAGCATATGTGTTGAACAGGAGGAGCTCGAATGGATCAGATGAAAGTATTGCTGGTGCTCTGTGACGGATTGCGGCCCGACTGTATCCGGGACCATCCGGCGATCACTTTTCTGCGGGAGAGGGGGAGCTGGTGCATGGACGCCCGGACAGTCTTCCCCCCGGTGACCCTGCCCTGCCACATGTCCCTGTTCCACAGCGTGGACCCGGGGCGGCACGGGATCACGACCAACGTCTATGTGCCCCAGGTCCGCCCGGTGCCGGGGCTGTTCGAGCGGCTGGCCGAAAGGGGGCTGCGGTGCGCCATGTACTACAATTGGGCGGAGCTGCGGGACCTGGCCCGGCCAGGGAGCCTGGCTCGGAGCCAGTATATCTCTGATTGTGTTTACGGAAGCGAGGCGGCCACCAGGGAGACCTTCGCCCGGGCCATGGCGGAGCTGCGGGGCGGCGAGATGGATTTCGCCTTCCTGTACCTGGGGTGGACCGACGGCGCGGGTCACGCCTCCGGCTGGGAGAGCCCCGCGTACCTGCGGGCCGTCCGGGAGAGCTGCGACATGGTGGGGGAGCTGGTGGAGGCACTGAGCGGTAAGTACACCATTTTCCTCACCTCGGACCACGGAGGCCACGACAGGACCCACGGGCTGGACATCCCCGAGGACATGACCATTCCCATTTTCTGCCTGGGGCCGGATTTCCCCGCGGGGCGGGAGATGCCCGGACTCACGATCCTGGACGTGGCGCCCACCATTGCCCGGCTGCTGGGGGCGGAGATCCCCCGGGAGTGGGAGGGGCGGAGCCTGTGCTGATATATGTCTAAGAGGGAGGCGGGTTATGCCTCCCTCTTAGATGTCCAGACGAAAAGTGTACTCCGGGTATACGATGTCCGTCTCCCGCTTTCGGAAGCTGCCCTCCCCGGCTACACGGAAGCCAAGCTTCCGCAGTACGCCGCAGGAGGCCGTATTCTCCCGGGCCACTTTGGCGGTGAAGGACCTGACGCCCTCGCGGCGGCCCCAGTCCATCAGCGCGGTGAGCATCTCGGTACAGTATCCCCGCCGCCAGAACCTCTTGTGAACGGCGTAGCCCAAGTCCCAGCATCCGCCCTCCTCCGTGGGCACCACACTGCACGTGCCGACAAATTCCCCGCTCTCCCGGGAAAATACCGTGAAGGGAAACCAGCCCTCCTGGCTTTCGATCCCCTTTCCGAAATTGGCGTAGGCGTCTCCCGCCTTATCCCGCGGCGGGTCCGCGAGGTATTTCCCCATCTCCTCATCCAGCCAAATATCCACGCACAGCGGGCCCCAGGCCTCGCGGGTACTTCGCAGCATCAGGCGGGGGGTGACAATGTCATCTGTCAGCATGATGATCTCCTCCTTTTGAGGACAGGGTACCACATCCTGTTGGAAAAAGCAACCGTGCGGGGTTTCGGGAGGTTCGGCGCCGCGAGGCGGCGGCGTACAGCCCCCTTGGCGGCGCCCGGCTCAGTACGGCCGGTTGTAGATAGGCGCCACATCCCTCCTGCCCCGCCACAGGATCAGATACCAGGGGAAAAAGCCCAGAAGGGACGCCGCCGTCACGCACAGCCGGTAGTCCAGAACCTCCCCCAGGGCTCCCACCGCCACGGTGAGCAATGTGGGCACCAGGGCGTAGAGCGCGTTGAACACCGCGTTGATCTTGGCCCGCATATCGTCCGGAAGGTGGTTTTGGACGCTGCTCTCCCGGAGGGTGGCGCTGTTGATTCCCAGAAAACCGCAGATTCCCCGGTTGACCAGCATCAGGGGAAAGCCCAGCCAGAGGAGGACGGCGTCCATCAGGTTGTAGGCCACATACACCACATTGGAGAGGCCGAACCGCTTCTCCGGCGGGATTGTGAATTTGTAGTGGACCAGCCCGCCGATGGTCCGGCCCACGAACTGGGCGGTGGTGAACCAGGCATACATGGTGATGTCCAGCCCTGGGGCCGTGCGAAACCAGGCCCGGATCAGGGGCTCGGTGGCCTCGCTGATTCCCTGGGTGATGGGCATGTAGCCATAGATCCGCAGAAGTCCCGGCTCCTTCCGCAGATAGGCGAACCCCTCCCGGAAATCCCGGAGGTAGTCTCTGAAAGAGAAGCGCCCGCCCTTGACGGTCCGCTCCTCCACTTCGATCCGGGTCTCCACCGTAGCGGCCAGGAGGAGCAGGATTCCCTCCCCCACACAGATGGGCCACAGCCCCACCTGGTCATAGAGGACGCTGGCCACCGGCGTCATCACAACGGTAACCGTGGGGTAGAGCATTCCGGAGACCGTGTAGCCCTTCTGGGCGAAGCCCTGGGGGATCAGGTTGGGGTAGAGGCTGGTATAGGCCAGGGAGTACACCGCACCGATGGTGTTGGCTACCAGGGAAACAGCGGTATACAGTCCCAGGCCGAAGGTGTGGCCCGCCAGATACCACCCCACCAGCAGGTAAATCGCCCCCAGCAGGTAGTCCAGCCCCACGATCACAGGCTTGCGGCGGAAGTTGTCCAGATAGGGGGACAGCAGCACCGGCAGCAGGACCCGGGGCAGGGCCGAGACGGCGGTGAACAGGGCCGTGGCCAGGGTGCTGCCGGTGGTGTCGAAGACCACAAAGCCGAGGGCAAAGCTCATGGCCACCCCGCCGATGGCGCTGATGACGGTGCCCAGGGTGATGATGGTGAAATTCTTTGTCCACAGAGTTTGTCGCATGAAATGTTCTCCTTTCTTCCCGCGGGTCCATTCTACCACAGGAGAAGAAGAGAGAAAAAGGGCCTATCTTTGAGAAAAACCTTACAGCAATAGGGACTGAATCGACGGATTCAGTCCCTCTTGTAGAAATATTTCTTTGTGAGCTGGTAGGCGTCCTTGTACCGGCGCTCCGCCTCCAGGACCTCCAGCATGTAGGGGACGTGAAAGCGAACGAAGCCGTCCCCCATGTGGGCCTGAAGGTGGGCGAAGGCGCGGGACATCATCCCGGCGTAGGTCCCGTCCCCCAGATAGTCGGGGTGTTCCAGCCGGTACCGCACCAGGTCCAGCAGCTCCCGGCCGGAGGTCAGCCACTCCTCCGTGTCCTCCGGGGGCGGCCCGCCGGGGCCGTCCAGCAGGGCATAGCCCCGCTCCAGGGCGGCCATGGCCTCCTCCGGCCGGCCCAGCCGCTCATAGGCGATGGCCAGCTTGTGAAAGTAGAGGGGATCGGTCTCCAGTGGGGCGGCGGTGAGCAGCTCCAGGGCCTCCCGGTCCATTCCCCACTCCAGATAGGAGGCCGCCGTGTTGTAGTCGATGTAGGCGCTCCAGCGGTCCTCCCGGAGGCACGCGGCCAGATTCCGGGTCACCTGGTAGCAGGAGAGCATCAGGTCCCTGTGGCCGGTAGCGCTGTAGCCGTTGCCAAGGAGAAGCTTGGCGTGGGTCATCAGGTAGGAGTGGCCCTCCCGGGCGGCCAGGTCGTAGCCCCGGGCCAGCAGGTCCGCCGCCTGGGCATAGTTCCCCCGCCACAGGCAAAGCTCCCCTGCGAAAATGGTATAGAAGGCGCTGCCGTCCAGGCGCAGCAACTCCTCCCGGACGCTCTCCTCCTCGTTCTCCTCCCCGTTCTCCAGCCGCAGGACCAGATAGAGGGCGTACTGCCGCCGGTCCATGACGGCGGCGAACTCCTCCAGCTCCGGCGCCAGGGCCTGGCGGAGGCTCAGCAGCAGCAGGACGTCCAACAGATAGGGGGAACGGAGGCACCGCTCCCGGTTCTCCTCCAGCCAGGTCCGGGCCCCCTGAAAGGGGTCCAGGCTCTCCCGGCCCGACAGCAGCTCCCGGTAGGCCGTCTCCACCGCCTCCTCCGCCCGGGCCAGAAAGGCCGGGTCCGTCTCGTAGTCCACCCCCAGCCGCCGCAGCAGAGGCAGGAGGATGTCCTCCCCCGCCTCCACCTTGCCCTGCTCGATCTTGCTGAGATAGCTCACGGCGCACACGCCCCGGCACAAGCCCTCCTGGCTGAAATTCCGCCGCAGCCGCTCCCGCCGGATCAGCGCCCCCAAAAACTTCCGCATCGTCCCGCCTCTCTTTCCTGTTTTTTTCAGTATAGTGGAGACGAAACGGCGCGGTCAAGGAAAATTTTCCTCCGGCGACGGCGGCCGGCGGGGCCGGAATGGGCATGACAGACAAAAACGCTTTGACTGCGGCGGCGCGGTGTGGTATAATTTGACCAAGCAAACCGGAAAAGGAGGGCGTACATATGGCAGATCGCATCATCACCATCGGCCGCCAGTGCGGCAGCGGAGGGCACACCATTGGGCGGCTGCTGGCCCATCGGCTGGGCCTTGCCTTCTACGACAAGGAGATTGTGGAGCTGACGGCGGCGAAAACCAAGTTTTCTCCGGAGTTCATCCAGTCCCACGGGGAGTACTTCCACAGCGGCGCCCTGGGCCACATCATCGGCTACGGCACCCGGTTCGACGGGTCCTATAAGACCGGCAGCTCCCTGACGGACCAGCTCCACCAGGCCCAGAGCGAGGTCATCCTGGAGGTTGCGGCCCAGGGCCCCTGCGTCATCGTGGGCCGCTGCGCGGACAATGTGCTGGAGGGGAAATACCCCACCATGAACGTGTTTATCTACTCCGATATGTCATACAAGGTGGAGCGCTCCGTCCAGGAGCACGGCCTGGACCCCGACAAGGCGGCATCCATCCTCACCCGCCGGGACAAGGCCCGGGCCCACCACTACCGGTTCTACACCGAGCGGAAGTGGGGGGACATGCGCAACTACGACATCTGCCTGGACAGCGGGCGGCTGGGGCTGGAGCGGTGCGTGGACCTGCTGGCGGACGCTTACCGGCGGTGGTAGGCGAAAAAGGCCGACGCCTTTTCCGCCTAAGGGGACTCGCTTCGCTCCGCGCAAAGTGTTTTTCTGACGCCGCAGCGTAAGCAAACATGCCGGCGGCATGTTTGCAGCGTGGGCCGCAGCGGCTACGCCGCGAGGAGGGAACCTTGCAGCCGCATCCTTTTTTCCGCCGCCTGCGGGCGGCAGAACTCTGCGAGGCTTTTTTGACATGCTGAGGGGAGTGGCGCTTTGGCGCCCCTCCCCTTCCGCTCTCTCTGTCCGGGTTGCGTTTTCGCCTGGCCCGTGCTACACTGGGATACGTGAATAAATCCCGCGTATCGCGGCGGAAAGGATGATATGAGCTATGGAGAACTGGAATGCCCTGACAGACTACAGCGTGGAGCAGGCGGTGCGCCTGCTGGCCATCGACAGCCCCTCGGGGTACACCCGCCGGGCGGCGGAGTATGTGATGGACCTCTACCGCGGCCTGGGGTACGCCCCGGCCATGACCACGAAGGGCGGCGTGCTGGTGTGCCTGAACCCCGACGCACCGGCGGAAAACGGCCTGCTGCTGGAGGCCCACCTGGACACCCTGGGGGCCATGGTGACGGAGATCACCGCCGCCGGGCGGCTGCGGGCCACCAACCTGGGGGGACTGAACCCCAACAACGGCGAGGCGGAGAACGTGCGGATCGTCACCCGGAGCGGCAAGGTCTACACCGGCACCTTCCAGCTCCACAACGCCTCCGTCCACGTCAACGGCGCGTACACCGACACCAAGCGGAGCTTTGACGCCATGGAGGTGGTCATTGACGAGGAGGTGGCTAGCCGAAAGGACGTGGAGAAGCTGGGGATCATGGCCGGGGACATCATCTGCTTCGATCCCCGGACGGTGGTGACGGAATCCGGCTACATCAAGAGCCGCTTCCTGGACGACAAGCTCTCCGTGGCCGTCCTCCTGGGGCAGGCCAAGGCCGCGGCGGAGGGCCAGATGAAGCTCTCCCGGCAGGTGTGGCACCACATCACCGTCTTTGAGGAGGTGGGCCACGGCGGCGCGGCCTCTGTCCCGGCGGGGGTCAGCGAGGCCATCAGCGTGGACATGGGCTGCGTGGGGGACGGCCTGGGGTGCGACGAGCGGCAGGTGTCCATCTGCGCCAAGGACAGCGGCGGGCCCTACCACTACGAGGTGGTCTCCGCCCTCATCGACGCCGCCCGCCGGGGCGGGGCGGACTTCGCCGTAGACGTGTACCCCCACTACGGCTCCGACGTGGAGGCCACCCTCCGGGCGGGCCACGACCTGCGCCACGGCCTGATCGGCCCCGGGGTCTACGCCTCCCACGGATATGAGCGCAGCCACCGCAAGGGCGTGGAGGCCACGCTGCGGCTGCTGTGGGCCTACCTGGACCCCTCTGTCGGTTCCTGTTGAAATCGCCCCTTGACAGCGGGGGCGGGGCCTGCTATACTGTGGGCACAATCCAAGGGGCGCTGGCGCATGCCGGCTGAGATGCGACGTATTGCCGTCGAGGTCCCTCGAACCTGATCCGGGTAATGCCGGCGTAGGAATGCGATTCGCCAATCTTTTCTGACACTGATCGTATGCCCGCGCCTTGCGGGCATACGATTTTTTCATTGCCCGCAGGCACTTCCCGCCAATTTTAAGGAGGAAGAATGCAATGAAAATGAGAAAGCAGATCAGAATGCTCTGCGAAGCGGCGATCATGATCGCCCTGGCCCAAGTCCTCAGCTATATCAAGCTGATGGAACTTCCCAACGGCGGATCACTGACGCCAGCCATGTTCCCCATCATCCTCTTCGCCGTCCGCTGGGGCCTGGGGCCGGGACTGATGGCCGGCTTTGTGTTTGGACTGCTGCAGCTGATCTTTGACGGCGCATACGCCTGGGGCTGGCAGTCCATGCTGCTGGACTATCTGGTGGCCTTCACGCCCCTGGGCCTGGCAGGTCTGTTCAAGGGAAAAAAGTGGGGCATCTTCGCGGGCACCGTGGTAGGCTGCTTCGGTCGTTTTGTCGTCCATTACATCAGCGGCGTCACGATCTACAAGATCCTGGCTCCCACAGAGCTGCTGGGGATGACCTTTACCAGCCCCAGTTTCTACTCCCTGGTGTACAACGGGTCCTACATGCTCCCCAATACTTTGCTGGCCCTGCTCTTCGCGGCCCTGCTGTACGCGCCGCTGAAGAAGTACATCCTGGGCCAGGACCTGGTCCGCTGATCCCCCGCCAACATATCAACGGCCCGGCGTCTCCGATGAGACGCCGGGCCGTTTGTTTGAAACGATACCGCGATATCAAAACAGCAGGTGCATGAACACGGCGGTGATGGGGATAGCGATGATGGTCCGCTCGAAGAAGCAGATGATCAGGTCGCTGAGCTTCAGGGGCAGTTTGGAGGCCAGCATCACCACGATGGTCTCGGAGAAGAAGATGATCTGGCAGATGGACACCGTGGTCACCAGATACCGGGCCTGAATGGAGATCACGTCCACCTTGTCGGCAATGAGCATCACCGGCAGGAACATCTCCGCGATGCCCACAGGCAGGGACGGGGCGATGATCTCCGCGTCGGGTACGCCGCACACCTCCAGCAGGGGGACGAAGAGCTTGCCGATCCACTGGAACACCGGGGTGTAGTTGGCCACGATCAGGCCCAGGATGCCCACGGCGGCCAGGAGGGTGATGACCTTGGGGTAGACGGACATGCTGTCCATAACACTGGCCCCGATCTCCTTGCCCAGGTTTTCAGCGGTGTAGGCCTTCTTGGTGGCTCTTTCAAAGCCTTTCATCAGCACATTGCCGTGGACCCGCTGGGAGAGGATCTCCTCCTTGGTCTGGGTGTGTCCGTCCACGTAGACATTCCGCTTCCGGGACAGGGGCGGCAGGCGGCAGATGACAATGCTGATGAGCAGGGTGATGACCAGGGCGCAGAAGTAGACGGTGATGAAATGGTCCGCCAGCCCTGCGGTCTTAATGACCATGTAGGCAAAGCCCACGCTGACGGCGGAGAAGCCCGTAGCCACCAAACAGGCCTCCTTCTCCGTGTACAGCCCCTTGCGGAACTGCCGGTTGGTGATCAGCACGCCCACGGAGGAGGAGCTGACAAAGGAGGCGATGCAGTTGACCGCCGCGTGTCCGGGAACCTTGAACACCGGCCGCATGAGGGGCTCCATGAGGGAGCCAACCATGTCCACCAGCCCATAGTTGAGGAGGAAGGGCAGGAACACGCAGCTCACCGGGATAATCCAGGCCACGCCCACCACCACCGAGGGGATCACGGTGCCGCCGGTGGCGGAGCCCACGATCCACTCCGGGCCAGTGAAGCCGGGGATGGTGGCGTCCATGGTATAGACCAGCGTAAAGACGCCGCCCACCAGGTACAGGACAGGGTAGATGGCGGCCTCGTCGCCGAAGTATTTTCCCAGAGGCGAGTCCTTCTTGGCGATGAACTTGCCGTAGACGCTGAGGATACCGGTGCCGGCAATGATGAGGGTGACCAGCCACAGGCCCACATTGCCCAGGATGTCGATGAAGAAATTATAGATATGCCCGAAGGGCACGTCGCTGCTGCCGTTGATCTCGATTTGGACGAAGAACACGAAGATGGCGAGAGCGGAGAAAATCACGGCCTTTACCGCGCCGATCCGCCGGGCCCGCTGGGACAGGTCCAGCCGGTCCACCAGCAGGATGTCGTTGAGGTTCAGGGACTTGCGCTGCTCCTCCGACAGCTTTTCATAGGGGATGGACCCCTTCTCGGGAATGGTGCTTGACGCCATGAGAGACCTCCTTTCCTGTTGCGTCCGCCAAGGCTTGACGCCTTACTTGTCCTCCTTCTGCTTCTTCTGCAGGGCCAGGATGGAGAGGAACTCAAAGACGATATTGGCGGCCAGGTAGGCGGTGATCTCGCCGTGGTCAAAGGCGGGCAGGACCTCCACGATGTCGAAGCCCACAAAGTTCACGGTGGTCAGGGCGCGGATCAGTTCCAGAGCCTCCAGGGAGGTGAAGCCGCCCACCTCGGGGGTGCCGGTGCCGGGGGCGTAGGCGGGGTCCACAAAGTCGATGTCGAAGGTCAGGAAGCAGGGCTTGTCACCCACCCGCTCCTTGATGGCTTCGATCAGGGCGTCCAGGCCCATCTGGCGGATCTTGTGGGCGGGGATCAGCTTCATCCCCAGGTCGGCGGCCATCTTGTGCTCGTTGGGGTCGTAGAGGGAGCCCCGCATGCCCACCTGGATGCAGTGGGACGGGTCGATGAGGCCCTCCTCCAGCGCCCGGCGGAAGGGGGTGCCGTGGTTGTACTTCTCCCCGAAGACCTCGTCACACAGGTCGGAGTGGGAGTCGAAGTGGATCATGGCCACGGGGCCGTACTTCTTGGCCACCGCCCGCAGCTCCGCCAGAGTGATGGAGTGGTCGCCGCCCAGAACGATGGGCAGGGCCCCGTCCTCCAGGATGCCGGTCACACCGGCCTCAATGGCGGCGTAGGAGGGGTGGATGTAGCCGGGAACGATGGGGAAATCCCCCAGATCGCCGCCGGTAAGGGAGTCCATGATGTTTACCTGCTGGATAACGTTGTTGGGCTTCATCATGCAGGAGATGCTGCGGATGGCGTGGGGGCCGAACCGGGACCCGGAGCGGAAGGAGCTGGCGGTGTCAAAGGGCGCGCCGGCAATGGCGAAATCCAGGCCCTTGGCGGACTGGACCCGGGGCATCCGCATAAAGGTGCCCATATTGCAGAAGCGGGGGGACGAGAGGGCGCTGGCAGGCTGGTTAGACATAATGATTTCCTCCTTTTGACAGTTCTGTTCCCAAATTTCCTTCAGATGCCGGATAAAAGAGCATCTTTTACTGCCGCTATGATACCATGGGCGGACGCCCTCTGGTTATATGGAAAATCCTTTAGAGTATCCGCTCAAATAATAGGAAACAAAAAATATTTTGGATGACACGCCAATTCCGGGCGGTAAGCTATAGATTACTTGTGCAATACAACAACAAATATATAGGAATCTTCTATAATTTATTATGTTTTTGATATGGGCCAAACAGCTTACAAAAAGAGGATTCTATGGTATATTTTCAAGAGAAAAGTGTGTGTGGAGGGAGCAGGCAAAATTGACCGGGACCAAGGGCGGCCCGGGGAGAGGAGCGGATGGGATGAACCTCAAGCAGCTGGAATATGTGGTGGAAATCAGCCGGAGCGGGTCGATCAACAAGGCGGCCCAGAACCTGTACCTGGCGCAGCCGTCTCTCAGCGCCTCCGTCCGGCAGCTGGAGCAGGAGCTTGGCTTTTCCATCTTCCGACGGAAGAACTCCGGCATCGAGCTGACCTCGGAGGGAAAGCTGATGCTGCTGTCCGCTAAGCTGATCATGGAGGAGGTGGACCGCATCCGCCGCATCCCCACCTTATTCGACAGTCAGCGGAACCTGTCCATCTCCGGCACCTGGTCCTCCCTGCTCATGTGCAGCTTTATGCAGTTTCGCAACGATGAGCCGGAGGAGCACATCCAGGACAACTTCAAGGAGACCAGCTTCCAACAGGCGGTCCACGACGTAATGGACCAGATCTACCGCCTGTCCATCGTCTCCTGCCTCAACAGCCGCCTGGAGCTTCACCGCCTGGAGCTGCAGAAGCACCATATCTGCATGGAGCCCCTGGCGGTGGACGTCCCCGCCGCGGCGGTATTTTCCAAGGATCACCACCTAAGCCGCTTTAAAAAGGTGACCATCGAGCAGCTCAAGCGATGCTCTGTCGTCACCTACGACATCCGCAGCAACGACGACTGGCTGGGAGCTTTCGGACTGGAGAGCGGCGAGGACGTGCTGAATATCTTTGACCGGGGCGGGATGCTGGACGCCATTCGCCACAACTATGTAGCGGTGACCACCTGGGACCCGGAGCTGGAGGCCTCCCTGCCCAACACGGTCATGCGGGAGATCACCGACGGCCCCCTCTCCAGCATCTACCTCCTGCGCCACGGCGCCTACACCCTCAATCCCCGGGAGAAACGGTTCCTCGCCTACTTCCAGGCCCAGCTGGACGCTGTGTACGGCAGGACCGGAGAATCCATCAGATGAGATAAAGCGCCCGGGAGGCTGAAAGCCTCCCGGGCGCTTCATCTCTCGCGGCCGTTCACGTCAGATAGAACACATCCTCCAGGCCGCTGGAGAGGTGGACCTGAAAATCGTCTGTGATGAACACCGCCTCCACCCCTTCGGTGTCCTCCACCAGATCCATCCCCGCCTCCAGTCCCAGCACAAAGCAGGCGGTGGACAGGGCGTCCCCGTCCACGGACCGCTCACTGACGATGGATACCGCCAACAGGTCGTTTTCCACCGGCCAGCCGGTATTCGGGTCCAGAATGTGGTGGTAGAGACGCCCGTTCAGGGTGAAGGACCGCTCGTAGAGGCCGGAGGTCACCACCGACAGATTTTCGGCGGGCAGACCGCCGATGGTGGTCTGCCGCTCCTCATAGGGGTATTGGATCCCCACCTGGAAGGGCTCCCCGCCGGGCCGGGAGCCCAGGCAGTAGAGGTTCCCCCCCAGGTCGATGATGGCGGAGGTGACCCCCTCCCCCCGGAGGAAGTCCGCCAGCCGGTCGGCGATATAGCCCTTGGCGACGCCTCCCAGGTCGATGACTGTCTCCGGGTCCGCAAAGGTGACGGTGTTCCCCTCCACAGATACCGTCTCCCAGCCGGTGTGGGCCAGGCGGCGGGCCACTTCCTCCCCGTCGGGCAGCGCCGGGTCCTCCGCGGCAAAGTCCCACAGCTCGCTGACAGCCCCCATGGTGATGTCGAAAGCGCCGCCGGTGCTCCGGCCGTAGTCCAGCCCCAGGGCGATGACCTGGGCCAGCTCGTCGGACACCTGGGTGATCTCCCGGTGATTCAGGCGGTAGAGCTCGCTGTCCGGGTCCGTCCGGGAAAAAATCTTCTCATAGCCGGCGCACAGGTCCAGGGCGGCCTGGGCAGTGTCCCGCCCTCCCCCCTCGTAGATCCGCACGGACACAGCGGTGTCCAGAAGGAAGGCGCTGGCCTCCGCGGGCTCTCCCGTCTGTCCACAGCCGGACAGCAGCAGGCCCAGGACCAGCAGCCACAAAAACAGCTTTCTCATAGGTTCTCCTTGCGCCGGTACGGCGCCGCTGGTATAATGGCAGAGATGGGGCCGCCTTGGCGGCCCTCCTGATACGCAGTATATCCCAAAGGCGGGATTTAGACAAGGGGGCGGAGGATGAAGAAGCTGCGGTACGACCTGCTGCTGATCCTGGGGTTGCTGCTGGCGGCGGCAGTGATGTACCTGGCGCTCCGCCCCGACGGCCAGGGGGGATGGGCGGTGGTGACGGTGGACGGCCGGGAGGTGGGCCGCTACCCCCTGAGCGAGGATGTGACCGTCACCATCGGAGAGGCGGACTACAACGTCCTTCAGATCGCCGACGGGCAGGCCGCCGTGATCGAGGCCAACTGCGGCGACCACACCTGCGTCCGCACCGGGGCGGTGTCCCGGGAGGGAGAGACCATCGTGTGCCTGCCCCACCGGCTGATCGTGGAGATCCGGGGCGGAGACGGCTCCGACTTTGACGCCACGGCGGGATAGAGAGGAGGCGGAGATATGAGCAGCAGGCGATTGGCCCGGTACGCCCTTTTGACGGCCCTGGCCATGGCCCTGAGCTGGCTGGAGAGCCTGGTGCCTCTGGCCGGAGCGGTCCCGCCGGGGGTGAAGCTGGGGCTGACCAATCTGGTGGTGATCTTCGCCCTGTACCGCATGAGCCTCCGGGACGCGGCGGTCATCTCCCTGATCCGGGTGGTGCTGGTGGCCTTTACCTTCGGCAACAGCTACAGCTTCGCCTACTCCCTGGCGGGGGCGGCCCTGAGCCTGGCGGTGATGGCCCTTTTAAAGCGGTCCGGGAAATTCTCCCTTCTGGGGGTCAGTGTGGCCGGGGGCGTCAGCCACAACATTGCCCAGGTCCTGGTGGCCATGGCGGTGATGGAGACCTCCCGGCTGGCCTGGTACCTCCCCGTGCTTCTGGTCTCCGGCATTGCGGCCGGGGTGTGCGTCGGCGCGGCGGGGGCGCTGATCGTGAAGCGGATTAGGCTGTAAAATTAAGGCGTGAGAGCCAACGGGCTCCCACGCCTTCTTCTTTATTTTCAGCGGTTTCAGCTCCACAGGCTGCACAGCAGGTCCGTGTAGCCGGAGGGGTCGTCGATGGGCAGGCCGGCGATGAGCTTGGACTGGTTGAGCAGCACCCGGGCGTACTTCTTTGCCTTCTCCGGGTCGGCGGTCCGGGCAGCCTCCAGGGCGGCGAAGGCGGGGTGGTCGGTATTCACCTCCAGGATGCGCTTGGCCTTCAGCCCCATCTCAGGCTGGGCCACGGCAAAGTACCGCTCCATCTCGAAGCTGACCCCCTCGCCGCTGGTGAGGCACACCGGGTGGGTCTTCAGCTTCCGGGAGGCACGGACCTCGTCCACCTCGTCCCCCAGGGTCTCCTTGATGAAGGCGAAGGCGTCCTGGGCCTCCTGGTCCGCCTCCTTGGCCTCGGGCACGTCCTCCAGGCCCAAATCCCCGTCCACGGCGGAGCGGAACTCCGTGTCCTTGTACTGCCGCAGGATCTCCACCAGGAGCTGGTCCGGCTGGTCGGTGAGGTAGAGGATCTCGATGTTCCGCTCCCGGAGCAGCTCCGTCTGGGGCAGGTTGTCCATGGCCGCCGCGTTCTCCCCGGAGGCGTAGTAGATGTACTTCTGGTCCTCCTTCATCCGGTCCACGTACTCGCCCAGGGTGGCCATCTTCTTCTCCGTGGAGGAGTAGAACAGCAGCAGGTCCTGGAGCAGCTCCCGCTTGGCGCCGTAGTTGTTCAGGCACCCCACCTTCAGCTGGCGGCCGAAGTTCTGGAAGAACTTCTCATAGCCCTCCCGGTCCTCCTTCAGCAGCCGCTCCAGCTCGGCCTTCACCTTCTTCTCGATGTTGTTGGCGATGAGCTTCAGCTGCCGGTCGTGCTGCAGCAGCTCCCGGGAGATGTTCAGGCTCAGGTCCGGGGAGTCCACAATGCCCCGGACGAAGCCGAAGTGCTCCCCGATGAGGTCCGGGCACTTGTCCATGATGAGCACGCCGGAGGAGTAGAGCTGGAGCCCCCGCTCATAGTCGGTGGTGTAGTAGTCGAAGGAAGGCCGGGAGGGGATGAAGAGCAGGGCCTTGTAGCTGACCTGGCCCTCGGCGGAGACGGTGACGACGGACTGGGGCGGGGCGAAGTCCATGAACTTCTCCTGGTAGAACTTCTCGTACTCCTCCTTCGTCACGTCGCCCTTCCGGCGCTGCCAGATGGGCACCATGCTGTTGAGGGTCTCCTCCTCCTTGTACGTCTCATACTCCGGCTTGTCCTCGGGGCTGTCCGCCTTCTTCCGGGACTTGGTGACCTCCATGCGGATGGGCCAGCGGATGTAGTCGGAGTACTTCTTCACCAGATTGCGGAGGGTGTGCTCCTGGAGGAACTCGCTGTAATTGACCTCCTCCCCGTCGGCCTTGATGTGCATGATGACGTCGGTGCCCACGGTCTCCTTCTCGCAGGGGGTGATGGTGTAGCCGTCGGCCCCGTCGCTCTCCCAGCGGAAGGCCTGGTCGCTTCCGTACTTCCGGGTAACCACGGTGATCTTGTCGGAGACCATGAAGGCGGAGTAGAAGCCCACGCCGAACTGGCCGATGACGTCCATGTCCGCCGCCTCCGCCTTTTCCATCTCCTGGCGGAACTGGAGGGTGCCGCTGGAGGCGATGACTCCCAGGTTGTTCTCCAGGTCGTTCTCATCCATGCCGATGCCGTTGTCGCTGACGGTGAGGACCCGGGCCTCAGGGTCCGCCTGGATGTGGATGAAGAAGTCCTCCCGCTTCATCCCCACATTCTCGTCGGTGAGGGACTGATAGCACAGCTTGTCGATGGCGTCGCTGGCGTTGGAGATGATCTCACGGAGAAAGATCTCCTTGTGGGTGTAAATGGAGTTGATCATCAGGTCCAGCAGCCGCTTGGACTCCGCCTTGAATTTTCTCTTTGCCATTGCTTTTGTTTCCTCCTGTAACGTCCGCCCCGGTCAAGCCGCGCCAGCGGGAGCGGACCAATATTTTATCGTCCCCTATCATGCCTGACAATTATGAACAAAATATGACGAAACTGTAAATATTAGCACTCGTATAAATTGAGTGCTAACCCCTCTCTTTCCAGCGGTAATGTTTGATCTATGTTAAATCTTTGATATGTTTTGTATATTCCTCTTGTGTCCGGCAAAAAAATATGATATAGTGCCCCTGCCGTCGGTGAAAGGCGGCTTCGATTCTTCCCATCCGGTGAAAGGAGAGAACGAGGTGGAAAAGACGGAGATGAAAAAAGGCCGCATTTCTTGGTTCACAGTTGGGCTGATCCTCGCCCTGGCGCTGGCCGCCGTGGCGTCCCTCCCCTTCCTGTTTGGTCCCCTGGCCTGAACTCCGCATAATGGAACCGGTCCGCAAGGGACCGTTTTCTTTTTTTCGGCCGTTTTTCCGGATCTCCTATCACCAAAAATAAAGCGCGCCGCGGGAAGCTCCCCCGCGGCGCGCTCCTATTTTCGCGGCCTGGTCCCGGCAGTCACTGGATCTCCAGCCGGCGGCTGGTGGGGACCGTTTGACTTTTCTTGGGCATGGTCAGGGTCAGCACGCCGTTGTCATAGGCGGCCGTGATCCCCTCCGCCCGAACGGAAGAGATATCAAAACTCCGGGAGAAGGAGCCGTAAGACCGCTCGCAGCGGATGTAGTTGCCCTTGTCGTCCTTTTCCTCTCTGCTGGCGTTGCGCTGGGCGCTGATGGAGAGGTAGTCGCCGTCGATGTCGATGTGAATATCCTCCTTCTTCACGCCGGGCAGGTCTGCCTCCAGCACGTAGGCGTCGCCGGTATCCTTGATGTCGGTCTTGAAGCCGCCCAGCTCGTTGCCGCTGAAGAACCGGCGCTCCAGGTCCTCCAGGTCACGGAAGGGGCGATAGAAGTCCATACGATCTCTGCGGGTGAAAGGCATCAGTTCAAACATGATCAAAACCTCCAATGATGTATCAAATTAAAATAAGATGTATTCCGGCGGGAGCTTTCCTCCCCCGGCCCGAAGCGTTTCCGGGGCCCTTCGGGACCGGCCCCCCGTTCTATTTCTGCCGCATCGGCCTCGCTTCCTTTTCTCTTTCTTTTTATGGCTCTATCTTATCCCCGGTTTGTGAACAAATATAGCAAAAATTGTGACCGGACTGTGAATTTTAGCACTCGTGCATCGAGAGTGCTAATCCTACCTATTCGCATCGCTCACCCCGGCGAAAGGTCTTAAAGGCGCTGTGTCTTCCTCGCGGCAGCTGTCGTAGATTTTCTTGGTATGGATACAAACGGCCTCGCAGTTGTCTCTGCCTGCGGCGGAGACAGGGCCGGGCACAATACGTTCAGGCATACTGGACCTCCTAGTAAGTATAGCGATGGAAGGCGTCGGCCTTCATTCCAGTGTATGCGCCCCGGCGGAGGGTGTGAAACCCCAGGCGGCGCAGGGGCACGGCAGCAATGGGCGGAGCCAGGGAGATCGGTTCCCTCCGGCAATGCCTTCGCGGCGCGAAATTCGGTCTATACAAATTTTGGTTTGGCGGGTATAATAGGAGGAAAGAAATGAAGATGAGGAGGAGGGGCCTATGGCGTCCTTCGGCTTTATCACCGACAAGCTGGAGATCAAGTTTCTGATCCTGTACATCGCCTCCCGCCTGGTGGGACCGGTGCCCTTCGAGACACTGCAGGACCTGAGCATGTGCGACGGCGGCGTGGACTACTTCGACTTCGCCGAGTGCCTGGCGGACCTGGTGCGGACGGAGCATCTGTCAAAAAGCGAGGAGGGCCTCTACGCCGCCACGGACAAGGGGCGCCGCAACAGCGCCATCTGCGAGAGCAGCCTGCCCTACTCCGTACGGATGCAGGTGGACCAGAACATCGTGGGCTACAACGAGCAGATCAAGCGGGCGGCCCTGGTGGGGGCCCGGGTGGACAAGCGGCCGGACGGCGGGTGCACCGTCACGCTGTCCCTCAGCGACGAGCTGGACGACCTGATGGAGCTGAAGCTTCTGGTGACCCGGGAGGACATGGCAAAGGAGATGCAGAAGACCTTCCAGGCCCACGCCGAGGAGATCTACACCAAGATCCTGGCTGTCCTCTACGGCGGCGGAGCCTGAACGCCACGAATTTCCGCCGCCCGGGAAAATTCTGGTTGTAATATCCGGGAAACAGTGGTAGAATAAAAAAGATGGTTACCCCCATATTGACCGTATTGCAAGGAGTGACAAGAACATGGGCGAGAACAAAGACTACATGACCCATCCCGACGAGATGGGCTGCATCCATATCTCTGAGGACGTACTGGCCTCCATTGCCGCCGGCGCCGCCGCCGAGGTGGAGGGCATCAGCGGCCTGATGAACCTGGCCACCAAGAAGACCGCCGCCCGGGGCGTGCGGCTGAGCTTAGTGGACAACGCCGCCGTCGTCGACCTGTATGTCATGGTCCGCTATGGCTACCCCATCCCCGAGGTGGCCGAGAAGATTCAGAACGCCGTGTCCTCCGCCGTGGAGGCCATGACCGGCTTCCAGGTGAAGGCTGTCAACGTCCACGTGGGCGGCGTCAGCTTTCAGTAATCCCCACCGCCCCGCCGCCAGAGAGAGAGGCTTTTCACGATGATCAGAAACGTTGCCCGGGAGATTGCCATGCATCTCTCCTACGAGCTCAGCTTTACCGACCTGTCCGCCGGGGAGCTGCTGGACCAGCGGCTCAGTGCCGACCATTTTGAATCCCTGGCTCCGGAGTACGAGGTATACGGAAAGCTCCCCGGCCCCAGCCAGCGGGCGTACATCCGCCGGGTGGTCCAGGGGATCGCGGATCACGGCTATGAGCTGGACCAGTACATCGAGCGCTACGCCGTGGGCTGGAAGTTTGCCCGCATCCCCCTGGTGGCCTCCGCCATCATGCGTCTGGCCATGTACGAGATCCTGTACATGCCGGACATCCCCAATGGCGCCTCCATCAACGAAGCGGTGGAGCTGACGAGGAAGTACGAGACCGAGGATGTGGCGCGCTTCGTCAACGGCATCCTTGGCTCCTTCGTCCGGGCTGAGGCCGGAGAGGAGCCGCCCGCCCGGGAGGCCGCTGCCGCCGAGGACACGGAGGAGACGCCGGCCCAGGCGGAATAAACGCGAGCGTCAAAAAGAGCGCACGAGGATGTGCGCTCTTTTTCCTTACCGCGCGCCGCCGGAAGGAGAGGAAAAATGGAACAGCATGTCTACCAGGTGTCCGAGGTGAACCTGCTCATCAAGGGCGTTCTGGACAGCGTCCCCCAGCTGGGGAACATCTACATCCGGGGGGAGATCTCCAACTACAAGCTCTACCCCTCCGGCCACCACTATTTTACGCTGAAGGACCCGGAGGGGGCCATCCGCTGCGTCATGTTCCGGGGACAGGCCCTGCGCCTGCGGTTCCGCCCGGAGAACGGCATGAAGGTCATCGCCCTGGGGCGGATCTCCGTATACCCCCGGGACGGGGCCTACCAGCTCTACTGCGATGCCCTGAGCCCCGACGGGGTGGGTGACCTCCATCTGGCCTTTGAGCAGCTCAAGGACAAGCTCTGGCGGGAGGGCCTCTTCGACGAGGGGCACAAGAAGCCCCTGCCCCGGTACCCGGAGACCATCGCCGTCATCACCTCCCCCGCCGGGGCGGCGGTCCACGACATGATCCGGATTCTGCGCCGGCGGTGGCCCGCCGCCAAGGTGAAGCTGCTGCCCGTCCGGGTCCAGGGGACGGAGGCCCCGGCGGAGATCGTCGGTGCCATCCGCTACGCCTGCCGCCACCATGTGGCGGACTTGATCATCACCGGCCGGGGGGGCGGGTCCATCGAGGACCTGTGGGCCTTCAACGACGAACGTGTGGCCCGGGCCATCTACGACGCGGACATCCCCATCATCTCCGCCGTGGGCCACGAGCCGGATGTGACCATTGCGGACTTCGTGGCCGACGCCCGGGCCGCCACCCCCTCCCACGCCGCGGAGATGGCGGCGCCGGACCAGGCGGAGCTGCTCCAGCGGCTGGGAAGCCTCCAGTCCCGGCTGGCTCAGGCGGAGGGCAGGCGCTTGTCCCTCCTCCGGGAGCGGCTGGCCGCCCTGGCGGCCAAGCGGGTGCTCCAAGACCCCATGGTCCCCATCCAGGACAAGGCCCTGCGGCTGGACCGCGCCCAGCGGGACCTGCTCCACGCCGCACAGCAGCGGCTGGCGGTCCCCCGGCAGCGGCTGGGGGAGCTGGCCGCCGGGCTGGACGCCATGAGCCCCCTGAAAGTCCTGGGCCGCGGCTTCGCCATGGTCACCGACGGGGAGGGCCGGGTCCTGCGCCGGGCTCTGGACGTACCGGTGGGCGCACAGGTCACCGCCGCGCTGGCGGAGGGCAGGCTCCTTTGCCGGGTGGAGGACCGGGAGGCGCAGGCCGGATCAGATCACACCACAGAGGCCCCCGCCGCTGCCGGCGGGGAGAGATAAGGAGGGCGCTATGCCTGGAAAAAAGACAAAGACCTTTGAGGAAAACCTGGGGCGGCTGGAGGAGATCGTCGCCCTGCTGGAGCGGGGGGACGCGCCCCTCCAGGAATCCCTGGCCCTGTTCGAAGAGGGGACCAAGCTGGTGAAGGACTGCTCCGCCACCCTGGAGAAGGCCCAGCAGCAGGTGGTCAAGCTCCAGAAGGGTCCCGACGGGGAGCCGGTGGAGACACCCTTCGCGGTGGAGGAGTGACCATGTGCGCCTTTCAGCTTCGATATGACTCCTACCGGGCGGCGGTGGATGACCATTTGGGAGGGCTCTTTGCCGACGCCAAGGACAAGCCCTACCGCAGGCTCCAAGAGGCCATGCGCTACAGCCTGCTCGCCGGGGGCAAGCGGGTCCGGCCGGTGATGACCCTGGCCTTCTGCGACATGCTGGGGGGCCAGTGGCGGGCGGCCCTGCCCTTCGCCTGCGCCCTGGAGCTGGTCCACACCTACTCCCTGATCCACGACGACCTGCCGTGCATGGACGACGACGATCTGCGCCGGGGCCGTCCCACCTGCCACAAGGTCTACGGCGAGACCATGGCCGTGCTGGCTGGGGACGCCCTCCAGGGGGAGGCCTTCGGCCTCATCGCCGCCGCGCCGGCCATGACCGCCCAGCAGCGGATCGACGCCGTGGCCGTGCTCTCCGCCGCCTGCGGCGGCGGCGGCATGGTGGCGGGCCAGGTGCTGGACGTGGACCATCTGGCCCAGGGCGAGGCCGACCTCCGCCTGCTCCACCGTCTGAAAACCGGAGCCATGCTCCAGGCGGCGGCGGAGCTGGGCTGTGTGGCCGCCGGGGCGGACGACGGCCTGCGGCAGCGGGCCCGGGACTACGGCTGCCACATCGGCCTGGCCTTCCAGGTCCGGGACGACGTGCTGGACGTGGTGGCGGACCAGGGGGAGCTGGGCAAGCCCATCGGCTCGGACCGGGCGGAGGGCAAGCGAACCTTTGTGGATCTGCTGGGGCTGGAGGCCTGCCAAGCCCTGGTGGCGGAGGAGACCGCCAAGGCCAAGGCGGCGCTGGCGGATCTTCCGGACAGCGGCTTTCTGCTGAATTTGGCGGACCACCTGGCGGAGAGGAGGAAGTGACCGTGCGTTTCGGGATGCTCACCACCAACCCCATCATCGACTGCGCCCTGCTGGCCTGGTTTCTGGCCCAGCTCATCAAGGTGCTGCTGGAGCTGATCCTGCTGCGGCGGTTCGAGCCCGAGCGGTTCGTCTCCAGCGGCGGTATGCCCAGCAGCCACTCGGCCATGGTGGTGGCCTGCGCCACCGCCATCGGGAAGCTCTACGGGATCGACGGTCCCTTCTTCGCGCTGGCGGCGGTGGTATCCGCCGTGGTGATGTACGACGCCTGCAACGTCCGCCGCAGCGCCGGGGACACCGCCCGGCTGGTCAACCAGATCCTGAAGCATGTGGAGCGGCTGACGGCGGAGGACTTCGCGGAGGATCTGAAGGAGGTCATGGGCCACACTCCCCTCCAGGTCCTCATGGGGGCCATCCTGGGCCTGGGCGTGGGCCTGCTGGTCTGAGAGGCTGTCCGGGGTTGACAAATCCCGCCGGATATGGTAAAAATAACATACTCATGAGGGAGTAGTGGCGCGGGGGTCCTCCTCCGCGCGGCAAGTCAACATGCTGGCCCGGTCAGGGTCTGGCTTGCCTTAATCAGCGAGACTCATGTATGGCGCGAAGCCGTGCATGGGCAGTTTTTGGTCAGGCGCGGCGCGCCTGGCCTTTCTTTTTCGCCTGGGAACCGGAAAGGAGGGGCCTCCCCTCTCCCCTGCCGCGGGCATGGACGACGGGGAGCGCAAACAGGCTGTACAAATCAAACAACAGGAGAGACAACAATGGGAATCACAGAGCTGTTCCTGGTGGGCGTGGGTCTGAGCATGGACGCCTTCGCCGTGGCCATCTGCCGCGGCCTGAGCATGAAAAAGCTGGAGTGGAAGCAGGCCTTTCTGGTGGCGGTGTTCTTCGGCGGGTTTCAGGCGCTGATGCCCACCATCGGGTGGGTCCTGGGCAAGCAGTTTGAACAGTACATCGTCAGTGTGGACCACTGGATCGCCTTCATCCTTCTGGCCTATATCGGCGGGAAGATGATCTGGGACGCCTTCCACGAGGAGGAGGCCCGGCCGGCGGACTTCCGGGTGGGGGAGCTACTGATCATGGCGGTGGCCACCAGCATCGACGCCCTGGCGGTGGGTATCACCTTCGCCTTCCTCCAGGTGGACATCGGCCCCGCCGCCGCCCTCATCGGCTGCACCACCTTCATCATCTCTCTGGCCGGGGTGTGGATCGGCAACCGCTTCGGCAGCCGGTACCAGAGCAAGGCCACCTTCGCCGGCGGGCTGATCCTCTGCCTCATCGGGCTGAAGATCCTGCTGGAGCACCTGGGGCTGCTGCCGTAAGCTCACAGCGATACATATCGAAAGCCGCCGGACGGACCGTGTAAAAGGTCTGCCCGGCGGCTGTTTTTGATTGTTTTTCGTCAGATTCACAGCAGGATCTCCGCCACCATGGCGAAGGCCTCCCGGATAAAATATCCCACCGTCAAATCCCGGTACCGCTCCGGCATGTGGGCCGCCACGGGCACCGGGTCGGCGACCCCATAGCGGCGGAAGAGGTAGGCCCCCCGGCACAGGTGGTAGTCGCTGGTGACAAAAGCGATGTTGTCCGTCGCCTCCACCCCGTGTTCCGCCAGCAGCTCCAGAGAGAAGCGGACGTTCTCCTCGGTGTTGGCGGCCCGGTCCTCCAGGAGGATGCGGTCCGCCGCCACCCCCTGGCCGGTGAGCCAGTCCGCCATGCACCGGGCCTCGGAGATGTCCTCCCCCGGCCCCTGGCAGCCGGAGACCACGATGGGGATGTCCGGCCTGTCCTCCACATAGTCTAAGGCCGCCTCCAGTCTTGTCAGCAGGCTCAGGGACGGCTCCGTCCCATTGACCCCCGCCCCGAACACCACCACCGCCTCCACCGGCGTGGTCTCGTCGGTCCGGGCCCAGGAGATCAACCAGGCCTCCAGCCCGGCGAAGAGGGCCAGCCCAAGAGCGATCAGTACCAGCATGATCCTCTTGCACCACAGGGCCCACCGCCGGCCTCCGGCGCTCCAGCGGTCCAGCAGGGCCCAGACGGCGAAGGCCGCACCGGCGCAGCACAGAAGAAAAGCGGCGAAACGGGAGGCGGTGATACCGCCCCTCAGATTCGGGACCCCTCGCAGAAGGCACGTGACCGCCAGCACCCAATAGGCCAGCTCTCTTATTCTCACAGCAGCCGTAAAACGCCGGCGCATCCTCTCGGGCAGGGCAAAGAACAGCAGGACAGCCCCGACCCAGCACAGGAGGATCCCTCTGACAAAGAACGAGAGATGGCCGACGACATGATTGATGGTAATCAGAAGTCCAAACAGGAGGCACACCGCCGCCGGGATACCCAAGAGGATCGCTCTCTTTTTCTCGCGCTCCATAGCCGCTTCTCCTTTTACGATTTGTTGGGGCCTCTCACTCCAGGCCCTCCGCCTCCTCGCTGAGCCGCTCCCATCGCTCCATCAGCTCCAGAAGCTCCTCGTCCATCTGCTCCTTCTCGGCATAGAGGACGCTGTACTTCTCGTAGTCGCAGGCGTTGGCCTCCAGCTCCGCCTCCTTGTCCCGGATGGCCGCCTCCAGCTTGTCGATCTCCCGCTGGACGATGGTCAGCTGCTTCCGGGCGGCCTGCTGGGCCCGGCCCCCCTTGGGGGCGGCGGGCTTCTCCGCCTTTTTCGCCGCCTTCTCCTCTTTCGGCTGAGCCTGCTGGAGCTGCCGCTGGCGCTCCTTGATCTCCCGGTACCGCTGGAAGGGCACGGGGTAGTCGGTGATGACCCCATTCTCCAGCTCCCAGACCCGGGTGGCGAAGCGGTTGATGAAGTAGCGGTCGTGGCTGACAAAGAGCAGGGCGCCCTCGTAGGCCTCCACCGCCTCCTCGATCCACTCCCGGCTGCCGATGTCCAGGTGGTTGGTGGGCTCGTCCAGGACCAGGAGGTTGATCTCCTCATCCATGAGCATACACAGCCGCAGGCGACTCTGCTCCCCGCCGGAGAGGACGGAGACGGGCTTGAACACGTCCTCCCCCCGGAAGTTGAAGGCCGCCAGCCGGTCCCGGGCGGCCTGGGTGGTCATGCCCCGCTTGGCGTAGAGCATGGTGTCCACCAGGTTTCGCTCCGGGTTGTCGAAGCGGATGATCTGGGGCAGGTAGGCCACCCGGACGGTGGGGCCGAAGCGGAACCGCCCCTGGTCCGCCTGCTCCTCCCCCATGAGGATCTTCAGGAGGGTGGACTTGCCGGTGCCGTTGTCCCCGATGAGGGCGATGCGCTCGCCCCCCTCCACCAGGGCCTCCACGCCGTGAAACAGCGTTTTCTCCCCGAAGGACTTGCCCAAGTCGTGGATCTCCAGCACCTCGTCCCCGGCAAACTCCCGCTCGCCGAACCGGGCGGTGAGGGCCCGGGCCTTGGTGGGCTTCTCCGTCTGGCGGATGCGCTCGATGCGCCGCTCCATGGAGAAGGCCCGCTTGTGGAGCTTGTCGTTGCCCATGAAGGCCCACAGGTGGAGCTTGTCCGCCGCCTCCTGGAGCTGG
>NBJMC04203__coassemble_423_pt1 | contig 25484 bp, 20 predicted proteins | sample NBJMC04203__metabat2_high_PE_008 | metagenome-assembled genome bin NBJMC04203
GCGCAGAGCGTAGCGAGACCCCTTTGGCGGAAAAGGCGTTAGCCTTTTTCGCCAGTCTCAGAGGAGGCTTTCCCTGGAAAGCCTCCTCATTTGATCTCCTGTTCCAGGTCCTCGAAGACCGCCGCGTCGAAGAAGTCCCGCAGGGTGATGTCCAATCCGTCGCAGAGCTTCTTGATGGTGGCCACAGTGGCGGAGTGGTTGCGCCCGCTGACGATGTTGTTGACCGTGGACTGGGTCACGCCGCTGATGGTGGCCAGCCGGTTGACGGTGATCCCTCGCTGCCGGCACAGGTCCAGGATCCGCTGCCGGACGGCCGTGCTGGTATCCATCGCCTCACATCCTAACTCAAAAGAGATACCGAGATACTATGAGGGTATCTGTTTTTTAACCCAATTATTACCTCTTTTGAGTTGACTTCCCGAATTTTCTCTGCTATACTGGCATCCGGCCGTCAGGGCCCCTCCCTGCCCCGCGGCGGGGACAAATTGCTCTTGACAAGGACCGCCCTGCGTGCTATTGTCTAATATATCATAAGTTGATATATTAATACTCGATATATTGGCCGCGGCCATCGCCGCGGCGGAGGAGGATCGCCTATGCGAGAGATCATTCAGGTCCAGGGCCTGACCAAGACCTTTCACCTCTCGTCCAAACAGCAGAAGCTGGAGAGGACGAAGGAGAAAATTCGAGTGGCGGTGGACAACCTGAGCTTCAGCGCCTGCCAGGGGGAGATCTTCGGCTTGCTGGGCCCCAACGGGGCTGGCAAGACCACCACCCTGCGGATGCTGGCCACCCTGATCCGCCCCGACAGCGGCGACGCCCTGATGGACGGCGTCAGCGTGGTGCGCCAGCCGGAGCAGGTCCGCCGCCACATCGGATTCCTCACCAGCGAGCTGAAGCTGGAGGAGTTTTTCACCCCCAACTACCTCTTCACCTTCTTCTCCGACCTCCACCAGGTGGACCCGGCGGTCCGGGAGGCGCGGCGGCAGGCCCTCTTTGCCCGCTTCGGCATCGACCGCTTCGCCGAGGTGAAGGTCGCCAACCTCTCCACCGGCATGAAGCAGAAGGTCTCCCTGGTGATCTCCATCGTCCACGACCCGGACATCATCATCTTCGACGAGCCCACCAACGGCCTGGACGTGCTCACCGCCCGGGTGGTCACCGACTTCCTCCAGGAGCTGCGGGACCAGGGAAAGACCATCATCGTCTCCACCCACATCTTCAGCTTGGTGGAAAAGCTCTGCGACCGGGTGGGCGTGATCGTCGGCGGACACATTGTCCAGTGCGACACCCTGGAGCGGGTGCGCGGCGGGCTGAGCCTGGAGGACCGGTTTTTCGAGATCTATAAGGAAACGGCAGGTGACGAGGAATGAAGAGCGGACTGTTCGCGGTGATGCGGAAGGAGCTGGCCCGCTTCTTCGGCGACAAGCGGATGGTGGCCAGCATCCTGCTGCCCGGCATCCTGATCTATTTTGTCTACAGCTTCATGGGCCAGGCCATGGGCAGCATGTTCGGCGTGGACGAGGACTTCGCCCCCGCCGCCCAGGTGGTGGAGCTGCCAGACTCCCTGGCGGAGCCTCTCCAGAGCGCCGGGCTGACCCTGACAGAGGTGGAGGCCGACCAGGAGGAGGCGGCCAGAGAGGCCATTACCGGCCAGGAGCTGGACCTGCTGCTGGTGTTCCCGGCGGATTTCGACCAGGCTGTGGCGGACTACGCCCCGGCCTCCGGCCAGCCGGCGCCCCAGGTGGCGGTCTACTACAACTCCTCCTCCACCCAGTCCCAGTTCGCCTACACGGTGGTGACGGAGCTGCTGGACACGTATGAGGCCCAGCTGGCCAACAAGTTCGACGTCAACGCCGGAGCGGAGCGGTACGACCTGACCACTGACGAGGACGCGGCGGGGGCCTACTTCGCCATGCTGCTGCCCATGCTGCTGATGATATTCCTCTACTCCGGCTGCGCGGCGGTGGCCCCGGAGTCCATCGCCGGGGAGAAGGAGCGGGGCACCATTGCCACCATGCTCATTACCCCCATCCCCCGGGGCCACATCGCCGTGGGCAAGATCCTGGCCCTGGCGGTCATCGCCCTGCTCTCCGGGGCGTCCAGCACCATCGGCACCATTCTGGCCCTGCCCAAGCTCATGGGCGCGGCCTCCGACAGCCTCAGCGCCGGCATCTACAGTGTGGGAGACTACCTGCTTCTGGCGGCGGTGATCCTCTCCACGGTTCTGCTGCTGGTGACCCTGATCTCCATTCTCTCCGCCTTCGCCAAGACCGTCAAGGAGGCCCAGACCTACGCTACCCCCCTGATGATTCTGGTGATGCTCCTGGGCGTCACCGGCATGTTCGGCGGCGGGGCCAGCCAGGACCTGCCCGCCTACCTGATCCCCCTGTACAACAGTGTTCAGTGCATGGTGGGCGTCTTCTCCTTCACCACCTTTACCGCCGGCGTGGCCGCAACCCTGGCCGTCAACGGCGTATGCACGATCCTGGGCGTGGTGGTCCTGGCCCGGATGTTCAACAGCGAGAAGATCATTTTTGCAAGGTAGGCGCTGCGGTCTACATTCTTTTTCTTGTAAGACCGTAACGACACTTGATTTTGCGAAGCAAAATCTTAGTGGAGTACGTCCCTTGAGGGAAAAGAATCAAAAAGAACTTTTTGCGCGAAACGATGTTTCGCTTTTATTTGGTCAACAAAAACGCCCCGCTGGAAACAACGCGTACGGCTGCTCGTCCTCAGGCAAAGGCTGCGGCTATTTCTGTCATTTCAGACAAAAAGGGAGGGTGGGCCAATGGATGTGAATTCCGGGTCCTGGCTGTTTCGGGAAGAACCTCTGGAGGTCATCAAGAATATATTCCGCCGGGCGCTGGGGGCGGAGACGGTCCGGGAGGCCCGGCTTCTGGACGGCGGACTGTTCAATACCACTTACCTTGTGACCTACGGCGCGGGAGAGGAGCGGGCGGTGCTGCGGCTGGGGCCGGTGGAGCGTCACCGGATCATGGGCTTTGAGCAGAATCTCATGGCGGCGGAGGCGTACCTCTACGCCGTGTGCCGGGATATCGGCGTTCCCTGCCCAGAGGTTCTGGCCTGGGACACGTCAAGGACCGCGGTGGACCGGGACTTCATGATTACCCGGTATATCCCCTCCGTGGCCATGGTGAACGCGGAGATGACGGAGGAGAGGCGGCATGACCTCTGCTTCCAGCTGGGCGCCTACCTCCGCCGCCTCCACCAGGTGACCGGGGAGAGCTTCGGCTTTGTCTCCCGGGTCCTGGAGGGCCGGCGCTTCGACACCTGGAGCGGCGCCTTCCTCTTCGAGGTGGAGGACATCGTCGGACGCCTGGAGGTATTTGGCGGTCTGACGGCGGGAGAGGCCGGGGCGGTCCTGGCCCCCTTCCGCCGGAGCAGGGAGCTGCTGGACCAGGTGCGGACGCCCCATCTGCTCCACTTGGACATCTGGGCGGGAAATGTGCTGCTGGACCGGGAGACCCTGGAGATCCTGGCCGTCATCGACAGCGACCGGGCGGTATTCGGAGACCCGGACTTCGAGTTCGCCGCCCCCTGGATGGAGGACCCGGCCCTGCGGCGGGGCTACGGCTTCCCGGAGATCAGGCCCGATGACAGGGACAGGCTGGAGCGGCGGCGGCTCTACCGGGCTTTCTATCTGGCCCTGGACGCCTATGTGGGCCTGGGGGAGTACAACAACCAGGCGCTGTACCGGGACAAGAAGGAAGAGCTCCTGGAGCTCCTGGACATCGGAAAAATGTAGCGAAAAGCGGCGGCGTGCCCGAGTTGGCGCGCCGCCGCTTTTCGCTATGCCTGATCGGACTCCCGCTCCTGGGACTGGAGCCGCCGCTGCTGGCAGGCGTACTGGTGGGGGGTGATGTGGTGGATGCGCTTGAACATCTGGACAAAATGGGAGACGTTCTCAAAGCCGGTGCTGCGGCAGACGGTCTGGACAGATTCGCCGTTGGAGAGCATGAGGCAGGCGTGGGAGATGCGCACGCTGTTGAGGTAGTGCATGTAGGTGATGCCGGTGTGGCGCTTGAAGTAGCTGCAGAAGTAGTATTTGCTGTAGCCGGTCATCCGGGCGGCCTCCTCAATGGTGATCTTCCGGGCATAGTTGAGGTTGGTCCAGACGATCAGCTCCTGGAGACTGGTATTTTTATACTGCGCGTGGACAGAGGTGTCCCGGTCTTTGTCCACATGCCAGGACAGGATGTAGAACAGCCGCAGGATCTGAGGCAGGCACTCCTTCAGGGAGCCGTCGTGCCGGATGAGATACTGGATGATTTGAAAAACCTCCTGGTAGGCGGGGTTCTGATACAGGAGCTGGTCCAGCCGGCAGCCGCAGACCCGCAGGTAGTTCTCTACATGGATATATCGGTCCATCTCGCGAAAGCCGATCTTAAACACGTACATGGTTCCATCGCAGATACGGATGCTGTTGGAGTGGATGGTGTAAGGTGGGATCACAAACATCTGCCTGCCGCCCAGGGGATAACGATTGGCGTCAATCACAATTTCACCACACAAATCCTCGCATAAAAGGATCTCAATGGAGTCCGCGTAGTGCAGAGGTACGATGTCCTCCGCCTGAAACCGCTTGATATTGATCCGATAGGGCATCTCCTCCGAAAACTGGACTTGTTCTTCAAAGGAGTTGGGCAGCGTGTCCCCGAAGTATACGCACCGCATGGGGGCCTCCTCTCCGCCGAAAAATGGAAATGATGGATAGACAGGGGCCGCCGGGATATGCCCCTATTGGTAAAATATCACAAAAATCAAAATATTACAATATTTCTTCGAAATATTCGGCCTTGAAACTTTTCGGGTCTCATAGATAATAGAGGGTAGAAGTAATATAAATTAGAAACCTTATAATACTGAAAGGAGACAATACCATGAAGCGATCCGAGATCAACAGGGCGCTGAAGGAGCTGGAGGCCATGTGCGAGAAGCACCGCTGCTACCTGCCCCCCTTCTGCTCCTTCACCCCCGAGCAGTGGCAGAGCGCCGGCCACGAGTACGACGAGGTCCGGGATTGTATGCTGGGCTGGGACATCACCGACTACGGCCAGGGTGACTTTGACAAGATTGGCTTCTCCCTCGTCACCATCCGCAACGGCAACCGGGCCATGGCGGACAAGTATCCCAAGGTGTACGCGGAGAAGCTGCTGTACCTGAAGGAGGGCCAGTACTCCCCCAACCACTTCCACTGGTTCAAGACCGAGGACATCATCAACCGGGGCGGCGGCAACGTGCTCATCCGGGTGTACAACAGCCTGCCCAACGAGGAGATCGACTACGAATCCGACGTCACCGTCCACACCGACGGCCGCACCTACACCGTCCCCGCCGGCACCCAGATCCGCCTGACCCCCGGTGAGAGCATTTTCGTGCAGCAGTATCTGTACCACGACTTCTCCGTGGAGCCGGGCACGGGCCCGGTGCTTCTGGGCGAGGTGAGCCAGTGCAACGACGACAACACCGACAACCGGTTCAACCCCCCCATGGGCCGCTTCCCCGCCATTGAGGAGGACGAGCCCCCCTACCGCCTGCTGTGCAACGAGTACCCGGCGGCGAAGTAAGGAGGCATTCAGAATGGATGTTGTGGCGCTTGGCGAACTGCTGATTGATTTTACCTGCGTCGGCACCGACGCCGACGGCTATCCCACCATGGCGGCCCACCCCGGCGGCGCGCCGGCCAACTTCCTGGCGGCTCTGACCAAGTTCGGCGCCAAGACCGCCCTGCTGGGCAAGGTGGGCACCGACACCTTCGGCCGGCTCCTCACCGGCACCCTCCGGACCGCGGGGATCGAGACCCGGGGCCTGGTGGCCGCGGACGACGTGTTCACAACCCTGGCCTTCGTGACTCTGGACGAGACCGGCAACCGGGAGTTCGCCTTCTCCCGGAAGCCCGGAGCGGACACCTGCATCACCTACGAGGAGCTGGACCTGAGCCTGATCGACGAGACGAGGGTATTTCACTTCGGGACCCTGTCCCTCACCGACGAGCCCGCCCGCTCCACCACCCAGCGGGCGGTGGCCTACGCCAAGAGCAAGGGCAAGCTCATCACCTACGACCCTAACCTCCGCATCCCCCTGTGGAAGAACCTGGACACCGCCAAAGAGCAGATCATCTGGGGACTGGAGCAGGCGGACGTGGTGAAGATCAGCGACGAGGAGGTGGACTTCCTCTGGGGCCTGAGCCCTGAGGAGGGGGCCGACTACATACTGAAGAACTTCGGAGTGAAGCTGGTGTTTGTCACCTGCGGTCCCAATGGCTGCATCTTCAAGAACCAAAACGCCTGCGGCACGGCGCCCAGCCTGGAGGGCATCCCGGTGTCGGACACCACCGGCGCGGGGGATATCTTCGGCGGCAGCGCCCTGTGGAAGGTCCTGGCCCTGGGCAAAGCTCCCGGGGACTTAAGCGAGGCGGAGCTGCGGGAGGTCACGACCTTTGCCTGCACCGCGGCGGGCCTGTCCACCACCCGCTCCGGCGGGATCTCCAGTGTGCCGTCCTATGACGAGGTCATGGAGAGGATGGCCCGGGCATGAATCATACCATTCAAAACGAACATCTCACCGTGACGGCGGCGGCCCGGGGGGCGGAGCTCCAGTCCATCCTGGGCGCCGACGGCACCGAGTATCTGTGGCAGGGAGACCCCAGGTACTGGTCCGACCGGGCCCTGAACATCTTCCCCTGCGTGGCCCGGCTGACGAACGGCAGCTACTATCTGGACGGCCAGCTGTACCACATGGACATCCACGGCATCGCCCCCTACCTGGACTTCCGCCTGGTGGAGAACGCCGGAGACCGGATGACCCTGGAGCTGGCCGCTGACGAGGAGACCCTCCAGTCCTACCCCCGGCGGTTCGTTTTCCGGGTGACCTACGCCCTCCAGGGCGGGACCCTGGCCGTCACCTACGAGGTGGAAAACCGGGACGAGCGGACCATGTACTTCGGCCTGGGAGGCCACCCCGGCTTCCGGGTGCCCCTGGCGGAGGGGGCCTCCTTTGAGGACTACCGCCTGCGGTTCTCCAGCCCTTGTGAGCCGAAGCGGGTAGGTTTTACCGACGCCTGCTTCCTGGACGGGACGGAGACCCCCTTCCCCCTGGAAAACGGCCGGGACATCCCCCTGCGGCATGAGCTGTTCGACCGGGACGCCATCGTGCTGCGGGACATGGACCGGACCCTCACCCTGGAGACCGGCCGGGACGGCCGAGGCGTCACCGTCTCCTTCCCGGGGATGGACTATGTGGGCATCTGGCACAAGCCCAAGACTGACGCCCCCTATGTGTGCATCGAGCCCTGGTGCTCCCTGCCCGCCGTTCAGGATGTGGTCACCGTGATGGAGGAGCGGCGGGACTACCTGCGGCTGGAGGCCGGCGGCGTCTACCGCAACCGATGGACCATCGAAATACACTCCCGCGCACAATAAAGGCTTGTCGGCGTCCGTCGGCATATGCCGGCGGACCCGTCAGCCTTCAGGCTGACGGAGCGGACGCTCTCCACCGGCGCGGAAAATGAAATAAGCGGAATGAACGACACTTGACGACACAGGACAGGAGGACCGAGATGATAGTCAAGGATTGGACGCTGTACTACGAGGGCCAGGAGCCCGTGGCATGTCAGGCCCCCTGTACTCTCTACAGTGTGCTTTATGAGAGCGGGCGCATCCCCGACCCCTTCTACGGCCTGAACGACCAGCGCCTCACCGCCCTGGCGGATAAGGACTGCGCCTTTGAGGCCCAGGTGGAGGCGGATGAGGCGCTGCTGTCGAGGGAGTATGTGGAGCTGACCTTCCAGGGGCTGGACACCATCTGCCGCATCTCCCTCAACGGGGTGACCCTGGACCGGGTGAAGAACATGCACCGGGCCTACACCTACGACGTGAAGGAGCTCCTGCGCCCGGGGAAGAACACCCTGCGGCTGGAGTTCGCGTCCCCCACCCGGTATTTTGCCGAAAGGCACGCGAAGCACTACCTGTACACCAACGACGGCGACACCATCCCCGGGGCGGCCCACCTGCGGAAGGCCCTCTACCAGTCCGGCTGGGACTGGGGCCCCGCTCTGCCGGATATGGGCATCTACCGGCCCGTCACCCTGGAGGGGTATGACGTGGACCGGATCGGCGACGTCGCCGTGCGCCAGCACCACCGGGAGGACGGCTCCGTGGAGGTGGAGGTCTCCGTCGCCGGCAAGCGGGGGGCGGACACGGTGTGCTACGCCTCCATGGACGGAAAGCGGGTGGAGCTCACCGGCGGCACGGGCCGCATCGTCGTCGAGAACCCCAGGCTCTGGTGGGTCCGGGGCTACGGCGAGCAAAACCTCTACGATCTGGACATCGAGATGACCGCCGGCGGCCGGGTCATCGACCGCTGCCGCAAGGAGATCGGCCTGCGGACGCTGACGGTGAGCACCGCCAAGGACCCCGACGGCGGCGGCAGCGAGTTCTGTTTTGTCAACAACGGCGTGAAGATCTTCTCCATGGGGGCCAACTACATCCCCCAGGACAACCTCCTCAGCCGGGTCACCCCTGAGCGGCTGGACGAGATGATGGTCCAGTGCCTGGACGGCAACTTCAACACCCTGCGGGTCTGGGGCGGCGGCTACTACCCCGACGACTACTTCTTCCAGCTGTGCGACCGCAACGGCATTCTGGTCTGGCTGGACTTCATGGTCGCCTGCGCCAACGTGTATATGACCGAGGAGTTTGAGGGGGAGTGCGCCGCGGAGGCGGAGGGCGTCCTGAAGCGGCTCCACCACCACGCCAGCCTGGGCCTGTTCTGCGGCAACAACGAGATGGAGGAGATGATCGCCAACCAGGGCAAGGGCGAGAGCCTGCTGGTGCGGAACGACTACGTCCGCCTCTACGAGCATGTCCTGCCAGAGCTCTGCGAGCGGTACGCTCCCCAGACCTTCTACTGGCCCTCCAGCCCCTCCTCCGGCGGCGGCTTTGACGAGCCGGGGAACTTCGCCCGTGGGGACACCCACTACTGGGAGGTCTGGCACGGCGGCGTGCCCTTCACCACCTACCGGAAGAAGAGCTTCCGCTTCTGCTCGGAGTACGGCTTTGAGAGCTTCCCGTCCATGAAGACCATCCGCACCTTCTGCGAGGAGAAGGACATGAACTGCTTCTCCCGGGTCATGGAGGACCACCAGAAGTGCAAGGGCGGCAACGGGAAGATCCTCCGGTACCTGGCGGACAACTACCTCTACCCCTCCTCCTTTGAGGACCTGGTCTATCTCTCCCAGCTCCTCCAGGCGGACGCCATCAAGTACGGCGTGGAGCACTTCCGCCGCCAGCGTGGCTACTGCATGGGCTCCATCTACTGGCAGTTCAACGACTGCTGGCCGGTGGCCTCCTGGTCCAGCGTGGACAGCCTGGGCCGGTACAAGGCCCTGCACTACGCGGCAAAGAAGTTTTACGCTCCGGTGGCCATGGGTCTGTTCCTGGAGAACGGCCGTCTGGCGGTGAACATCTCCAACGAGACCATGGCGGACTTCCGCGGTCACATCCAGCTGTCCCTGTGCCGCTCCGACCTGACCGTATTGGACCAGGTCCGGGCGGAGGCGGCGGTGGAGGCTCTGACCGCCAGGGACGTCTTCTCCTACAAGGTGCCGGAGGCTGATCCCTATGAGACCTACCTCTATGTGGACCTGTACGACGGGGCGGGGAACTTCCTCATGCGCCAGACCGAGCTGCTGGTCCCCGCCAAGCACTTCTCCTGGCTCCCGCCCCACCTGGATTTCCAGTTTACGGACGCGGAGGGCGGCGTGGAGATCGCCGTCACATCCGATGTGTTCACCAAGGGCGTGGCCATCGACTTTGATAGCTTTGATTGTGTGTTGTCCGATAATTTCTTCGACCTGACCGACGGCCGGCCCTACCGGGTGACCGCCAGAACGGACCGGAGCGCCGCGCAGCTGCGGGACCATCTGCTGTACAAAACTGTCAACGGCATCAGATGATCGCCGCTGGATCGACTGGAAAGGAGGAAACCGCAAATGTACCGACTGCTGATCGTCGATGAGAGCGTCAATGCCTGCGAGCAGATCACACAGCGGCTGGACTGGGCTGCCTATGGGTTTTCCGGGATCATGACGGCAACCTCCTATATGGAAGCGGTAGGCAAGGCGGTGGACTTCATGCCCCATGTAGCCCTGGTGGGCGTCCATCTGGGGGACCGGATGGGCTATGAGCTGGTGGAGCAGCTGTGCGCCATGGGCCTTCAGACAGCGTTCTGCATGATGTCCGACGTGGACGATCCCGCGCTGATCCGCCGCTCCATGCAGGCCACGGCCCAGGATTTTCTGCTCAAGCCCGTGCGGGCGGAGGAGCTGCGGGCCTTCGTGGAGCGGGTGCTGTCCAGCGATCTCCACAGCTCTCTGCCCAGCGCCGCCGGCGAGGTGGACCCTGTGCTCCAGGTGGAGTACACCCAGCTCTCCAAGGTCACCAACAGAATCATCCTGGTGGTGAAAAACGGCTTTCGGCAGACCCAGACCCTCTCCAGCATCGCGGAGAGCTTCCACATGAGCAGCAAGTACATCGGCCGTGTCTTTCTGCGGGATACCGGCATGAAATTCTCCGAGTATCTCATGGCCTACCGGATGATGGAGGCGAGGAAGCTGATCGTCAGCACCACGGAAAAGATTTCCAATATCGCCAATATGGTGGGCTATGCCCAGCTGAACAATTTTTACATCCACTTCAAGAACTACTTTGGGGTCTCGCCCAGCGTTATGCGGGGCTCCGGACCCGTGGGAAGGTGGGAGATCAGCGACGGGGCGTCCCCGGCGCTGGACAGCAGAGAGGAGGCCGCCGTTTGAATAATTTATTCAGCCTTGAAAATCCGCTGATGCGGTTTCTCGCCCGGGTGTTCGACATGATCGTGACCAACGCGCTCTTCCTGATCTGCTGCGTGCCGGTCGTCACCGCCGGCGCGGCCATCGCCGCCCTGAACAAGGTGACCCAGGGCATTGTCCTGGACCGGGACTTCGGGACCATCCGCCTGTTTTTCAGGGCGTTCCGGGAAAACTTCAAGCAGGCCACCGCGGCCTTTCTGGTGCTGCTGTTGATCTTTCTGAGCTTGGCGTGCAACGCCCTCCTTGTCATGATCTACCTCACCGGAACCCTGGCGGTGGTGCTCAAAGGGGCGCTGTTCGTTTTAGCGGTACTGGTGCTGGCGGTGGCGGTCTACCTCTTCCCGCTGATGACCCGGTATGACAACGCCCTGCGGGAGCACGTAAAGAACTCCATGATCCTGGCCGTGGCCAAGCTGCCCCGAACGGTGGTGATGGTGCTGGTGACAAGCCTGCCGGTGCTGGTGCCCTACTTCTCCCTGCCCACCTTCTTCCAAACCCTACCCTTCTTCTTTATCATCGGCTTCTCGTTTATGAGCTATGTGTCCAGCCAGCTGCTGGTCCCCGTGTTCCGGGAGCTGGAGGGGGATCAGGAGGCGCCAAGCGAGGAGCAGGAGGCAGAGGACGAATAAAGAGGACGGGGACTTCCGTCCCCGTCATCCGCGAGCTCCCCCTCAGTAGTCGATCCGCCCCGGCGTGGCGATTTCGTCCATGGTGTTGGTGCAGCCGATGGCGCCGTCCGGCCGGCGTTTGCACACCAGGGACTCCTCGCACAGCTCCGGAATGGTGTCCGTTTCCCCGGCGGCAAAGGCCCGCGCCTTTTCCATGGCCGTGGACAGCCGGGCGCACACGCCGCCCAGGCGGACGTCGATGATCTCGAAGCCGTTGGGCTTGTTGGTGGACTCCCACAGCCGCCGCCAGATCACCCGCAGCGCGTCCACCGCGGCGATGGTCTCCGGCAGCTCCGCCGCCAGGGCCCCGACCTTCTCCCGGTCCCCGCGCCGAACGGCCTCCCCGGCCTGCTCATGCCAGGCGCACTTCAGCGCCAGGGCCCGGGCCAGAGCGGCATAGGAGCGGAACATGAGCTCATAGGCCGGATTTTCCTCCGTGTAGCGGGCATAGCGCCCCTCCAGCATGGCAAAATGCTCCGCCATTCTCAGCCCGGCGGTGTCCGCCTCGAACAGCTGGATCAGGGGGTCCTGGTACAGCATGAATTTGCAGACGTTCACCGGGTCGCCGGGGGCAGAGTTTTTGGTGCCGGGCACCTGGTTGAACAGGCTCAGGTCCAGGAAGGCCTGGGGGTCCGCGCCGCAGCAGCGGCGGAACCGCTCGCCCAGGGCCGCCGGATCGTATACTCCGGTGTAGGTCATCTCGCCGTAGAGCTGGAGCCCCAGCAGGGCGGCGGTGAAGTTGGTCTCCGCGCCGTTGTCCCCCCAGGCGGTGGCCACCACCAGGGGCACCCCCGCCTTCATGCAGGCGGTGAGTCCCGGCACGGTGTTCTCAATGGCGTTGGTGTAGGAGGGAGCGGGACCGATCCAGGTCCACAGCCCCCCGGCAAACACCGTGGGAGCCGGGAACTGGGCGTGCTTTTCCAGGGCGTCGGCGTACTTCTCCTCCTGGTTCTGGTAGTAGTCCCAGTAGACCAGGGTGATCCGGGGGTCCACCGCGTCCCGTGCCTTCTGGGAGGGCATTCCGCCGCTGTGGTAGTCGCTGCCGTCCAGGTGGAAGTACATGTCGCTCCACATCATGGCCTGGAGGCCGTACTTGTCGGTGATCTCCAGCACCCGGCTGAGGTGGCGGCCGATGACGCTGTGGGGGTCCTCGTAGCCGAACCGCCGCAGGTGCTCGCCCACGCCCACGCCGAAGGCCTCGTCCATCCCCAGGTGGATGCGCCGGGAGCGGTAGGGGGCGGAGGCCGCCCGGATCATCTGCTCCAGCAGCACGTAGGTTTCGTCCAGGTCCGCCAGCAGCACCTCGTCGTTGTCCCGCAGGTGGCGGAAGGCGGGCCAGTGGAGAATCCGCTTGAGGTGTCCCAGGGCCTGGATGCAGGGGCACAGCTCGATGCCCAGGACGTCGGCGAAGTCGTCCAGGGCCTTCAGCTCCTCATAGGTATAGCGGCCCCTCTTGTACCCGAAGAAGGGCTGCTCCGGCACCTCGTAGGTGTCCTCAGTGTACAGCATCCCCAGGTTCAGGCCCATGAGGGCCATCTTCCGCAGGAAGAAGCGCATGGCCTCCGGTTTCAGCACGGCGTTGCGGGAGCAGTCGAACATCACGCCGGAGGAGGCGAAGCGGGCCTTCTCCCGGATGGAGCAGGAGGCCAGGGGCTGGGGGATCAGGCTCAGAGCCCGGTAGAGCTGCACCGGCGTCTCCCAGGTGATGTCCACGGAGGTCCCGTCGCTGGCCACCTCCAGGGCATCGCCCTGCCGGCAGCGGATCTCTACGCCGGCCTCATCCGGCTCCATACCCAGGTCATCCGCCAGGATGGCCAGGGCCTCCTTCCAGTGGTCGGGCAGCTGCCCGGTCAGATGGATGGGTGTACGCATATGTTTTTCTCCTCGCTTTCATTTGGCAGATGGGTATCACCATTATGGCAAAAGGAAGGAGCAAAAGCTAGTGCTGAAACGAAACATTTTCTCCCGATCCACGCCTGCCGGCCGAAGCTTCGGCGCCGCCGGCGGCAGTTCTCGATCCGCCGCCGCATCGACCTGTTTCGACGGCCGAAGAAAGAAACTTCCGAGGCGATGTAACCTTTTCCTACTACAAAAGTGGCCTTTCTAGACTTTACCAAAGTGTTACGTAAATATTATAATAAGTAAGTAATACTGTCCCACGGCGCAGTTGGACTTGTGTGATCCAACAACAGAAAATTTAGGAAGGGAATGATCGATCACCATGGTAAAAACGGAACAAGTGACAAAGGCCCAGAAACCGGCGCCTGCGCCCCGGTTGACGCGCAAGGGCAAGGCGAGGTGGACCAGGGACGACACCGAGCTGTCGATCCTGGCGCTCCCCACTACCGTCTGGTATGTGCTCTTCTGCTACCTGCCCATGTTCGGACTCATCATCTCGTTCAAGGATTACAAGATCTCCGGCGGTGAGGGATTTTTGTCCAATCTGCTGAGCAGCGAGTGGGTGGGCTTCGACAACTTCAGCTACTTCTTCAACCTCCGCGTTTTCCCCATGATCCTCCGCAACACCGTTTTGTACAACCTGGTCTTCATCGTGCTGGACATCGTCCTGCCCGTGGGCCTGGCCATCATCATCAGCAACATCTACAGCAAGCGCAAGTCCAAGTTCTACCAGACCCTGATGTTCATGCCCCACTTCATGAGCTGGGTCGTGGTCAGCTACTTCGTCTACGCCTTCCTGGTCACGGACAAGGGCCTGCTCAACTCCCTGATCCGGGCCCTCGGCGGCGAGAACATCGGCTGGTACACCACCGGCAAGTACTGGCCCTTCATTCTGGTCTTCATGCACATCTGGAAGACCCTGGGCTACAACATGGTGGTCTACCTGGCCAGCATCACCGGCATCGACACCTCCCTGTACGAGGCGGCCTCCCTGGACGGCGCCAGCAAGTTCCAGCAGGCCATCTACGTCACCCTGCCCTCCCTGCGGCCCATCATCATTATGATGTTCATCCTCTCCGTGGGCCACATCTTCTCCTCCGACTTCGGCCTGTTCTACCAGGTGTCCCAGGGCGCCAACCAGCCCCTTACCTCCTGGGTGGCCACGCTGGACGTGCAGACCTTCCTGATGCTGAACTCGCCCAGCGTAACCATCGGACAGACCTCGGCGGCGTCCATGTTCCAGGCGGTGGTGGGCTGCATCACCATCCTGAGCGCCAACGCCATCGTCCGCAAGTTCGATAGATCCAGCGCGCTGATCTGACAGGGAAGGAGAGAGAAACAGCAATGAGCAAAGCGGCAAATTCGAAAAATCTCAACGAGAGCAGCCTGAGCCGGCTGAACCGGATCCACCCGGTGACCAACGTGGTGTTCAACGCCATCTTCGTCATCCTGGCGCTGGTGTGCTTCCTGCCCATCGTCTTCATCTTCATCATCTCCATCACGGACAACGACGTGATCCGCCAGCAGGGCTACCAGCTCTTCGTCACCGCGGAGACCTTCTCCGCCGAGGCCTATGAGTACCTGTGGAGCCAGCGGCTGACCATTCTGAACTCCCTGTGGGTGTCCATCTGCGTCACCGCCATCGGCACCGTCCTGGGCGTGCTGCTGACCACCGTCATGGGCTACGTCCTGTCCCGCCGGGAGCACAAGCTCAACAACTTCCTGACCATCCTGATCTTTATCCCCATGGTCTTCGGCGGCGGCATGGCGGCCTCCTACGTGGTCAACACCCAGATCCTCCACCTGAAAGACACCATCTGGGCCCTGATCCTGCCCCTGGCGGTGTCCAGCTTCAACGTAACCATCTCCCGGACCTTCTTCCGCAACACGATCCCCGACGAGGTCATTGAGTCCGCCCGCATCGACGGCGCCTCCCAGTGGACCGTCTTCTTCAAGATCGTGATGCCCATCTCCAAGCCCGTGCTGGCCACCATCGGCCTGTTCCTGGCCTTCGGCTACTGGAACGACTGGTTCCAGTCCAAGCTGTACATCTCCAAAGACCATCTGCTCTCCCTGCAGGCCATGCTGGACCGGATGCAGAGCAGCCTGGACTTCCTGACCAAAAACCCCACCGCCCTGCTGGGCGACAGCGGCGCCCTGCGGGCCTCCATGCCTCAGGAGAGCGTCCGCATGGCCATCGCCTTCGTGGTGGCCGTCCCCATCGCCTGTGTCTACCCCTTCTTCCAGAAGTACTTTATCTCCGGCCTTACCGTCGGCGCTGTGAAGGGCTAAGATACGCTTGACCGGTTGTCGCGGGGGCGGCAAGCGCCGCCCCCGTCACAATAAAACTATCAAATTAGGAGGAACAGAAATGAAGAAGCTTCTTGCACTGCTCTTAGCCGTCGTGATGGTCGCGTCCCTGTTTGCGGGCTGCTCTGGTGGCGGCAACAGCGGAAACGCTGCCAACGGCAATGCCGCCAATGCCGGCGACCAGACCGACGGCGACACCACCGCTGACGACAGCGGCGTTCCCACCATCACCTGGTACCAGGTCGGCAACGGCCAGCCCGCCGACATCGACGCCTGGTATGAGCAGGTGAACCCCTACTTAGAGGAGAAGATCGGCGCCCATGTGAACCTGCAGGTGGTGGATTGGGGCAGCTGGAATGACCGGCGCACCATGCTGGTCCAGACCAACGATGACTACGACATCATCTTCACCGACATGAGCACCTATGCCTCCAACGTGAACATGGGCGCTTTCGCCGACCTGACCGATCTGATGGCCAACGTTCCCGGCCTCACTGAGCTGATCCCCGAGGAGTACCTGAAGGCCTGCAATATCAACGGCAAGCTCTACGGCATCCCCGCCTACAAGGATTCCTCCATGACCAACTTCTTCGTCTGGACCAAGGACTACGTGGACCAGTACTATCCCGACTACGCTGAGGACCACGACCTGTTCTCCATCGACGAGGGCCTGCGGGCCATCTATGAGGGCACCGGCGAGACCCCGATGATGCTCAACAAGGACGGCATCTCCTGCATCATCGGCAACCGCTACGACAACTTCGGCAGCGGCCTGCCCGCCATCGGCGTGAGCTACTACAGCGACGACGCCAAGGTGGTCTCCGTCTTTGAGCAGGACGACGTTCTGGATCAGCTCCGCCAGATGCACACTTGGTACAACGACGGCCTGATCAACTCCGACGCCAACACTCTGGACAACTTCCAGGGCATGTGCGCGGTGGGCGTGGCCCAGGGCTGGCCCAGCGCCAGCGTGGGCTGGGGCCAGGGCCGCGGCGCTGAGGTCGTGGTCAGCCAGTTCGGTGACTCCGTGGTCTCCAACGACACCGTCCAGGGTTCCATCTCCTGCATCAACGCCTCCTCCCCCAACATCGACAAGGCCCTGGCTCTGCTGGAGCTGGTCAACACCGACACCAAGGTCCGCGACTGGTTCGCCTACGGCGTCGAGGGTGTGAACTTCGAGTACGTGGAAGAGGACGGCATGCAGAAGATCAAGAAGCTGAACCAGGATTGGTCCGCCGCCTCCTACACCCAGGGCTCCAACATGAGAATGACCCCCGAGTCCGGCACCGTCGGCAACCCCTACCTGGATGAGGTGGCTGTCCAGAACGCCAACGCCCTGTCCTCCCCCGCTCTGGGCTTCTACTTCGACACCACCAACGTGGCCGACCAGTTGGCCGCCTGCACCGCCACCTGGCTGACCTACAAGAGCCTGCTGGTCACCGGCGCCGGTGATCCCGACACTGTCGTTCCCGAGATGCTGGACGCTCTCCGTGCCGACGGTCTTGACGAGATCATCGCCGAGGCCCAGACCCAGCTGGACGCCTACGTCGCCAGCAACGGCGCCGCCGCTGACACCGGCGCCGCCGACGCTGAGGCTGCTACTGACGCTGAGGCTGCCGCTGACACTGCCGCCGACGCCACAAACGCCGGCTGATCCCTGGACTTGACCCTGATCGGTTAGTCTGACCTCCTTAGTGGGGCTGCTGTAATTTTAGATTGCAACAGCCCCACTTTTTTGGGGTATATGGGACATCCTATCTGTTTCCGGACCAGACCCCCTGAGAAGCTCTCGGGGGTTCTGGCCTGCAAACAGGAAAATCGCATTTATTACAGACTGTGAGGGTGATTTATGTATTTCATCGAGCAACGGGTGCAGGTCATCTGCAACCAGCTGGGCAATTTCCGGTTCCGTGACCGCCAGGAGCTCCCCGACTGGGAGTACAAGCACGGCCAGTTCTTCCGCCCGGAGGAGGCGGAGGCCAGCGCCGCCCCCTGGGAGAAGTTTGACTGCCGCCACATGCACTGGTACGCCACCTGCGACGGCTCCAACGAGTTTGAGGGCAAGTTCCAGGGCCAGACCACGGACTTCAAGGGCATCCCCGGGGAGCACTACTGGTTCCGGGGGGATGTGGTCATCCCCGAGAGTATGGACGGCAAGTCCGTGTGGCTGAAGATCCGCACCCAGATCGAGGAGTGGGACGACGGGAAAAACCCCCAGTTCCTGATCTTCGTCAACGGCGAGGTGGTCCAGGGGGCGGACATGAACCACCGTGAGGTGCTCCTCCGGGATCCCGCCAAGGCCGGGGAGGTCCTCCACATTGACATCCAGGCCTATACCGGCACCCTGCACCAGGAGTTCAACTTCCTGGCGGAGCTGTACACCCTGGACAAGGACATCAACCGGCTGTACTACGACCTGCTGATCCCCCTGCAGGCCTTCTCCCGGATGGGCGAGGACGACAAGGTCCGCCTGGACATCCGCACGGTGCTCAACGATACCGTCAACCTGCTGGACCTCCGCCAGCCCTACTCCCCCGCCTTCTACGCCTCCCTGGAGAAGGCCCAGGCCTATATCACCAAGCATCTCTATGAGGAGATGGGGGGCTACGACGACGTGGTGGCCACCTGCATCGGCCACACCCACATCGACGTGGCCTGGTGGTGGACCGTGGCCCAGACCCGTGAGAAGGTGGTCCGCTCCTTCGCCACGGTACTCAAGCTCATGGAGGAGTACCCCAACTACAAGTTCATGTCCAGCCAGCCGGTGCTGTACTACTTCCTGAAGCAGCGCTACCCCGAGCTCTATGAGAAGATCAAGGAGCGGGTGAAGGAGGGCCGCTGGGAGACCGAGGGCGGCACCTGGGTGGAGCCCGACTGCAACCTGACCTCCGGCGAGTCCCTGGTCCGCCAGTTCCTCCACGGCAAGCGGTTCTTCCGGGAGGAGTTCGGCCAGGACAACAAGATCCTCTGGCTGCCCGACGTGTTCGGCTACTCCGGCGCCCTGCCCCAGATCATGAAGAAGTCCGGCGTGGACTACTTCATGACTACCAAGCTGGCCTGGAACCAGATCAACAAGATCCCCAACGACACCTTCATCTGGCGGGGCATCGACGGCAGCGAGGTGCTGGCCCACCTGATCACCACCTTGGGCGTGGGTCAGGACCCCAAGCAGAGCTTCTTCACCACCTACAACGGCCTGCTCCACCCCGACGCCATTATGGGCGGCTGGGAGCGCTACCAGAACAAGGAGCTCAACAACGACATTCTGATCTCCTACGGCTACGGCGACGGCGGCGGCGGCCCCACCCGGGACATGCTGGAGACCTCCCTGCGGATGGAGAAGGGTGTCAAGGGCATCCCCAAGGTCCGCCAGGAGACCTCCCGCGTCTACTTTGACCAGCTGAACGAGCGGGTGAAGGACAACCGCCACCTGGAGACCTGGGAGGGCGAGCTGTACTTCGAGTACCACCGGGGCACCTACACCTCCATGGCCCGGAACAAGCGGGGCAACCGGAAGAGCGAACTGATGATGATGGACCTGGAGCTGCTGGGCGTGCTGGCCGGGGACTACCCCGCCGAGGCGGACACCCGGCTGTGGCGTGACATCATCCTCCTCAACCAGTTCCACGACATCCTCCCCGGCTCCTCCATCGCCGAGGTCTACGAGGTGACCAAGGTGGAGTACGAGGCCCTGGAGCGGGAGGTCACCGGCCTGATCCGGGAGCGGCTGGAGAAGCTGGCCGGCCAGGGCGAGGGCGTCACCGTGTTCAACACCCTGGGCTTTGACCGGGACGACGTGGTGGACCTGGGCGATGTGAAGGCCTCCGCCCTGCGGGACGGCGCGGGCAACCTGTACCCCGTCCAGCAGACGGAGAGCGGCGCCGTGGCTTACCTGCGCGGTCTGCCCTCCAAGGGCAGCCTGACCCTCGCCCCGGCGGAGGCCGAGGCTGTGAGCCCCTTCGTCCGCGCCGACGACTACCACCTGGAGACCCCCTTCTACTCCATCGTCCTGGACAAGGCCGGCGCTTTCGCCTCTATCTACGACAAGGAGTTCGGCCGGGAACTGGTGAAGGCAGGCCAGGCGGCCAACCGCCTGCGGCTCTATGAGGACAAGCCCATCTACTTCGACAACTGGGACGTGGACATGTACTACACGGAGAAGTCCTGGCCTGTGGACGACCTGGTGTCCATGAAGTGGACTGAGGACGGCCCCGTCCGGACCACCCTGGAACTGACCTACCGGTGCAGCCTGAGCACCATCTGCCAGAAGATCCACTTCTACGCCGACACCCGCCGCATCGATTTTGAGAACACCGTGGACTGGAAGGAGCACCAGCACCTGCTGAAGGCTGAGTTCCCCGTGGACATCCACTCCGACGAGGCCACCTTCGAGATCCAATTCGGCAATGTGACCCGGAAGGTCCACACCAACACCAGTTGGGACAAGGCCCGGTTCGAGAGCTGCGGCCAGAAGTGGATGGACTTCTCCGAGGGCCGCTACGGCGTGAGCCTGCTCAACGACTGCAAGTACGGCCACTCCGTCCACGACGGCACCATCGGCCTGACCCTCATCAAGTGCGGCATCGAGCCCAACCCCAACGCCGACGTGGAGGTCCACCACTTCACCTACGCCCTCTATCCCCACGGCGGCACCTGGAAGGAGGCCGGCACCGTTCAGGAGGCCTACAAGCTCAACCAGCCCGCCTACACCGTGGCCGCCGGCGCACCCGGCACAAGCCGCAGCTTTGCCGGGGTGGACCAGGACAATGTGATCCTGGAGACCGTCAAGCAGGCGGAGGACGGCAATGGCACCATTTTCCGGCTCTATGAGTGCCAGAACGCCCGGACCAACACCGTTCTCCGGGTGCCTGAGACCGTGACCAAGGCCTACAGCACCAACCTGCTGGAGGAGATCGAGGAGGAGCTGCCGGTGGAGAACGGCAAGATCGCCTTCACCATCAAGCCCTACGAGATCAAGACCATCCTGGTGCGGTAAAATAAACCAAGCGGGGCGGCCCACAGCCGCCCCGCTTATCCTATGGAGGGGAGAAAAAGATGGAAGCATACAAAAACCCCGCCCTGTCCCCGGAGGAGCGGGCGGAGGACCTGCTGGGCCGCATGACGCTGCGGGAGAAGGTGGGGCAGCTCACCCAGCGGCTCTACGGGTTCCGCATCTACCGCCGGGAGGGGCAGAATGTCACCTTTACCCAGGAATTTCAGGATGAGGTGGCCCGCTACAGCGGCCTGGGGACCCTCTACGGCCTCCACCGGGCGGACCCCTGGTCCGGGAAGGACTTCGACACCGGCCTGGACGGCCCCCTGGCGGTCCGGACCCGGAACGATGTCCAGCGGTATGTGCTGGAGCACTCCCGGCTGGGCATCCCGGTGCTGTTCTCCTCCGAGTGCCCCCACGGCCACCAGGCCCTGGATGGCTGCCTGCTGCCGGTGAATCTGGCGGCGGCCTGCTCCTTCGACCCGGCGCTGCTGGAGGCGGCCGCCGAGGTCTGCGGAAAGCAGCTCCGGGACATGGGCGTGGACCTGGCCCTGGTGTCCATGCTGGACGTGCTCCGGGACCCCCGGTGGGGCCGGAGCGAGGAGTGCTTCGGGGAGGATCCCTATCTGGCCTCCCTGATGGCCCGGGCGGCGGTCCGGGGCATCCAGGGGGCGGGGGTGGACGTGGTGGCCAAGCATCTGTGCGCCCAGGGGGAGACCACCGGCGGGGTCAACGCCAGCGCCGCCCGGATCGGCCGGCGGGAGCTGCGGGAGATCCACCTGCCCCCGGTGAAGGCCTGCGTGGAGGAGGGCGTCTCCGCCTTCATGGCCGCCTACAACGAGATCGACGGGGTGTACTGCCACGCCAACCCCTGGCTCCTCCGGGACCTGCTCCGGGAGGAGTACGGCTTCCGGGGCTTCGTCATGTCCGACGGCGTCGCCGTGGACCAGCTGGACGCCGTCACCGGCGACCGTGCCGCCTCCGGAGCCCTGGCCCTGGAGGCCGGGGTGGATATGGGCCTGTGGGACACGGGCTTTGAGAAGCTGGAGGAGGCCGTGGCCCGAGGGCTGGTGTCCGAGGCGCGGATCGACGAGGCGGTCCGCCGCATTCTCACCGTGAAGTTCCGCCGGGGGCTCTTTGAGCGGCCCTATCTCCCCGAGGACAGCCCCTGGCAGCGGTACACCCCGGAGCGGTTCCCCCAGGTCAAGGCCCTGGCGGAGCACACCCCGGTGCTGCTGAAAAACGAGGGCGGCCTCCTGCCCCTCGCCATTGATAAGCCCCTCCGCCTGGGGCTGGTGGGTCCCAACGCCGACGCCATCTACAACCAGCTGGGGGACTACACCCCTCCCGTCCGGGGCGGCGTCACCGTCCGGGCCGGGCTGGAGGCCCTCATCGGCGGGGAAAAGCTCCCGGCGGCACTCACCGTCCACCCGGGCTGCGCGATGTTCGGCCAGGACGCCGCCCTGGTGGAGGACGCGATGGCGGTAGTGGCGGACTGCGACACGGTGGTCGCCGTGGTGGGGGGCAGCTCCAGCCGGTTCGGCGTTCAGGGGGAGTTCGACGCCAACGGGGCCATGAAGGAGCAGACGGCCGTCACCATGGACTGCGGCGAGAACGTGGACTGCGCCTCCCTGGCTCTCCCCGGGGACCAGCTGGCGCTGCTGGGGCGGCTGAAGGCCGCGGGAAAGCGGGTCGTCACCGTCCTGATCGGCGGCCGCCCCTACGAGATGGGGGAGATCGACCGGTGCTCCGACGCCATCCTCTGCTGCTTCTACCCGGGGCCCACCGGCGGCGAGGCCATCGCCAAGCTGCTCTTCGGGTTTTGCGAACCGGCGGGGCGGCTGTGCGTCTCCCTGCCGGACGAGACCGGCCAGCTCCCCGTCTACTACAACGCCAAGGACTCCTACCGGTCCATGGCCTACTACAACGCCTCCCGTCCCCGGTACGGCTTCGGCTGCGGCCTGAGCTACACCGCCTTTGACTGCCGCCTGGAGGCGGCGGGAGAGGAGGGGGTTTCCTTCACCCTGACCAACACCGGCGGCAGGGGGGGCTGGGCGGTGCCACAGCTCTACCTCCACCGGCGCCAGGGGGTGGCGACCAGCCGGGCGCGGCAGCTGTGCGGCTTCACCAAGGTTTGGCTGGCGCCGGGGGAGGCGAAGGCCCTCACCATCCCCATTCCCCGGGAGAGCCTGGCCCAGTGGGACCTGCAGATGCGCCACCGGGTCGTCCCCGGGCGGATCGAGTGGTTCCTGTGTGACAGCGGCCGGGAGCTGCTGGCCGGTGAGTTCACCCTGGCATAGCAGAGGAAATACTGACCGAAACCCCTCACCGCAACCCAAAGTTGCGCCCTGGTTGGTGGCGGCAACCGGCCGGATCTGGTATTTTTGTCCTGTCAGCGGGAACACCCGCAATCCCAGTAGGAGGAGTTTTCTTTATGGTGTCAGATACTTATGTTTTTGTTGTCAGCGGCATCGCGCTGCTGATCGCCCTGGTCTTGGCGGTGCTGTTCGGCGTACTGCTCTGGTACGTGCTCCGGGCCCTGCGGAAGTATCTGCGCTCCGCTCCGGAGCGGGAGAAGGCCGCCGCCGTTAAGCGGTCCCTGGGGGAGGTCCTCCGGGCCCACCGGACCCGGCGCCAGATGCCCAGGAGTTTGTGGCGGAGTCCCTGGGGGTGAGCCGGCAGGCCGTCTCCAAGTGGGAGAACGGCACCTCCGACCCCAGCACCGTGAACCTCCTGGCCCTGGCAAAGCTGTACGGCGTGGCGGCGGATGAGCTGCTCCGGGAGGTCCAATGAGAAAGAGCGTGGCGGCGGAAAATATGGCAATATTCAGCTTTGGCACAACATAATATGACTTTTTCAGGGGAAAACAAGCGGCGGACAGTCGAAAAACGACTGTCCGCCGCTTGCGCGCATTTATTCCACCTGGATGCCGTTCTCCGCGAAGGCCTTCAGCAGCAGGTCCATGTCGCTGGGGATGGAGATGGGCTCGCCGCAGGACTTGATGGCGTTGGCCACGTCCTTCAGCCCGTTGCCGGTGACCACGGAGACCACCGTGGCGTCGGACTCGATCCTCCCCTCCTCGCACAGCTTCTTCAGCCCCGCCGCCCCGGTGACGCCGGCGGGCTCGCCAAACACACCGCAGGTCCGGCCCAGGAGCTTCTGGGCCGCCATGATCTCCTCATCGCTGACATTCACTGTCACGCCGTTGGACTCCCGGATGGCCATGAGGGCCTTGTCCGCGTTCCGGGGCACCCCCACGGCGATGGAGTCCGCCAGGGTGTTCTCCTCCATGGGGCGCCAGGGCTCTCCGGTCTCGATGGCCCGGTTCAGGGGGCAGCAGCCCTCCGCCTGGGCGGAGATCAGCCGGGGCAGGCGGTCGATGAAGCCGATGGCGTGGAGGTCCTTCAGGCCCTTCCACAGCCCGGCGATGGTGCACCCGTCCCCCACGGAGATGGCGATGTAGTCCGGCACCTGCCAGTCCAGCTGCTCCATGATCTCCAGGGCCACGGTCTTCTTTCCCTCGGAGAGATAGGGGTTGATGGCGGCGTTGCGGTTATACCAGCCCCAGCGGTCGATGGCCTGTTTGCTCAGCTCAAAGGTGTCCTCGTAGCTGCCCTGGACGGAGATCACCGTGGCGCCGAAGGTCATCAGCTGGGCCACCTTGCCCTTGGGGGCCCGGCTGGGGACGAAGATATAGGTCTTCAGCCCCGCGGCGGCGGCGTTCCCCGCCAGGGAGGAGGCGGCGTTGCCGGTGGAGGAGCAGGCGATGACCTCCGCCCCCGCCTCCCGGGCTTTGGCCACGGCCATGGCGCTGGCCCGGTCCTTCAGGCTGGCGGTGGGGTTGATGCCGTCGTCCTTGACGTAGAGCTTCTTGATCCCCAGCTGCTTCGCCAGCCGGTCCGCCTCATAGAGGGGGCTCCAGCCCACCCGCAGGGGGGTGTTGGGGGTGTCCTCCTCCACCGGCAGCAGCTCCCGGTACCGCCACATGGAGTTGTCCCGCCGGGCGGCCAGCTTCTCCTTGGTGAGGTTGGCCTTGATGTAGTCGTAATCGTAGACGATGTCCAAAATGCCCCCGCAGGAGCAGTTGGTGAGATTGGGGGTGGCCTCATAGAGTTTGCCACATTTCACGCACTTGGCATGGCGTACATTCTTCATAGTCTTCTCCTTGCTTGAGCGGTTGGATTTCTTGCCGGCTCCGCCGGCAGAGGGAAAATCTTCGATTCGAGAGCCTGTGGGGCCTCCCCGGCCCCACGCCCCGGGTGACTTTTTAGCGATAAAAAGTCACCAAAAATCGCCGGGGACACCCCGGTCCCCGATTTTTTCCACCCAGTCCATTACAAATTGGATAAATTGTGCCGCCGAATTACGTTTTGTTATCTGATCTGCAGCCTGGTGGTCAGTGACGCTTCGGCCTCCGGCCCTGTGAAAGGGGTACGATCATCTTTTCCGTCAACGAGCTGCGTCGGAAAACGGACAGACTGCCATCACACGCCAACATTTACGCAGGATCGCACGTCGCGAAACCACCTCCGCAAGGGGTGGAGGCCGAAGGGCCTGTCTCTTGGTCAGAGGCAAACGGACATCGGCGCGGCGGCAGGCACTGTCAAGAGAATTCAGGCAGCCGCGGCGAAATCAATCAAACATGAGGGGGTCCGCAGGGGGCAGGTATGCCCCCTGTGCGTGCTTTTGCCTACTTTTCCCACGAGGGAAAAGTAGGCCGGGGTGTGGGGCCGGAGGCCCC
>NBJMC04203__coassemble_447_pt1 | contig 24628 bp, 23 predicted proteins | sample NBJMC04203__metabat2_high_PE_008 | metagenome-assembled genome bin NBJMC04203
CCCAGCCGAAGGGGAAGACGAACTCGAAGTCGGTGGTGGCGTTGGAGTAGTGGCTCAGCTCCTCGGGCTCGTGGTCCCGCAGCCGCAGGTTCTCGTCCTTCATCCCCAGGCCCAGCAGCCACTGGTGGCAGAAGTTTTTCCAGTAGGCGAACCACTCCAGCTCCGTGCCGGGCTTGCAGAAGAACTCCAGCTCCATCTGCTCAAACTCCCGGGTGCGGAAGGTGAAGTTGCCCGGGGTGATCTCGTTGCGGAAGCTCTTGCCGATCTGGCACACGCCGAAGGGAAGCTTTCGCCGGGTGGTCCGCTGGACGTTCTGGAAGTTGACGAAGATGCCCTGGGCGGTCTCCGGCCGCAGGTACACGGTGTTCTTGGCGTCCTCGGTGACCCCCTGGAAGGTCTTGAACATCAGGTTGAACTGGCGGATATCCGTCCAGTTGTGCTTGCCGCAGGTGGGGCAGGGGATGTTGTGCTCCTCCACGAAGTCCTTCATCTCGCTCTGGGTCATGGCGTCCACGGGCTTTTCCAGGGCGAAGCCGTTCTCCTGGCACCAGTCCTCGATGACCTTGTCCGCCCGGAACCGCTCCTTGCACTCCTTGCAGTCCATCAGGGGGTCGGAGAAGCCCCCCACGTGGCCGGAGGCCACCCACACCTGGGGGTTCATCAAAATGGCGGCGTCCAGCCCCACGTTGTAGGGGTTCTCCTGGACGAACTTCTTCCACCAGGCGCGCTTCACGTTGTTCTTCAGTTCCACGCCCAGGGGACCGTAGTCCCAGGTGTTGGCAAGGCCGCCGTAGATCTCGCTGCCGGCGAAGATGAAGCCCCGGCCCTTGCACAGGGCCACGATCTTCTCCATGGTCTTTTCGGTGTTCTTCATATTGATCGCTCCTTATTATCAAGATCGGTCGGTTTCGGTGGCTGAAAAAGAAAATCGCCCCGAAGCCGCCATGGCTCCAGGGCGAACGAATACCGTCCGCGGTCCCACCTGAATTCGGGCCCAAGGCCCGCTCTCTTCCGTCCGTAACGGGGACGTCCGGCGGGGCATTGCCTCCCCGCGGCTCCAAGGGCGCCCTTCCCCCAGCGGCCCGGCGGGGACTCGCACCGTCCGTCCCCTCTCTTGCGCCTGCCGCAGGGCTACTCCTCCCTGTCGTCGCCTTTATCAATTTCACACTGTACCATCTTTTATATGCCCTGTCAAGGCAAAAGTATACCGGCGGCGGGAGAAAGGGGGAAGATACTGGAAATTGTCGAAAAAATATGGTATGCTGGCTCGTGAAAATCTGTTTTGAAGAAAACCCCGCAAGGGAGCAGAAAGGATGGGTCAGACAGGATGAAATACGACTTTGTTTCCATCATAGACCGCCGGGGAAGGGACGCCTTGGCGGTGGAGAGCATCGGGGGCAGCAAGCGCTGGGGCACCGAGCCCGACGCCCCTCAGGAGGGATTCGACCCCATTCCCATGTGGGTGGCGGACATGAATTTCCCCACCGCTCCCGCTGTCCCCGCGGCCATCATAGAGCGGGCCCAGCACCCCCTCTACGGATATTTTCGCCCCACCGACGACTACTACGGCGCCATCATCCGCTGGCAGGAGACCTACAACGGCGTCACCGGACTGGAGCCGGAACACATCGGCTTTGAGAACGGCGTGATAGGCGGGGTGATCAGCGCCCTTAGCGTCCTCTGCTCCCGGGGGGACAAGGTGCTGCTCCACTCGCCCACCTACAACGGCTTCACCGACGCTCTCACCAACAGCGGCTACCAGCTCGTCCACAGCCCCCTGACCCTGGACGGGGACGGGATCTGGCGGATGGATTTCGCGGACATGGAGCGGAAGATCGTGGAAAACAGGGTTCACGCCGCCGTGTTCTGCTCCCCCCACAACCCCTGCGGCCGGGTGTGGGAGCGCTGGGAGCTGGAGCGGTTCATGGAATTATGCAAAAAGTATGACGTCTACGTGGTCTCCGACGAGATCTGGTCCGACCTGACCCTGTATGGACACCGGCACATCCCCGTTCAGATGGTGAGCGAGGACGCCCGGCGGCGGACCGTGGCGGTGTACGCCCCCTCCAAGACCTTCAACCTGGCGGGCCTGGTGGGCAGCTACCACGTTATCTATGACCGCTGGCTGCGGGAGCGGGTGGAGAAGGAGTCCTCTCTGTGCCACTACAACAGCATGAACGTGCTGAGTATGCACGCCCTCATCGGCGCCTACAGCCCGGAGGGCCAGGAGTGGCTGGAGGAGCTGCGGCAGGTCCTGGAGGGAAACGTGGACTACGCCTGCGACTACATCGACCGCCGATTTGGCGGCGTCCGGGTCTCCAAGCCCCAGGGAACCTACATGCTCTATCTGGACTGCACCGGCTGGTGCGCCGGCCGCGGCCGGACCATCGACCAGCTTTTGAAGGCCGGCTGGGACGTCGGGGTGGCCTGGCAGGACGGCCGGGCCTTCAACGGCCCCTGCCACATCCGCATGAACCTGGCCCTGCCCCTCTCCCGGGTCCAGGAGGCCTTCCGGCGGCTGGACCAGTACGTGTTCAACCCCTGATACATCGCTCTTGCGGCGACAAGAGAGCCGGGAGGGCCGCCGCGGCGGTCCTCCCGGCTCTTCCTGCAAGAATGGGTGGGAGCGGCTTTCGTCACTCCCCGCAGGCGGCGATTCTGGTCTTGTAATCCTCGCCCCAGTGCTGCAGGGCGTCCAGGATGGGCTTCAGGCTCCGTCCCAGCTCCGTCAGGCTGTACTCCACCCTGGGCGGGACCTCCGGGTAGACCGTCCGGCTGACAAGGCCCTTGGCCTCCATGTCCCGGAGCTGGGCGGTCAGCACCTTCTGAGACACACCGCCGACGGTCCGCTTCAGCTCCCCGAACCGCTTCGTCCCGGTCATCAGGTCCCGCAAGATCAGGACCTTCCACTTGTCGCCGATCAAAGTCAGGGTGGTTTCCACAGGGCAGGCGGGCAGATCTTTCGGCGCGGCAGGCATATGGAGTCCTCCTTCTGTTGGAGTCGATTTGGGATGTACCTCCCTACTATACCGTAGTGCGCTGGGCGATGTCAAGGCGCCGGCGGGCCCGATAGGAGAAACGCCGCGGCTGCCGCGAAAAAAACTGTGAAATCTCAAAAAAAAGCAGTTGACAAATAGGGTAAAGCGAGGTATGATACCATTGTTCCGCATGTGGATGTGTGGATCTGGACGCTTAGCTCAGCTGGCTAGAGCACCTGCTTGACGTGCAGGGGGTCAGCGGTTCAAGTCCGTTAGCGTCCACCAACGAGGAAAGCCTTGAATCCAAAGGGATTCAGGGCTTTTCGTCGTTTTGACGGAAACTGTGGAAGTTCTCTTGGACAAAAACCCGGAAAAAGTTCAGAAAACAAAACAACGCCCCGCACGGCAGCTTTAGCCCGTGCGGGTCTGATGCGCCGCCCGCCTTGCCGCCGCCTGCGGCAAAAAGCGGCGGCCACAAATTGTGAAAAAATTTTTCGATTGGGCTCAACTTTTTTCGACGCTGGCGCATCTAATACTATGAGAGACCTGATTGGAGGTGCGTACAATGAAATACCGCGTTTCTACCTACACGCCCAGGACAGCGCCAGGTACAGCGCGACAAAAGCGGCGGCGCGGCAGACGGCGCGGTATGCCGCCGATTTTCCGGCTGGCGCTGCTTGCGGCAATGCCGGTCCTTGTGCTGCTCGTACTGCATATAAGCCGCCCCGCGTACATGGACCAGGCTGCGGCGATCAGCCTTGCGGATCAAAAAAAGCCGTCTACAGCGGAAACCAATTCGGCAAAGAACGACTTCGCGGCGGATGCGGCGGAAGACAAGCCGCTTACTGCCGTTGAGCCTCCTGCCGCGTCTGTGTCCTCCCCTGACGAATGGGCGGAGGACGCGCCGGGCGGCGAGTACGACTTCTCCGCACCCGTGCCGGAATCTTCTCCGGTTGAGGACAGCTATTTTGACGACGCCGTATTCATTGGAGATTCCAGAGCGGAAGGGTTGATCCTCAATACCGGGCTGACCAATGCGACCGCCTATGTACATAAGGGGCTGACGGTGGATACCGTTTTTACAGAGCCGGTTATCAATAAGGACGGTCAAAAGCTCTCTGTGATGGACGCTCTGAAATCAACCCAGTTCTCCAAAGTTTATATCATGCTTGGCATCAATGAAACCGGATGGGTTTACAGCCAGATTTTTCAGTCAAGATATGGGGACATCATTGACGGCATACGGGAGATCAATCCCAGCGCTATAATATATATCCAGGGAATCATGCCTGTTTCCAACAAAGTTTCTTCCACGCACAGCTACATTACAAATGACAGAATCAACGAGTATAACCTTCTGTTGCAAGAGCTGGCGGAGGAGAAACAGGTCTACTATATCGATACGGAAAACGCGGTGGCGTCCGAGGACGGGAGCCTTCCCGCGGACGCGGCGGCCGATGGGATCCATCTTGTCAAAGGCTACTGCGAAAAATGGCTCGATTACCTGAAAACGCACAGCATCGCGTCATAATATAAGGGGGATACGCAAGAATGAAAAAATGGATTGCTGTGGTTCTGGCCGGAACGCTCCTGCTGCTCTCCGCCTGCGGCGCGCCGGCGGGTTCCGAAGATATTGAGATCGACCTGGAGGCGCTGGCTGGCCATCTCCTGGAGAGCGGGCTGTTTGAGGAGACGCTCTATAAGGCCGATGACGGAGTTGCGGAAATTCTCTATGGCATAGACGGAGCATCCGCCGCCCTGGTCTATATCGGCAGCGGCGCTGTGGCGGATGAGCTGGCTTTGTTTGAATTCGCGGACGAGGCTGAAGCGCAGTCGGCCATATCAGCGGCCGAAGCGAGAATCGCATCCCAGAGGGATAGTTTTGCCACCTATATTCCGGAGGAGGTCCCGAAGCTTGACAACGCCGTCGTAGAGACGCATGGCCGCTATTTGATCGTCTGTGTTTCAGGTCAAGACAATGCAAGCGAGATCATTTCCGATTATTTAGAGCAGGGGGAATAACAGATCGAAGCGGCGCAGGAGCTCGCGCTGCGGCTGGAGGCTCACCGGAAACGTTTATCGTACCTCCCGTTTTCCTTTGCCCGGCCCGGGTCCGGGGTAGAATCCCGCGGTGGAGCGGCATAAGATGGCGTGTGGCACAGCCACACGCCATCTTTATCATAGAGGAGTTTCCTATGAATCGATATCATACTTCCGACTGGGAGCGTGCCCGGCAGGAGGGGGAGCGGGAGGACGTCGCCATGTCCCGCTGCCGCCCCGTACAGCCCTGCTGCCCGCCGCCCTGCTGTCCGGTGGTGGGCCCCACAGGCCCCCGGGGGCCAGCCGGTCCCACCGGTCCCACGGGACCCCAGGGGATTCCCGGGCCGAATGGGGCCACCGGCCCCACTGGCCCCTTGGGCGTGACCGGCGCGACGGGCCCGACCGGTCCTGCTGGTGCGACGGGCCCCACCGGTCCCGCTGGCGCGACAGGCCCTACCGGCCCTGCCGGTGCAACCGGTCCTACCGGTCCTGCTGGTGCGACAGGTCCCACGGGCCCCGCTGGTGCGACGGGCCCGACCGGTCCCGCTGGCGCGACAGGTCCCACGGGCCCCGCTGGTGCAACCGGTCCCACGGGCCCCGCTGGAGCGACAGGTCCTACCGGCCCCGCCGGTGCAACCGGTCCTACCGGTCCTGCTGGTCCCACCGGCCCCTCGGGGGATAACGGTGAGGACGGTGCCGCAGCCACCCTCCGGGTGGGCACCGTTACCACGGGGGACGCCGGTACGGACGCGTCGGTGACCAACAGCGGCACCACCCGGGACGCAGTCTTTGACTTTGTCATCCCCCGGGGCGACACCGGCAAATGCTGCAAGCCCAAGTTCTTGAACGCCTTCTCCACCTCCGCCCAGCCGGGGAGTGAGGGCAGCGCCCTGCTCTTCGACCGCAACGGCGCCTCTCAGGGCAGCGCCATCTCCCACACCGCCGGGGCCGCCGAGTTCACCGTCCAGGCCCCCGGCAACTACGTGGTGTCCTTCCACGCCACCCTGGCCCCCTTCGGCTGCGCCGTTTTCCCCCTGTCCATCCTGATCTATCTGGACAACCAGGGTGTCCAGGTACCGGGCACGGAGGTACAGCATATTTTCCACACCACCGCCGAGGCGGCCAACGTGGCCTTCGCCCAGGTGGTCCAGGTGCCCTCCGCCCCGGCCACTTTGAAGTTCATCGCCTCCGGCGGCAACTTCCTCTACAGCGACACCGCCGCCTCCATCTGGTACCTGGGGCCCCTGAGCTGAGGCCGCCCGCCGGACAGGGGAGGGGACCGTGAGGAACTATTTCGTCTGCGTCTACGCCATCAGCAGGAACGAGGAGAAGTTCGCGGACCGCTGGATGGACGCCATGGGGGAGGCGGACCGGGTGGTGGTCCTGGACACAGGCTCCGAGGACGGCACGGTGGAGCGGCTCCGCGCCCGGGGGGCGGAGGTCCACCAGGAGATCATCTCCCCCTGGCGGTTTGACGCCGCCCGGAACCGCTCCCTGGAGCTGGTGCCGGAGGAGGCGGACATCTGCGTGTGTACGGATCTGGATGAGGTGTTCCGCCCCGGCTGGCGGGAGGCCCTGGAGCGGGCCTGGCAGCCGGGGACCGGCCAGGCCCGGTACCGCTACACCTGGAGCTTCAACCCCGACGGGAGCGAGGGCGTGGTGTTCTGGATCGAGAAGATCCACGCCCGCCACGGCTACCGCTGGGTCCACCCGGTCCACGAGGTCCTCCGCTGGACCGGGACGGGGGAGCCTGGCCCGGCGGTATGGGCGGAGGGGATCCAGCTGGACCACCACCCGGACCCGGAAAAGTCCCGGGGCCAGTACCTGCCCCTGCTGGAGCAGGCGGTGGCGGAGGAGCCCGATGACGACCGGAACGTCCACTACCTGGGCCGGGAGTACTTCTTTCACGGCCGGTGGGAGGACTGCGTCCGCACCCTGGAGCGGCACCTCGCCATGCCCTCCGCCCTCTGGCGGGATGAGCGGGCGGCCTCCATGGGGTATATCGCCAAGGCATGGGAGCGGCTGGGCCGGCGGGACCTCGCCCTGGGCTGGCACCTGCGTGCCGCCGCCGAGGCTCCCCACCTCCGGGAGCCCTGGCTGGACGCTGCCCTCCACCTCTACCGGGAGGAGGACTGGGAGGGGGTCCTCTGCTTTACGGGCCGGGCCCTGGCCATCACCCAGCGGCCCCGGACCTATATCTGCCAGGCGGAGGCCTGGGGAAGCCTGCCCCATGACCTGCGGACCATAGCCTTCTACCACACCGGGCGGCTGCCGGAAGCCCTGGCCGCCGCCCGGGCGGCCCTGGCCCTGGAGCCGGGCAATGGGCGGCTGGCGGGGAACGTGGCGCTGCTGGAAAAGCTGACGGGTCCATGAAAGCGAAAAAGGACTTGGGGAGGCGGGCATCTGCCCGCCTCCCCAAGCCTTTGAGAGAGGGAAAAGAGAGGAATCAAAAAGAAGCAGAAAATCTGACGATTACGCGTTGGCCGTCTCGCTGTCGTCAGCGCCGTCCGCCGTGGTGTCATCGGAGACGGTGTCGTCCGTGGTGCTGTCATCCGCCGTGCTGTCGTCAGCGGTGGTGTCATTCGTCGTGTCATCCACAGTGCTGTCATCGGCGGTGGTGTCGCCCGCCGTGTCATCGGTGGTACTGCTGTCGTTGGTGGTATCATTGGTGGTGGTGTCGTTGGTGGTGCCGGAGCTGTCGTCGTCGCTGCTGTTGGATGTGCAGCCCGCCAGAGCGCCTACGCACAGGATAGCCGCCAGGGCCAGCGCAAGAAACCGTATTTTCTTCATTTGTTGTTTCATAAGTATTACCTCCAATCTGCTTCCAAAGAAAGGCGGCGGAGCCAGCGGCCCGGGACCGTGTGGCCGTCCCCTCCTTTCGCGGACAGTCTACCGCTGAAAGCTGAAACGAACCTGAAAGAACAGCGGTGTTCACAGAAGGTTTACAGATGGAGGCAAGGTGTGTTCAGCCGCCGCCAAACAGGAGTTGACGGTGCCTGGGCAGGATGGTATCATGGGGGCATAACAGCACGAAAGGACGGTGCCCTATGCCCAAATGGCTGGACCACGCGGTATTCTATGAGATCTATCCCCAGACCTTCCTGGACACCAATGCCGATGGAATCGGCGATTTTCAGGGGATCATCAACAAGCTTGACTACATCAAAGATTTGGGCTGCAACGCCATCTGGCTCAACCCCTGCTTTGTTTCCCCCTTTTCTGACGCCGGCTACGACGTGGCGGACTACTACCACACCGCACCCCGCTACGGAACCAACGAGGATCTCAAGCGCCTGTTTCAGGAGGCCCACAGCCGGGGGCTCCATGTGCTGCTGGACCTGGTGCCCGGGCACACCTCTGTGGAGCACCCCTGGTTCAAGGCGTCCATGCGGCCTGAGCGGAATGAGTATTCCGACCGCTACATCTGGACGGACAGCGCCTGGGAGTGGACGGAAAACATGCCCTGCCTGCGGGGGATCTCCCAGCGGGACGGCTCCTGCGCCGTGAACTTCTTCTCCACCCAGCCCGCCCTGAACTACGGCTACTATGAGCGCACCCGCTCCTGGCAGCAGTCCCCGGAGGACGAGGGGCCCCGGGCCACCCTGGAGGAGATGAAGAATGTGATGCGCTTCTGGCTGGGCCTGGGCTGCGACGGGTTCCGGGTAGACATGGCCGGGAGCCTGGTGAAGAACGACCCGGAGGGCAAGGGCACCATGGCCCTGTGGCGGAAGGTCCGGGCTTTCCTGGACGAGGAGTTCCCCGAGGCCGCCATCATCTCCGAGTGGGGGGAACCGGACAAGTCCCTGCCCGGGGGCTTTCACATGGACTTCCTGCTCCACTTCGGCCCCTCCCACTACAACGACCTCTTCCGCTGCGAGGAGCCGTTTTTCTCCGACCGTGGGCAGGGGGACGCCTCCGCCTTCGTGGAGAAGTACCTGGAGACCTGTGGAAAGGCGGGCGGGGACGGCCTGATCTGCCTCCCCTCCGGCAACCACGACATGGACCGGCTGGCCAAGTATGTGGAGGGGGAGCAGCTGAAGCTGGCCTTTACCTTCCTGCTCACCATGCCCGGCGCGCCCTTTGTCTACTACGGCGACGAGATCGGCATGCGCCAGCTGGAGGGCCTCACCAGCGTGGAGGGGGGCTACAGCCGCACCGGCGCCCGGACCCCCATGCAGTGGGACAGGGGCGTCAACGCGGGCTTCAGCGCCGCCCCGGCCAGTGAGCTGTATATCCCCCTGGACCCGGCGCCGGACCGCCCCACGGTCCAGGACCAGCAGGGGAAGGCGGATTCCCTTTACAGATGCGTGAAGGGCTTGCTGGCCCTGCGGCGGGAGCACCCCGCCCTTCAGAACCGCTCCGGCATCCGTTTTGTCGGTGACGGAGCCCCCGGCGTCCCTCTGGCCTATGAGCGGGAGTGCGAGGGGGAGCGGCTGCTGGTGGTGGTCAACCCCCGGAGCCAGACGGCCTCCTTCCCCTGGAACGGCGCTCTGGGGGAGGCGGTGTTCTGCCTGGGCGCTCCTGCCGTTCAGGCGGCGGGAGCGGTGACGGCTGCCCCGGCCTCCGCCGGGATCTACCGGATCTCCTGACGCAATGGCTCCTCGCGCGGAGCGAGCGTCGCAGGTCCCGTCAGGGGCCGAGGCGCAAGCGCAGCGAACTCCCTTTGGCGGAAAAGGCGTCAGCCTTTTTCGACAGTCTCAGCCCTCCCGGCCCCGGGAGGGCTGTTCTTATCGGGAGAACGGGGCGGAGAACCAGAAAAATGATGCGGCGCCAGTAGTTGCTATTTTTGCCGGAATGCGTTACACTATTTCCTGTACGTCCGGCCCCGCCACGCCGGGGCCGGACGGCACAGAAAGTTCCGCGGATCGACCGCGCAAGGAGAGACCCCTATATGGAAATCATTCAACAGCAAATCTTCGATCAGGAGCGGGCCCTCTACGGCAGCCGGGACCTGCTGGTAAAGGACTGCTCCTTTGACGGCCCCGCCGACGGGGAGAGCGCTTTTAAGGAGTGTTCCGACATCCAGGTGGAGCGATGCTTCTTCAACCTGCGCTACCCCTTCTGGCACGACCACGGGCTGAAGCTCTCCGGCTCGGAGCTGACGGCCCTGTGCCGGGCCGCCCTGTGGTACTCCGACCACATCGAGATCACCGACACCAAGCTCCACGGCATCAAGGCCCTGCGGGAGTGCCGCGAGGCTGTTCTCCGGGGCTGCGACGTCATCTCCCCGGAGTTCGGCTGGTCCTCCCGGCAGGTGCGGATGGAGGACTGCACCGCCGAGAGCGAGTACTTCATGATGCGGGCGGAGGACCTCCAGTTCAAAAATGTCCGCATGAAAGGGAAGTACTCCTTCCAGTACATCCGGAACGCCGTCTTCGACCACTGCGACTTCGACACCAAGGACGCCTTCTGGCACGCGAAAAACGTGGTGGTCCGGGACAGCGTGGTGAAGGGGGAGTACCTGGCCTGGTACTGCGAGGACGTGACCTTTGAGCGGTGCCGGATCATCGGCACCCAGCCCCTGTGCTACTGCAAGGGCCTGAAGCTCATCGACTGCGAGATGGTGGACACCGACCTGGCCTTTGAGCGGTCCGAGGTGGAGGCCACCGTCACCACGCCGGTTCTCAGCATCAAGAACCCCCTGTCCGGGCGCATCACCGTCCCCGCCGTGGGGGAGATCATCCGGGACATCCCCCAGGCCAGGGGCGAGGTCCTGGTGACGCAGACGGGAGGTCCCGCCTGCGCGTAACAGCGCGGCCCATACGCGAAGCAGGCTTCCGCCAACTGCTCTGTTGGCGGAAGCCTGCTTTGTATTCCGGCTGTCGTCCTCACAAGGGGGGCGAGCCTGAGATTACGCCCAGGGGTTCTCCGTGGGATAGGGCAGGGCCTTGGGCTGGTTGTAGGCGATGTCGCCCACGCCCAGGTACTTCATGACCTCGTACAGGGCCTTGCCGCAGTGGGCGAAGGCCACCGCCCCGTGGTGGGGGTACCGCTTCTGGATCAGCACGTGGCGGTAGAACCGGCCCATCTCCGGGATGGCGAAGACGCCGATGCCTCCGAAGGACCGGGTGGCCACGGGCAGGACCTCGCCCTGGGCGATGTAGGAGCGCAGAACGCCCTCGCTGTCGCACTGGAGGCGGTAGAAGGTGATGTCGCCGGGGGCGATGTCACCCTCCAGGGTGCCCCGGGTGAAATCCGGCGTGCCGCCGTTCTCCAGCAGGCGGTTCTGGATCAGCTGGTACTTCACCGCGCAGCCGCCGCACATCTTGCAGCTGGGGGTGTTGCCGCAGTGGAAGCCCATGAAGGTGTCCCGGATGCCGTAGGGGAACTTCCCGGCGATGTCCTCGTCGTAGAGGTATTGGGGCACGGAGTTGTTGATGTCCAGCAGAGTCACCGCGTCGCCGGTGACGCAGGCGCCGATGTACTCCGAGAGGGCGCCGTAGATGTCCACCTCGCAGGCCACGGGGATGCCCCGGGCCGCCAGACGGGAGTTGACATAGCAGGGCTCAAAGCCGAACTGCTCCGGGAAGGCGGGCCAGCACTTGTCGGAGAAGGCCACATACTTCCGGGCCCCCTTGTGCTGGTCCGCCCAGTCCAGCAATGTCAGCTCGAACTGGGCCATCCGCTCCAGCAGGTCGGGGTAGACCCGCTCGCCCATCTCGGAGCGCATCTCCTCCATGACGGCGGGGATGCGCCCGTCCCCGGCATGGGCCTTGTAGCTGACCAGCAGGTCCAGCTCGGAGTTCTCCTCCACCTCCACCCCCAGCTCATAGAGGCCGCGGATGGGGGCGTTGCAGGCGAAGAAGTCCTGGGGCCGGGGACCGAAGGTGATGATCTTCAGATCTTTCACCCCGATGATAGCCCGGGCGATGGGGATGAACTCCCGGATCATCTCCGCGATCTCCTCCGCCGTGCCCACGGGGTACTCGGGGATGTAGGCCTTCAAATGGCGCATCCCCAGGTTGTAGGAGCAGTTGAGCATGCCGCAGTAGGCGTCGCCCCGGCCGTTGATCAGGTCGCCGTCCCCCTCGGCGGCGGCCACGTACATGACGGGGCCGTCAAACCGCTGGGCGATGATGGTCTCCGGGGTCTCGGGGCCGAAGTTCCCCAGGAACACCACCAGGGCGTTGCACCCCGCCCCCTCCACGTCCGCCAGGGCCGTCAGGGCGTCCCCCTCGTTTTCCACGGTGACGGGGCACTCGTACAGCCCCTCGCCGTAGGCGGCGGCGATGTTCTGCCGCCGCCGGGTGGACAGGGCGATGGGGAAGCAGTCCCGGGAAACGGCAATGATGCCCAGCTTTACCTCTGGAATGTTCATCATGATCCTTCTCTCTCCTTTTTACGATTTTATCAATAAGCTCAAGACGTTTCTCAGTCTTCGGCCAGGACCGCGAACAGGTTCTTACAGGCGGGGTAGATCCGCCGGAACTGCCGGTACCGCCCCTCGTATTTCTCCGCCAGGGCGGGCTCCGGCTCCGTCACCGAGGCCACGGACACCAGCTGTTCGCACACGGTTTTCACGTCGGGATAGGCCCCGGCGGCCACCATGGCCAGCATGGCGCCGCCCATCCCCGGCCCCTGCTCCGAGGCGGGGCTCTCTAGGGTGATGTCCAGCACATTGGCCAAAATCCGCCGCCACAGGGGGCTCCTGGCCCCGCCGCCGCAGAGCTTGGAGGAGCGGATCTCAAGGCCCAGGCTCCGGGCCACCTCCATGCTGTCCCGGATGGCGAAGGCCACCCCCTCCAGCACCGCCTGGGTCAGGTCCGCCCGGGCGGTGTCCATGGTCATGCCGAGGAAGGTCCCACGGGCGTTGGTGTCGTTGATGGGGCTGCGCTCCCCCATCAGGTAGGGCAGGAAGTAGACGTGGTTTGCGCCCAGACGGTCCTCCCGGATGGCCGCCTGCTCCCCGGCGTAATCCGTGGTGTGGAAGACGTCCTCCATAAGCCACTTGTTGCAGCTGGCGGCGGAGAGCATACAGCCCATCAGGTGGTAGCCCCCGTCGGCGTGGGCGAAGGCGTGGAGGGCGTTGTTCCGGTCCACGCCGAACCGTTCGGAGGAGATGAACACCGTGCCGGAGGTGCCCAGGGAGATGTTGCAGCCCCCCTCTCCCACCACGCCGGTGCCCACCGCGGCGGCGGCGTTGTCCCCGGCCCCGGCGGCCACCTTGGCGGTCTCCGGGATGCCCAGCAGGGCGGCGATCTCCGGCTTGACCGTTCCCACGCAGTCGTAGCTCTCGAAGAGCCGGGGCATCTGCTCCTCCCGGACGCCGCAGAGCGCCAGCATCTCCCGGCTCCAGCGCTTGTTCTTCACATCCAGCAGCAGCGTCCCCGAGGCGTCGGAGAAATCGGTGCTGTGGACCCCCGTCAGGCGGTAGTTGATGTAGTCCTTGGGCAGCATGATCTTCCCGATCCGGGCAAAGTTTTCCGGCTCATTCTCCCGCAGCCACAGGAGCTTGGGGGCGGTAAAGCCCGCGAAGGCGATGTTGGCGGTGAGGGCCGACAGCCGCTCCCGCCCGACCACATTGTTGAGGTAGTCCACCTCCTTGGCGGTCCGGCCGTCGTTCCAGAGGATGGCCGGGCGGATCACCTGGTCCGCCTCGTCCAGGATCACCAGGCCGTGCATCTGGCCCGCCGCGCCGACGCCTGCCACCTGGCCGGCGTCAAAGCCCGCCAGCAGCTCCGGGATGCCGTGGGACACCGCGTCCCACCAGTCCTCCGGGTTCTGCTGGCTCCAGCCGGGCCGGGGGAACTCCAGGGGGTACTCTCTGGTGACGGTATTCTGGATCTCTCCCGTCTCATCCATCAGCAGCAGCTTCACCGCCGATGTGCCAAGGTCAACTCCGATGTAAAGCATGGCAGCTCGACCTCTCCTTTCTATAGTTCCACGTTTTATCATACCATAGCACGGGCGATCTGCACAGCGATATTCTGAAAGTTTCCGGCAATAAAAATGGCCGCGCGCCGTCTCCGACGGCGCGCGGCCATTTGTTTACTTTCCCCTGTTGTGCTTGGCCAGCACCGTCTCCAGCCGCTCCCGGGGGACACGGCGGATGGAGAGAAAGGGCTCCGGTTCGCCCTTGGGCCGTGGGGCCAGATCCTTGCGGAACCAGACCACGTCCTTCCACACCCCGGCCTTGAAGCCGGCGGCGGGAAACACCGCCTGCCGGGTGAAGCCCATGGCCTCGTGGAGCCCCTCGCTGGGGGGATTGGGCAGGGTCACCAGCCCGTAGACGGTGAGGACGCCCTGGAGCCGGAGCAGGTCCTCCAAGGCGGCGTACAGCTTTTTGCCCAGGCCCTTCCCCACGGCGTCGGGGGCCAGGTACACGCTCAGCTCCGCGTTCCACTGGTAGGCCGCCCGCTCCCACACCCGGTGGGCATAGGCGTAGCCCAGGACCCGGTCCCCCTCCTGGCAGACCAGGTAGGGGTAGTCCCGGCAGATGCCGGAGATCCGGGCGGTGAACTCCTCCCGGGTGGGGAGATCATACTCAAAGGTGACGCCGGTGTCGATATACTGGGCGTAGATGTCCAGCAGGGCCGGGCAGTCCTGGGGGGTGACAAAGCGCAGGATCATGTCGTCTCCTCCTCCGGCAGAAAGCCGTCCAGATAGCTGCCGTCGAAGCTCCAGGGCAGCAGGTCCCGGAGCTTCATCTCCCGGGTCTCCCCCCGGCTGTTGACCAGGATCACCTCCATGGTCAGCTCCGGATTGAATTCCGCCAGCACCTGGCGGCACACGCCGCAGGGGGCGGTGAACCGCTCGGTGGCGGCGGCGATGGCGATGCGCCGGAAGGTCCGGTGTCCCTCGCTGACGGCCTTGAACACGGCGGTGCGCTCAGCGCAGTTGGTGGGGGTGTAGGCGGCGTTCTCGATGTTGCAGCCGGTGAACACCGCGCCGTCGCCGCACTCCAGCGCCGCCCCCACCGGGAAGTGGGAGTAGGGGACGTAGGCCATGGCCAGCATGTCCACGGCCTTCTGGCAAAGTTCCTGTTTGGTCATGGGATGTTCCTCCGATCCAAGTGAGTTACGCAGTCCTCCGTCAGGACCATCCCACCCCGAGATCCGGCCGCACGTCCAGGTCGATGATCTCCCGGACGTCGTAGAACTGGCCGTAGCGCTCATCCACGTACTTGCTGCGCAGGGTGGTGCCGTCGGGGTGGAGCCGGTCGCAGATGACGGCGGAGATGTCCTTTTTGATATAGCTGAAGCTCTCGATGCCCACGGAGCAGAAGATGCGGAAGCCCTGGCTCTGGAGGTACTGGAACACCTCCCCGGTCTTCTGCCAGTCGTCGCCGTCGGGCCGCTCCCCGTGGGGATAGAAGAGAACGTTGGTCTCACCCACCAGGCTCCCCACCTCGTCGAACCACTTCTGGGTGTCCGTCTGGATCTCCGCCATGGACCGGGACCCGCCCAGGCGGATGTGGCCCCAGGTGTGGCTGCCGAAAGTCCAGCCGGTGCGCCTCAGCTCCTCAATGATGGGCTTCACCGCCTCCCGCTCCGACTGGCGGAAGGCCTCCCGCTCCTCGGTCCACTCCACGTCCCCGTCGGTCTGGGTGCGGTAGCCCAGGATGCCCTCATAGCCGGTGAGGCTCAGGCAGGCCTTGGCGCCGAAGGGGGAGAAGTCCGGGTGCTCCTCCACGAACTTGTCCAGAATGGTGATGGCGTCCAGATCCCGGGAGACCACCTCGTTGCCCTCCGGGTCCAGGCCCCAGGACCAGATCTTTCCGTCCTCCCCAAGAATGAGCTTGTAGGTGAAGCCGTTTTCCAGCATATACTCGTAGTAGTTGGTGTCATCGTAGGAGAAGATCAGGGGCTTTTTTCCCTCCGGGAGATAGAGGGTGTTGCGGACCATCTTCGGCTGGCCGTCCTCTCCAGTGACCTCGCTCCACACGTCGGCGATGTCCACCAGCACGTAGCCCCGCTCGTAGACGCTCTCCAGGATGCGGAGGAACTCCTCCGCCGTCACCATATAGTCGTCCAGGCCCTTCTCCTGGGCGTCCCCGTCGAAGGCCAGCTCCGGGTAGGCGATCACCGGGTGGAAGAACAGGTGCTCCACGATGCCGTCGTAGGCCTCGTAGGTCACGCCGTCCCGCTGGCCGCCCTCGGGCATCACCGTGGGGTCATAGATGGCGTAGGGCTCCGGCTCCGGCGCGGGTTCGGGCTCCGGCTCCTCCTCCGGGGCGGGGACGGTCTCCTCCGCCTGGTCCCCGGTCTCCGTCACCTCCCCGGCGGTCTCTCCGCTGTTCTCTTCCGCGCCGCCGGCGGGATTCCCGCTGCCGCAGCCGGCGGTCAGAAGCAGCAGCAGGCTCAGCAGCAGGGCGATGGTTCGTCTCATGGAAAGGCTCCCTCCTTGAAGCGGCCCACGGGCCGCGGTGCTTTTCCCAGTATACCCTTGGGGAGGGGAAAATGGGTGACAAAGCGGTTACAAATTATGTCAGCTCTCCGGGGCGGCGTCAGTCCTCCAGCCAGGCCTCCCGGAAGTCGGCGGTGTAGTCCGCCAAGTCCTCGCTGATGAGGGCCTCCCACCGCTCCGCCGGGGCGAAGGGGGCCGAGGCGGCAAACATCTTCTCCTGAATGTCGCAGTCCTTGTGGCCCAGCCAGAAGGAAACCTCCCCGCCCTGGGGGATCACGTCCACGTAGAAGCCCCCGGGGACCTGGTAGCGGGTGACGGTCAGCTCAGTTTTCCGCACGGCGCTCTCCTCCTCTCTTCGCCTCTATTGTACCGTTCCCGGCAGCCTCTGTCAAATGATTTGCGTCCCGGGAAAATCTGTGGTATAGTCGTGGCATACTGGAGATGTGCCCGCTGTGATGCGGGGAAGGAGGCGGAGACGGACCATGTCCGGAGAGCGAAGATTTTTCAGAGACAGAGAGGGAGAAAAGATCCTGCTGCTGGACAAGGGGAAAAAGGGCCTGCTGCGGCTGGTGTTCAGCCGCACGGCGGTGACCATCTTTCTGCTGGCGGCCCAGGTGCTGCTGCTGGCGGTGGCGTTTCTGCGGCTGGGGGAGTACTACTACAGCGCGGCCAGTCTGGTGGCGGTGGTGGTGTCCCTGGCGGTGATCAACCGCCGGGGGGGCGACCCTGAGTTCAAGATCACCTGGATTTTGGTGATCCTGGCCGCGCCGGTGTTCGGCATTCCCTTTTATTTCTACATCCGGGAGGAGCTGGGCCACCGGCTGGTGAACCACCGGGTCCGGGAGGTGACGGAGGAGACCGCCTGCCTGTCCCCGCCCCAGCCGGAGCTGGTGGCGCGGCTGCGGCGGGAGGACCCGGGGATGGCGGGGCTGGCGGGCTACCTGGAGCGGGCGGCGGGCCAGAGCCTGTGCGACGGCTCCGGGGCGAAGTACTTCCCCACCGGCGAGGAGACCTTCGAGGAGATGATCGCCCAGCTGGAGCGGGCGGAGAAGTTCATCTTTCTGGAGTTCTTCATCATCCAGGAGGGCTACATGCTGGGCCGGGTGCTGAAGATCCTGGAGGAGAAGGTGAAGGCCGGGGTGGAGGTCCGGATGCTCTACGACGGCACCTGCGTGGTGGGGAAGGTACCCTACCACTACTACCAGGAGATCGAGAAGCTGGGCGTCCAGTGCCGGATGTTCGCGCCCCTGCGGCCCCTGGTGTCCACCCACTACAACAACCGGGACCACCGGAAGATCCTGGTGGTGGACGGCCGGGTGGCCTTTACCGGCGGCATCAACCTGGCGGATGAGTACATCAACCGGGTCCAGCGCTTCGGCCACTGGAAGGACACCGCCGTCATGGTCACCGGCAAGGCGGTGCGGGGTTTCACCCTGATGTTCCTCCAGCTGTGGGACGTGGCGGCGGGAGGGCGGTCGGACTACCTGAAGTACCTGAACGCCTCCGCCCCGGTTCCGGCCCGGGGTTGGGTTATGCCCTACGGGGACATCCCCGTGGACCAGGAGCACGTGGGACAGATGGTGTACATGGACGTCCTCAACCGGGCCCAGCGGTACGTCCACATCGCCACCCCCTACCTGATTTTGGACAACGACATGCTCACCGCCCTGACCTACGCCGCCAAGCGGGGAGTGGACGTGGGGATCATCGTCCCCGGCATCCCGGACAAAAAGACCGCCTTCGCCCTGACCCACAGCTACTACCGGGAGCTCATCGAGCAGGGGGTGAAGATCTACGAGTACACCCCCGGCTTCATCCACGCCAAGATCTTCGTCAGCGACGACACCACCGCCGTGGTGGGCAGCATCAACCTGGACTACCGGAGCCTGCGCCACCACTACGAGTGCGCCGCCCTGCTCTACGGCTGCCCCGCCGTGGCGGACGTGGAGCGGGATATGGCGGAGACCATGTCCAAGTGCCGCCGGCTCACTGTGGAGGACTGCAAGCGGGACAAGCTCTCCCGGCGGGCCATGGGCTGGCTGCTGCGCCCCCTGGGGCCGCTGATGTAGCGGGCCGGAATGATACACAAATACCAAGCAGCGGCGGCAGCGCGAACGCGCTGCCGCCGCTTGCTTGATCTCCGGTTTCCCGGGGGATCATCCATCAGAGAAGGACAATCCCCCAGATGAGCATGACCGCGCCGGCCACCAGGAAGGCGATCCCCACGCCGATCTTCCGCTTGCGGCGTTGGATCAGCCCCTTCTCCTCCTCCGATAGAGAGAGGACCGGGTGGTTCCTTCTCCCGATGAGGTAGAGGAGCAGCCCCGACTGGTTGCTGCCCGATGAGGCCAGCAGCCCCCACAGCCGGGGGTGCTTCATTCCCCGGCACCTGGCGTCCGTCTCCGCCAGGCGGAACAGCTGATAGACGGCGTACCCGCCGCCGATGACGGCCGCCGCCGCGCCGGCGGCGGCCAAAACCACAAGATAGTTTTCCATTGGCTCACCTCATATCCGTTTGACGATCTGGTACAGCAGGTAGCCGCTGCTCATGACCGCCAGGCAGAACACGCAGGCGATCATATAGACGCTGTTCGGCAGAAGGCCGGCGGCGATGAGCAGGACCAGAAGAAGAAAAATGTTCAGCAGGATGGCTCCCAGCAGTTTTTGGTTGCTCTTCACCACGTTCGTGCTGTCATCGAGATGCTCGATCATCTTGGTATCTCCTTTCAATAGTTCGTCCAGGCTGATGGAATACAGGTCGGACAGCCGGATGATACTGAGGATGTCCGGGTATGTTTTTTCATTCTCCCAGTTGGATACCGTCTGCCGGGACACGAACAGCGTTTCCGCCACCCGCTCCTGGGTCAGCCCGGCGTTCATCCTGGCCTCCTTCAGCTTTTTTCCGATCTCCATTGGGTTTCCTCCTTCGTCTCCATCATGGCAGAAAACGCCGCCGCCGTCCAGCAAAGGACTTTGACATCGCCCGGTACAGGCTGTCAAAAGCCTTTGACACGGGGCCTTCGTCCCATATTTACAGCCAGTATACGGCATGGCGGCGGACATTTCCAGCCGGAGCGAGCGTTTTGCGGCGTGCGGCGCGAAATTTTCCGCCGGAGCAAAAATCCCCTTGCAAAACCGGTTGCCGTATGATATAACATGCCGGATGAAATTTTAGAGAAAGACGGCGGCCAGGGGCCGCTTAGGAGAAGCAGCTTATGGAAGAACGCATCATTCCCGCGGACAGCGGCGCCCGCCTGGCCCGGCTGGAGGCCGCCGACCAGGCCAACGAGTACCTCTACCAGGTGCTGGACATCGGCCAGTACATGCTTCAGAGCGGCGGCGAGGTCAGCCGGGTGGAGGACAGCATCCGGCGGCTGTGCCTGGCCTTCGGCGCGGAGCGGGCGGACGTATTCACCATCACCTCCAGCATCGTGGTGACCATCTACTCCCCCGCCTTCGGGGCCTTGACCCAGACCCGCCGGGTATCCGGCCAGCAGTACGACTTAAACAGGCTTGAGAAGCTCAACCAGCTCAGCCGCCGCATCTGCGCGGAGCACCTGAGTTTGGAGGAGACGCGGCGGGCGTTGAAGGAGATCTGCCAGGCGCCCCAGTACGGCTTCGCGGTACAGATCTTCACCTACGCCCTCATCTCCGCCTCCTTCTCCCTGTTCTTCGGCGGCAGCGCCCTGGACGCGGTGGCCTCGGGCCTCATCGGCGTGGCGCTCAAGTGCCTGGACCAGCAGATCCGCCGCACCCAGGCCAACGGCTTCCTCTCCGCCCTGATCTGCTCCTGCCTGGGCGGACTGCTGGCCTCCCTGGCGGTGCGGGTTGGGCTGGGGGAGTCGGTGGACATGATCAGCATCGGCAACATCATGCTCCTGATCCCCGGGATCCCCCTGACCAACTCCCTCCGGGATATGTTCAGCGGCAACACCATCTCCGGGATGATGCGGTTTTTGGAGGCCATCATTATGGCCCTTGTCATCGCCTTCGGCTTCGCCCTGGTGGCGGCCATGATGTGAGAGGAGGAGGAAGCACATGGAAAACGCGATCCAGCTGATCACCGCCTTTCTGGGCTCCCTGGGCTTTGCCATGCTCTTTCACGTGCGGCGGGAGAAGCTCCTGCTGGCCAGCCTGGGGGGACTGCTGTCCTGGGGGGTGTACCTGCTCATGGGCCTGGCCCTGTCCGACGACGTGGTCCGCTACTTTGCGGCCTCGGTGGTGGTGGCCATCTATGCGGAGACCATGGCCCGGGTGGTGAAGTGCCCGGCCACGGTGTTTCTGGTCACCGCCGCCGTGCCGCTGATCCCCGGCGGGTCCCTGTACCGGACCATGAGCGCCTTTATGGACGGAAATTTTACCGCCTGTTCCCACTACGGCCTGACCACCATGCTCCTGGCGGCGGCCATCGCCGTGGGGATGCTCTTCCCCATGTCCGTATTCCAGCTATTCCGCCGGGCCAGGACCATCGCCGCCTGTCAGGAGAGCAAAAAAATGTGACGCCGCTCCAGCCAGCCAGGGCCGCCGGATTTCCGGCGGCCCTGGTTTTTGATTTTGTGCGATTTATCCATGTCCCGGTGGATTTTGACTTGACAGGGAGCGGGTGGAGCGAGTATTATTGAATAGGATCATTTTCGGCGGATATGCCATGCCCACCAGGAGCGGCAGACCCGTCGGGACTCCGCTCCGGGGGTCCCGGGATCGGGCCGGACCCCCCGGGGATGGCGGGAGTATCCGCCGATCATTTCTGCCTGTCCCGGCGACAGCGTCATCGCCGGGGCGGCGGGTCCAAGGATATACCCTAATCTTATAGGAGGAAAAGTGAATAATGGAATTTCAAGTCATCCACCTGGTGATCGCCGCGGTGATCGCCTTTGTGGCTGCCGCCATTATTTTCTTCCCTCTCGGTATCAGCTATCGGAAAAAGGTTTCAGAGAAGGAGATCTCCAGCGCGGAGGAGGAAGCCCGCCGCATCATCAACGAGGCCATCAAGAGCTCGGAGAGCAAGAAGCGGGAGGCCCTGCTGGAGGCAAAGGAAGAGATCTTACGCGCCCGCAGCGAATATGAGAAGGAAGAAAAGTCCCGCCGCGCCGACCTGCAGAAGCAGGAGCGGCGGCTGCAGCAGAAGGAGGAGTCCTTAGACCGCAAGACGGAGAACATCGAGCGGAAAGAGGAGGCCCTGGCCCAGAAGCACGCCCAGGCGGACCAGGAGCAGGAGGAGATCCAGGGCATCAAGCGCGCCCAGACGGAGATGCTGGAGCGGATCTCCGGCTTCACTGCCGAGGAGGCGAAGAACTACCTCATCGCCCAGGTGGAGTCCCAGGTGACCCACGAGGCGGCGATGAAGATCAAGGAGATCGAGCAGCGCGCCAAGGAGGAGGCGGACCAGAAGGCCCGGGAGATCGTGGCCACCGCCATCCAGCGCTGCGCCGCGGACCACGTGGCCGAGGTCACCGTCAGCGTCGTCCCCCTGCCCAACGACGAGATGAAGGGCCGCATCATCGGCCGGGAGGGCCGCAACATCCGCACCATCGAGACCCTCACCGGCGTGGACCTGATCATCGACGACACGCCGGAGGCCATTACCGTCTCCTGCTTTGAGCCCGTCCGCCGGGAGGTGGCGCGGGTGGCTCTGGAGAAGCTCATCGCCGACGGCCGCATCCACCCCACCCACATCGAGGAGATGGTGGAGAAGGCCCGCCGGGAGGTGGACGCCGTCATCAAGAGCGAGGGCGAGCGCGCCGCGCTGGAGACCGGTGTCCGGGGCCTCCACCCGGAGGTCCAGAAGATGCTGGGCCGGCTCCACTACCGCACCAGCTACGGCCAGAACGTCCTCCAGCACTCCATCGAGGTCAGCCACATCGCCGGCCTCATGGCCTCGGAGCTGGGAGTGGACGTGAACATGGCCAAGCGGGCCGGCCTGCTCCACGACATCGGCAAGGCCCTGGACCACGAGTTCGAGGGCACCCACGTGAATCTGGGGGTGGAGTTCTGCCGGAAGTACCGGGAGAAGGAGGATGTGCTCAACGCCATCCAGGCCCACCACGGGGACGTGGAGTGCAGGACCCTGGAGGCCTGCCTGGTTCAGGCCGCCGACGCGGTCTCCGCCGCCCGCCCCGGCGCCCGGCGGGAGAACCTGGAGAACTATATCAAGCGCCTGGAGAAGCTGGAGGAGATCACCGGCACCTACCCCGGCGTGGAGAAGTCCTACGCCATCCAGGCCGGCCGGGAGGTCCGCGTCATGGTCAAGCCCGAGCAGGTCAGCGAGGATCAGATGGTCATTCTGGCCCGGGAGCTGGCCAACCGCATCGAGAACGAGCTGGAGTACCCCGGCCAGATCAAGGTCCACGTGATCCGGGAGACCAAGGTGGTCGAGTACGCCAAGTGATCTTCCCCTTTCCCAGCCGGAGGTGACGTACCCGGCGGCGAAAGCCTGGAGGGAAGACGCGTTGAGAAACAGCAAGTGAACCCCCGCGGGTCATGCGGCGGATGCCGCTGGCCCGCGGGGGTTTCGCGGGCTGGCCTGCCGCTTCCTCCGGCGGAAATTGGGGCCCTCTGACGACGGGCAAAAATTTTCCGGAAAAATGAAAAAAAGGCTTGCATGTTTGGGGGAAGTGTGCTATCATACTTAAGCTGGCAACAAGATAAGACATATCCGGGTGTGGCGAAGTTTGGTATCGCGCTTGAATGGGGTTCAAGAGGCCGCTGGTTCGAATCCAGTCACTCGGACCACGAAAAAGTCTGTAACTGCAATGGTTACAGGCTTTTTCTTTTTCTTTACGCCGGGAGCCTCCCATACCGTTTCTAACACATTTCTAACGCCTGGGGTTTCATCGTGTCAGTGTTCCGGCCAGCTTGTCCGCTATGGATTGCTTCCGTGCGACATCCAAATGACCGTATATGTTTGCTGTCATTTTAATGTCGGAATGTCCCATCCACTCCTGGACGTCTTTGAGGGTAAACCCGGCATTGATTAGCAGGCTGGCACAGCTATGGCGCAGCTCGTGCAGGCGGATGTGGGGCATGCCATGCGCTTTCAGCAAGGCCGGAAACTTTTGGGTGATATAGTCCGGTGAATAGGGTCGACCATCGTCCCATTTGAACACATACTCATTTTCCTGATACTGCCGGCCGCATAGACGGCGGTTTTCCCTTTCTGCCGCCTGCGCCGCCTGAAAGATACTTCTGGCCTCCTCCGTCAGCGGGAAGGAGCGGTAGCTAGTGGCATTTTTCGTCTTGTCCTTCTCCACCGCTTTTGTTACCTTTGACACCGTGTGTCGAATGGTGAGCGTACCGGCATTAAAATCAATGCTATCCCATTTGAGCCCGAGCACTTCGCTGCGGCGCAGTCCATAAATCGCGGTGATTTTCAGCAGTGGATACAACGGCTCGTTCCGTATCGCCTGAAAAAACTGGTTCAGTTGTTCAGCTGTGTAAAAGTGGGATTCATATCGGACGCTTTTGGGTAGGACAACATACTGACATGGATTAGAGGGAAGAAGGCCACCCTTCACAGCCTCTGTCAACGTCTGGTGTAGCACATTCTTGTGCAGGCGCAGGGAGCGAGGCGATAGACCTCCCTTGCCGTCCATACGGCCATTGGTTGACTTCTCGTCCACATACTGCTGGAGGAGTTCCAGGGTTACATCTGCCAATTTTATGCCCCTCTCATCAAACCATGGCGCCACTTGGCGCAGGGCCAGCACTTCATATCCCTGGTAGGTCACCTCATCTACCCTGCGTTTTACAAGCTTAAGCCACGATTTGACGCAATCCGAAAATAGAATATCTGGAGTAATAATCTTCTGTCCAGAGTCATAGTCCAGCAGCGTCTCTCGGAGCATCTGTTCAGCTCTACGCTTGTTTCCCTTTACAGCCAGTCCCGTAGATATCCATTTTAGCTTTCGTTTGCCATGTGCTTGAATATTCAGGACGATATAGAATTTTCCGTTTTTCTCTTGCAGGCTGCCTGTCATATTTTTCTCCTTTCGACAGTGGAAATTGCCTGCTGTTATAGGTTAGCCACAGTATAACGCGCTGAGAGGACATAGTCAATCAAACACGGTTTAGGGATGATAATTTTTCGGCCAATCCGCTTACAACCAAGAGCCCTGCTGCTGATGAGCCGATAAACTGAATTTTTACTGATACCGAGAGCTTTGGCAACTTGTTTCGGTGTGAGCACATCGGGAAATTCTTTAAACATATCCCCACCCCCTTAAAACGGCGAATCGCCGTCATCGGGTTGCAGCTCGTATATATGC
>NBJMC04203__coassemble_455_pt1 | contig 24334 bp, 19 predicted proteins | sample NBJMC04203__metabat2_high_PE_008 | metagenome-assembled genome bin NBJMC04203
TACTTTTCCGGCGAGGGAAAAGTAGGCCGGGGTGTGGGGGTGGAACCCCCATAAGTCACCGGGCAACAGAGCGCCCCGCTCCGCGATAAACCCTACTTCCCCCGTATGGCCGTAAAATAGATCCTCTGCTCATTCTCCCGGGGCGCCGCCATGCGGCAGTCCCCGTAGGTCCGCACGTGGGTGAACCCCGCCTCCATCAGCCAGCCGCGCAGGTCCTCCACCTCGTAGGCCCGCTGGCGGTGCTCCTCAAAGTCCCGGTCCCAGGCGCCGTCGGGGCGGCGGGTAAAAATATCCATCCAGTAGCCGCAGGTCTGGCTCCGCTTTTCAAACTCCGCCCGCCATACGCAGTAGACGTCCTCCGTCTCGTCCAGAAACACCTGTCCGTCCAGAGCCCGGAGCTTGGCGGCGCTGCTGACATCGAACACCAGGAGGCCGCCGGGGGCGATGAACAGGTGCAGCCGCTGGAAGGTCCGCTGCACGTCCTTGGGGCTGGTGAGGTAGTTGAGGCTGTCCAGGCAGCAGATGGCGGCGTCCACCGTGCCGTAGAGGTCCAGCTTCGGCATGTCCTGGTTGAGAAACACCGGCGGCTCGCCGGGCACCTCCGCCGCCTTCTCCCGGGCCTGGGCCAGCATGTCGGGGCTGGCGTCCACGGCGATGAGCTCATAGCCCCGCTCCGTCAGGATGGCGGTCATGGTCCCGGTGCCGCAGGCCAGATCCAGGACGGTATGGACCGGGATCCGGCTCTTGCCGAACAGCCGCTGGATGTAGTCCGCCCGGCGCTCATAGCCCACATCCCCTGTGAGCCGGTCATAGACCGCCGCCAGGGGGCCGTAGGCGGTCATTTGTCCTCCTTCCCGCTTTTGGCGGCGCGGTCGAAGTAGGTCCGGTAACCTCCGTGGTCGAAGGCCAGGGAGCGGTTGACCCGGCTGATGGTAGCGCTGGAGGCCCCGGTCCGCTCCAGAATGTCGTTGTAAATCATGCCCTGGTTGAGGAGGACGGCCACGTCAAAGCGCTGCTCCATGGCCCGCAGCTCTGTAACGGTGCACAGGTCCTGGAAAAAATTGTAAACCTCCTCCTCTGTCCGCAGGGTCAGAATGGCCTTATACAGGCCGTCGCTCTTCTCCTTTTGGGCGATCCTTGCCATAAAATTTCCTCCATAAGGCGTCCACGGGGTGACATCTTTTCATATTTTAACACTTCATCCCGCGAAAGTAAACCCTTTTCTATAAATGAACTTTTCTGTCACCCTCAGCACCTTAACTCCGGTTTTTCAGGGGTATGCCTCATTAAAAAATGGAGAAATTTGCTGCTTCTGTCGGAATTGCACAGAGATTTTTCCTTCCGCCCATGAAATTTTGTCAAAGGCTACTTGATTCGACAGGTTTTTTTGTGGCTTTTGCTGTTGAGAAAGTATCTTTTCTCGCCTTGACGGTGGGTGGACAGGTGGGGTATAATAATTCCAATAATTGCCGCTCCGTCCCAGCGGCGCGGCGTAAAACGGAGGTTCCAGCAATGCCCTACAGAGACGCAGATCAACTGAATACGTACCTCTTCCACGAGGGAACTGCCATCAGCGCCTACGAGTTTATGGGCGCCCACGCAACCACCCGCGACGGAGTATCAGGCTATATGTTCCGCGTATGGGCGCCGCGGGCCTTGGCCGTCTCCGTAGTGGGTGATTTCAATTTCTGGGATGTGAACGCCCACCCCATGGAGAAGATCACCAACGGCATCTGGGAGTGCTTTCTCCCCGGCGGTCAGCCCTACGACGCCTACAAGTTCGCCGTCACCGGCGCCGACGGGGTCCTGCGCTACAAGGCCGACCCCTACGCCTTCCACGCGGAGACCCGCCCCGGCACCTCCAGCAAGCTCTACACCATCGACGGCTACCAGTGGGGAGACGGCGCCTGGCTGGAGCACCGCCACAGCCACCAGGTCTACAGCGCGCCACTGAATATCTATGAGGTCCATCTGGGCTCCTGGCGGCGCCGGGAGAACGGGGATTTCATCGACTACCGGGATCTGGCCCGGCAGCTGGCCCCCTATGTCAAGGAGCTTGGCTTCAACTATGTCGAGCTGCTGCCCATCACCGAGTACCCCCTGGACGACAGCTGGGGCTACCAGTGCACCGGCTACTTCGCACCCACCTCCCGCTACGGCACCCCCGAGGACTTCATGTTCTTCGTGGACTATATGCATCAGCAGGGTATCGGCATCATCCTCGACTGGGTCCCCGCCCACTTCTGCAAGGACGAGCACGGCCTGTACGAGTTCGACGGCACCCGGTGCTATGAGTACGAGGACCTGCGCAAGGGCGAGCACGCCGCCTGGGGCACCCGGGTGTTCGACTACGCCCGGCCGGAGGTGAAGAGCTTCCTCCTCTCCTCCGTGGCCTTCTGGCTGAAGGAGTACCACATCGACGGCATCCGGGTGGACGCGGTGGCCTCCATGCTGTACCTGGACTACGACCGGCCCGACGGCCAGTGGGTGGCCAACAAGTACGGCGGCAAGGAGCACCTGGAGGCCATCGACTTCCTGCGGGAGATGAACAAGACCGCCTTTACCGTCAACCCCGACGCCCTGATGGTGGCCGAGGAGTCCACCGCCTGGCCCCTGGTGACCAAGCCCGCCGAGGTGGGAGGCCTGGGCTTCAACCTGAAGTGGAACATGGGCTGGATGAACGACATGTGCCACTACCTGAAGATGGACCCCTGGTTCCGCCAGGGCAACCACAAGGACATCACCTTCTCCATGTTCTACGCCTTCTCGGAGAACTATATCCTGCCCCTGAGCCACGACGAGGTGGTCCACATGAAGGGCTCCGTCCTGGGCAAGATGCCCGGGGACATGTGGCAGAAATTCGCCGGCGTCCGGGGCTTCTACGCCTACACTCTGGCCCACCCGGGCAAGAAGCTGAGCTTCATGGGCGTGGAGCTGGGCACGGAGAAGGAGTGGGCTTTCGACAAGAGCCTGGACTGGGAGCTGCTGGAGCAGGAGCCCAACCGCCAGCTCCACCAGTATATCAAGGACATCAACCGCTTCTACCTGGAGCAGTCCCCCCTGTGGGAGATCGACTTCGACTGGGAGGGCTTCCAGTGGCTGGTCAGCGACGACAACCACAACAACGTGGTGGTCTTCCTCCGCCGGGACAAAACCGGCAACGAACTGATCTGCGCCATCAACTTCAGCCCCAACACCTATGAGGACTACCGCTTCGGCTGCCCGCCGGTGCGGGAATATGTGGAGGTCTTCAACTCCGACCGGCCGGAGTACGGCGGCAGCGGCGCGGTGAACGCCGCCCCCTGCAAGGTCTCCTGGAAGGAGTCCCACGGCATGGAGTCCTCCGTGGCCATCCGCATCCCGCCCTTCGGCGCCGTGTTCCTCAAGGGCCAGGGCAAGATGCGGGCCAAGCCCAAGCCCCGGAAGAAGGCCAAGGAGGCCGCCGCCGCGGAGAAGCCGGAGAAGAAGGCCGTCAAGGTCAAGTCCGCCGGCGCCGGAAAGGCCAAGGGAGCGGACGAGCCCGCCAAGGCCCCGGTGAAAAAGCCCAGGAAGAAACCCGCCCCCGCGAAATGACAGACTGATCGCCCGGGCAGCCGGGCCGATAGAAAGACTGAGAGAAACGAGGATGAGACAACGATGAAAAAAGAGTGTATCGCAATGCTCCTGGCCGGCGGGCAGGGCAGCCGTCTCTACGTGCTGACCAGCGACGTGGCCAAGCCCGCCGTCCCCTTCGGCGGGAAGTACCGCATCATCGACTTTCCCCTCTCCAACTGCACCAACGCGGGGATCGACACGGTGGGCGTGCTGACCCAATACAAGCCTCTGGACTTGAACAGCTATATCGGCAGCGGCAAGCCCTGGGATCTGGACCGGATGGACGGCGGCGTGCACATCCTGCCCCCCTATATGCAGGAGGGTGAGAAGGGCAGCTGGTACAAGGGCACCGCCAACGCCATCTACCAGAACATCGGCTTTGTGGACATGTACGACCCGGACTATGTGGTGATCCTCTCCGGCGACCACATTTACAAGATGAACTACAGCAAGATGGTGGACGCCCACAAGGCCGCCGGCGCGGCCTGCACCATCTCCGTGCTGGAGGTGCCCTGGGACGAGGCCTCCCGGTTCGGCATCATGGCTGTGGACGAGAACGACAACATCGTGGAGTTCCAGGAGAAGCCCAAGGAGCCCAAGAGCAACCTGGCTTCCATGGGCATCTACGTCTTCACCTGGAAGAAGCTGCGGGAGTACCTGATCCGGGACGAGGCGGACACCAGCTCCAGCAACGACTTCGGCAAGAACATCATCCCCAACATGCTGGCCGCCGGGGAGAAGATGATCGCCTACCGCTTCGACGGGTACTGGAAGGACGTGGGCACCCTGGAGAGCCTGTGGGACGCCAACATGGATATGCTCTCCCGGGACAATCTGGACCTGCTGGAGAACAGCTGGCCCATCTACGCCCGGCTCCCCGCCGAGCCCCCGGCCTTTATCGGCAAGGATGCCCTGGTGGAACACAGCGTCCTCACCCAGGGCTGCGAGGTGGACGGCACGGTGAAGAACTCCGTGCTCAGCCACAGCGTGCGCATTGAGGAGGGGGCTGAGGTCCTCTACTCGGTGCTGATGCCCGGCGTCACCGTCAAGAGCGGCGCCGTGGTCCACTACGCCATCGTGGGCGAGAACTGCCAGGTGGACGCCGGCGCCAAGGTGGGCGGAACCCCTGAGAGCTGCGACCCGGACACCTGGGGCATCACCGTCCTGGGCCCCGGCGCCGTCATCGGGGAAAACGAGGTCGTCCCCCCCCACACCATGCTCAACCGTGATCACAAGGAGGTGCGCAGATGAAAGGCCTGCACGGAATCATCTTCTCCCACGAGAAGCACAACAATCTGCGGGATCTGACCGCCAACCGGATGCCCGCTTCCGTCCCCTTCGCGGGGCGCTACCGCATCATCGACTTCATCCTCAGCAGCATGGTCAACGCCGGGATCACCGACGTGGGCGTGGTGCTCCACGGCCGGTACCAGAGCCTGCTGGACCACCTGGGCTCCGGCAAGGACTGGGATCTGAGCCGGATGCACGGCGGGCTGAAGCTGCTGCCCCCCTTCTCCTATGAGCAGTCAGGCGTTGTCCGGGAGTTCCGGGGCAAGATGGAAGCCCTGGCCGGGGTGCGCTCCTACCTGGAGGGCATCCGCCAGTCCCACGTGGTCCTGGCCGACAGCGACCTGATCATCAACATCCCTCTCCAGGACGTCTACCAGAACCACCTCAGCTCCGGCGCGGACATCACCGCCGTATGCACCAGCAGCCTGGACGCCCCCGAGGACGCCACCTACTTCCGCCTGGATGACGCCGGCCGGGTGGTGGAGACCCTCACCGCCGTCCGCACCCCCGCCGGCTGCCACCGCTCCCTGGAGATCTACATCCTGTCCAAGGAGCTGCTGCTGCAGCTGGTGGACGAGTGCGTCAGCCACAACCTTTTCAACTTCCGCAGCGCGGTGCTCCAGGGGAAGGTGGACTCCCTGTACATCGGCAGCTATGTCTGGGACGGGTACGCCGCGCAGATCCGCAGCCTGAAGGAGTACTATGACCGCAGCCTGGAGCTGCTGGACTCCTCCATCCGCCGGGAGGTGTTCCAGCCCCAGCGGCCCATTCTCACCAAGGAGCGCAACGACGCCTCCACCTACATCGACCCCGACGGCTCCTGCGTCAACTGCCTTGTGGCCGACGGGTGCACCATCGAGGGCACCGTGGAGAACTGCATCCTCTTCCGTGGCGTGTCCATTGCCCGGGGGGCCGAGGTGAAAAACTGCATTCTGATGCAGGACGTCTCCGTGGGCCGGGACGCGGTGCTCCACCACGTCATCGCCGACAAGAACGTGGTCATCAAGGAGGCCCGGACCCTCATGGGCCACGAGCAGTACCCCCTGGCCATCGCCAAGAACAGCAAGGTGTAAGAACCGCGGCGGCATACCGGGCTGTTAGTTTTAACATTTTGCACAATTTCTTTTCGTTTTGATGGAATTTCCACCAAAAAACTTTACTTTTTTACCCTTTTAGGGTATACTGTATATCGTAAAGGAGGTCTTCCTATGAAAGTCCTGTTCGCCGCGTCCGAGGCCGTTCCCTTCTGTAAGACCGGGGGACTGGCCGATGTGGCCGGCAGCCTGCCCCAGGCGCTGGTCCAGGCCGGAAACGAGGTGGCGGTCATCCTGCCGCTGTACCAGAAGGTGGCGGAGGGATGGAAGGATCAGATGTCCTTCGTGTGCAACATCGAGGTCCCCCTGGGCTGGCGGCGGGTCTACTGCGGCCTGTTCCGCCTGGACAAGGACGGCGTGATCTGGTACTTCGTGGACAATGAGTACTACTTCAAGCGGGAGGCCCTGTACGGCCACTACGACGACGGGGAGCGCTTCGGCTTCTTCTCCCGCGCCGTCATCTCCCTGCTCCCCGCTCTGGCCTTTATGCCGGAGATCATCCACTGCAACGACTGGCAGACCGCCCTGGTGCCCATCTACCTGAAGGACGAGTGCGTGCGCTGGCCGGAGGTCCGTGGGATCAAGACCGTCTTCACTGTCCACAACATCGAGTACCAGGGCCGCTACGGCAAGGAGACCCTGGAGGACCTGTTCGGCCTGGCCCCGGGCTGGTTCGCCGACGGGACCATCGCCATGGACGGGGATGTGAACCTGCTCAAGGGCGCGCTGATGACCTGCGACGCCATCACTGCGGTGAGCCCCACCTACGCCCAGGAGCTGCGCTACGCCTTCTTCGCCCACGGCATGGAGAGCGTCATGCAGCGCAACGCCGCCAAGCTCCACGGCGTGCTCAACGGCATCGACATGGTCCGCTACGACCCCGCCACGGACCCGGCGCTGGAGGACCACTACAGCGCCTCCCGCATGGCCGGCAAGGCCAAGTGCAAGGCCAAGCTCCAGCGGCAGCTGCACCTGAATGAGGACCCCAACGTCCCCATCATCGCCATCATCAGCCGCCTGGTCAGCCACAAGGGCCTGGATCTGGTGTGCCGGGTGTTCGACCAGATCATGGACCTCAACTGCCAGTTCGTGGTGCTGGGCAGCGGAGATTGGAACTACGAGCAGTTCTTTGAGGAGAAGCTGGGCCACTACCCCGGCCGGATGGCCCTGTACCGGGGCTATAACGAGAAGCTGGCCATGCAGATCTACGGCGGCGCGGACCTGCTGCTCATGCCCTCCAAGAGCGAGCCCTGCGGCCTGGCCCAGATGATTGCCATGCGCTACGGCACCGTGCCCATCGTCCGGGAGACCGGCGGGCTGAAGGACACCGTCCACCCCTACGAGGCCTGGTGCGGCGCGGGCAACGGCTTCACCTTCGCCGACTACAACAGCGGCGACATGCTCTACGTCATCCGGCAGGCGGTGGACCTGTACTACAACAACCCCAGCGCCTTCAAGGGCCTGCGGAAGACCGGAATGACGGAGGACTTCAGCTGGAGCCGCAGTGCCCAGTCCTACAACGAGATCTATCAGTCGATCCGCTCATAGCGGCCGCAGCATGAAGAGCCCGGCGGGGGTGTGTCTTCTGGATGCGCCCCCGCTTTATCCTGCATCAAAAACGAGGAGAATAACGCCATATGGAAAACTACACCAAGGAGTCCATGAAGCAGGCCATCTGCGACAAGCTGCGCCTGAACTTCGGCTGCACCGTGGAGGAGGCCACCGAGGCAAACGTGATGAAGGCCTGCGCTATGGTGCTGCGGGACCGGATGAGCGCCAACGCGGTGGAGACCCGCAGCAAGGTCCGCAAGGAGAAGCTGCGGCAGGTCCACTATATGTCCCTGGAGTTCCTGATGGGCCGGAGCCTGATGAAGAACGCCTACAACCTGGGGGTGCTCCAGCCCATGCGGGAAGCCCTGGAGGACCTGGGGTTCAAGCCCTCCCACATTTTCGACATGGAGCCCGACGCGGGGCTGGGCAACGGCGGCCTGGGCCGCCTGGCCGCCTGCTATCTGGACAGCCTGACCACCCTGGAGATCCCCGCCTGCGGCTACTCCATCTGCTATGAGCTGGGCCTGTTCCGGCAGAAGATCGTGGACGGCCAGCAGGTGGAGCTGCCCGACAACTGGAAGGACCAGGGCGACGCCTGGATCATCCCCAGGCCCGACGAGGTGGAGGAGGTCCATTTTGGCGGAACCCTCCGGGAGTTCTGGGCCGACGACTACCTGCACATCGTCAACGAGGGGTACACCCGGGTGCTGGCCATCCCCTGCGACATGTCCATCGCCGGCTACGACACCAAGCACACCAACACCCTGCGGCTCTGGGACGCCAAGAGCCCCAGCCCCATCGACATGAGCCTGTTCAGCCAGGGCGAGTATCTGAAGGCCAGCGAGGAGGAGGCCATGGCGGAGGTCATCGCCAAGGTCCTCTACCCCGAGGACAACCACCGGGAGGGCAAGAGCCTGCGCCTGAAGCAGCAGTACTTCTTCGTCTCCGCCACGGTCCAGTCCATCGTCCGCCGGCACATCCAGACCTACGGCACCCTGACCAACTTCCACGAGAAGAACGTCATCCAGATCAACGACACCCACCCCGCCCTGGTGATCCCCGAGCTCATGCGCATCCTCATGGACGACGCGGGCCTGGACTGGGACACCGCCTGGCACATCACCGTCAACTCCGTGGCTTACACCAACCACACCGTGCTGGCCGAGGCCCTGGAGCGCTGGCCCCAGGAGCTGATGCAGTCCCTGCTGCCCCGGATCTGGCAGATCCTCTGCGAGATCGCCCGCCGCTGGCAGGCCAAGGTGGAGGCCTTCTACCACGACGAGGCCAAGGTGCGGAACATGGCCGTCATCTGGGGCGGCGAGGTGCGCATGGCCAACCTGTGCATCGCCGGCGGCATGGCCGTCAACGGCGTCAGCGCCCTCCACAGCGACATCCTCCGCCACGACGTGTTCAAAGAGGCCTACGGCATGGAGCCGGAGAAGTTCAAAAACGTCACCAACGGCATCGACCACCGCCGGTGGCTGGCGGAGATCAACCCCGGTCTGGACAAGCTGATCCGGGACCTGTGCGACGGCGACGAGTACCTCCTCCGCCCCGGCCAGGCCCTGCCCAAGCTGGACGCCTATGCCGACGACAAGGAGGTCCTGCTGCGCCTGGAGCAGATCAAGCACGCCAACAAGCTCACCTTCGCCAAGTGGGCAAAGAAAAACCAGGGTGTGATTCTCAACACCGACGCCATCTTCGACGTCCAGGTGAAGCGGCTCCACGAGTACAAGCGGCAGCTGCTCAACGCCATGCACATCATCCACCTCTACCTCCAGCTCCGGGACAACCCCAACATGGACATGCGGCCCCACACCTTCCTCTTCGGCGCCAAGGCCGCCCCGGGCTACGCCGTGGCCAAGCGGATCATCCGCCTGATCAACTCCATGGCCAACCAGATCAACAGCGACCCGGTGTGCAAGGACCGGCTGCAGGTGTTCTTCCTGGAGAACTACCGTGTGTCCATGGCGGAGGTGCTCATGCCCGCCAGCGAGGTCAGCCAGCAGATCTCCACCGCCGGCAAGGAGGCCAGCGGCACCGGCAACATGAAGTTCATGATGAACGGCGCCCTCACCGTGGGCACCCTGGACGGGGCCAACGTGGAGATGCACGAGGTGCTGGGAGACGAGAACATGTTCCTCTTCGGTCTGAAGACCGAGGAGGTCAAGGAGATGCGGGACACGGGCTACAACCCCTACCGCCTCTACAGCCGGGACCCCGCCCTGCACCGGGTGCTGGATCAGATCAGCAACGGCTTTTCCGACGGCGTGCGCTACGACGACCTGGTGGAGCGGCTCCTCTTCGGCAGCGGCTCCCCCGCCGACGAGTACATGCTCCTGGCGGACTTCGCCTCCTACTGTGCCGCCGAGCGGCGGATGGTGGAGACCTACGGCGACCGGGAGACCTGGAACCGGATGAGCCTGCACAACATCGCCCGCTCCGGCATCTTCGCCGCCGACCGGTCCATCGCCGACTACGCCGACACCATCTGGCACGTGCCCTACAAGAAGTAAGCCCCGCCGGCCCCCGGAACCGGCCGCGGAAAATCATGAAAAAAGCGTGAACTTTCCTGGAAAACGGCCCCCCGCTCTTGCGGCGGGGCCGTTTTTATGCTAAACTATGCTGGTTATCACGGACAAATCGGGAAAAACAACGCTTTTCCTTACAGACCAAGGAAGTAAGAGGGATCAACTATGGAAATCACACAGGGCGCCCGGTTCGACAGCATGGGCCTCAGCCAGGAGATGCTCCGGGCGCTGGAGAAAAAAGGCTATGAGGTATCCACCCCCATCCAGGCGGGGTGCATCCCCCCCATGATGGACTGGCAGGACGTCACCGCCAAGGCCCCCACCGGCACCGGCAAGACCTTCGCCTTCGGCATCCCCATCATCGAGCACATCGACCCGGAGAGCGAGGCGGTCCAGGCGGTGATCCTGGCCCCCACCCGGGAGCTGGCCATGCAGATCACCGGGGAGATGCGGGACCTGGCCCAGTTCAAGCCCGGCATCCGCCTGGTCTGCCTCTACGGCGGCCAGCCCATCGGCAAGCAGATCGACACGCTGAAGAAGCGGCCCCAGATCGTGGTGGCCACCCCCGGCCGCCTGGGAGACCACATGAAGCGGCGGACCGTCCGCATCGACACCGCCCAGACCGTTATTCTGGACGAGGCGGACCGGATGCTGGACATGGGCTTCATCCACGAGGTGACCCGGCTCCTGGACCACATGAAAAACCGGAAGAACCTGGGGCTCTTCTCCGCCACCATCAGCCGGGAGGTCATGGACATCGCCTGGGTCTACCAGCGGGACCCGGTGGAGATCACCGTCCGGCCCGACGAGGAGAACAAGCCTGACATCCTCCAGTACAAGCTGGAGGTGCCTATGAACCAGAAGGTGGACGCGCTGCAGAAGATCCTGGACCAGGAGCAGTACGACCGGGCCATGGTCTTCTGCAACACCAAGGGCAACACCGAGCGGGTGGCCAAGCTTCTGCAGATGCGGGGAGTGGACGCCCAGTGCATCCACGGGGACATCCCCCAGGAGAAGCGGGAGAAGGTCATGGCCAAGTTCCGCCGGGGGGAGCTGCGGGTCTTCGTGGCCACCGACGTGGCCGCCCGGGGCATCGACGTGGACGACGTGGACGCGGTGTTCAACTACGACGTGCCCGACGAGAACGAGTACTACGTCCACCGCATCGGCCGCACCGGCCGGGCCAAGCGCCACGGGGTGGCCTACACCTTCGTGTCCGACTACCCGGGTCTGGTGCGCCTGGAGAACATCGCCAAGCACACCCGAAACGACATCAAGTCCGTCAAGTTTGACGAGTCCGGCCGCCTGGCCGCCGACAACGGCTGAGGGCGGACGGGAAACCAAAAGGAGTACGTACCCATGCAGAAAAAGCACTGCCCCCTCCTGGCCCTGCTGCTGGCCCTGGCCATGGTCCTGACCGCCTGCGGCCAGGACCAGAACACCGGAAGCCAGGGGGAGGACGGAGAGGGGGACCTCTTTACCGTCACCGCCGCCGTCTCCCAGGCCCAGGACACCCTGGAGCCGGGAGCGAGCACCGCTCAGGGCGGCGAGACCATCCTCTTCCACCTCTATGAGAACCTGATGCGCTGGACTGACGGCGGGGACGGCCACGCCGTCCTCTCCCCCGGCCAGGCGCTGAGCTATGAGGTGGAGACCGACTACGCCGGCAACGCCACCTACACCTTCACCCTCCGCCAGGGCATCCAGTGGTCGGACGGGGAGGCGGTCACCGCCCAAGACTTTGCCGCCGCCTGGCGGCGGCTGGCGGACCCGGCCAACGATCTGCCCCACCGGGAGCTGCTGTCTGTTGTCAGCGGCTACGATCAGGTCCAGGAGACCGGGGACCCCTCCCTGCTGGCGGTGTCCGCCCCTGACGACGGCACCTTTGTGGTGACCCTGAACGGCAGCCCCGCCTACTTTCTGGAGGAGCTGTGCGCCGGGGCCTACACCATGCCGGTCCGTGAGGACCTGATCAGCGGCGGGTCCCTGGCCGACGGCTCCGTCACCAACGGGGCCTATACGGCCACCTCCCTCTCCAGCCGGGAGGTGGAGCTCACCCGCAGCGAGACCTACTACGACAGCGCCGCCGTGGGTCCCGACGTGCTGCGGTTCGTCACCGTCGGGGACAGCGAGAGCGACTACGAGGCCTATCTGGCCGGGGAGCTGGATCTGATCCAGGATCTGCCGGCATCCGTTCTCCAGGAATTGGAGAGCACGGGGACATGGCTGCCGGAGGCGGTCACCGCCACCTACGCCGTGGTCCTCAACACCCAGCAGCCCCCCTTTGACGACGTCAACGTCCGCCAGGCCTTCCGCCTGGCGGTGGACACCCAGGCTCTGGTGGACGCCCTGGGGGATCTGACCGCCCGGGCCGCCGTGGGCCTGATCCCCTACGGCGTCACCGACTACGGCCAGCACGAGGAGGCGGCGGAGGAGGAACCCGCCGTGCCGGACCCCAACGCCGCCCCCGTCCAGGAGACCCCGGAGCCCCAGTGGGATTTCCGCATCCACAGCCAGGAGCTGGTGACCCTGCCGGAGAGCGGCAGCTATGAGGAGAATTGCCGCCAGGCCCAGGCCCTCATGGCCCAGGCGGGCTACGCCGGCGGCGGCAGCTTCCCGGTGGTGGAGTACCTCTACGTGGAGTCCGACGCCGGCCGGGCCGTGGCCCAGGCCCTCCAGTCCATGTGGCAGGAGCAGCTGGGGGTGACGGTGACCGTCCGGGGCGTGAGCCAGGAGGAGTATGACGCCGCCCTCTCCCCCGCCCAGCCGGCGGAGGGCGAGGAAGCGGCCGGCGGCGAGGAGGCCGGGAGCGCCGTCCCCGCCTTCCAGATGGCCGGACAGCTCCTCACCGCCCAATACAGCGACGCGGAGGCCCTCCTCGCCCAGTGGTACACCGGCCACGAGAACAATCTGTCCGGCTACAGCAGCGATGCCTTCGACATCCTGCTGGACTCCGCCCGGGCCGCGGTCTCCCCCGACGCCCGGGACGCCTACCTCCACGACGGGGAGGCGATCCTGCTCAACGACGCCCCGGTGATCCCCCTGTACTACCTGGGGGGCAGCTACCAGCTCCGGGATGGCCTCACCGGCCTGTACCGGGCGCCGGACGGGGTATACTTCCTGTCCGCCGTAACGGAGGCGGCCTGATCTCCAAGCGTGCCCAGGCGGCAGCGGCCCTTCCCTCGCCGCTGCCGCCTGATTTCATAAGGCGCCGCGCCCGAGCTGTTGCATCTGCAATAGCCCGGGGAGCCGCCTTCTGCTATACTGACATTGTAGATATTTTAACACTCATGGTTTTGGGGACCATTCAACAATCTGGGAACAAGAAACACTCTGTCAAACACCGACAAAAGGAGGAGCAATGTCTATGACTGGCTGTGAGAGCTGCTACGACCGCAACACCTGTCCCAGCGCGGACAAGCCCATGGAGGAGTACATCCGCCGCCTGCCCCGGGAGACCTCCCACCACCGGGTGGCCACCCAGGCCACCAAGTGCGGCTTCGGCCTGCAGGGGGTATGCTGCCGCCTGTGCGCCAACGGCCCCTGCCGCGTCACCCCCGACGCCCCCCGGGGCATCTGCGGGGCCAACGCCGACACCATCGTGGCCCGGAACTTCCTGCGGATGGTGGCCGCCGGCTCCGGCTGCTACATCCACATCGTGGAGAACACCGCCCGGCAGCTCCGGGACACCGGCCTCCACCACGGGAAGATCCGCAGTGAGAAGGCCCTGGACCACCTGGCGGAAAAGCTGGGGGTCACCGGGGCGGACAAGTGGGACAAGGCCGTGAAGGTGGCGGAGCTGGTGCTCAGCGACCTGTACCGGCCGGAGTATGAGCCTATGGAGCTGGTGGAGAAGCTGGCCTACGGCCCCCGGGTGGAGCAGTGGAAGAAGCTGGGAATCATGCCCGGCGGCGCCAAGGGCGAGGTATTTTTGAACATCGTCAAGACCTCCACCAACCTGTCCTCCGACCCGGTGGAGATGATGCTCTCCTGCCTGCGCCTGGGCATCTCCACCGGCGTGTACGGCCTGATGCTCACCAACCTCCTCAACGACGTGGTCCTGGGGGACCCGGTGATCCGTCCCGCCCCGGTGGGCATGAACGTCATCGACCCGGACTACATCAACATCCTCATCACCGGCCACCAGCACTCCCTGTTTACCTACATCCAGGACCGGCTCACCGACGAGGACGTGGTGGCCAAGGCGCAAGCCGCCGGGGCCAAGGGCTTCAAGCTGGTGGGCTGCACCTGCGTGGGCCAGGACCTCCAGCTCCGGGGCGCCCACTACACGGAGATCTTCGACGGCCACGCCGGCAACAACTACATCTCCGAGGCGGTCCTCTCCTCCGGCGCCATCGACGCGGTGCTCTCCGAGTTCAACTGCACCCTGCCGGGCATCGAGCCCATCTGCGAGGAGCTGAAGATCAAGCAGATCTGCCTGGACGTGGTGGCCAAGAAGGCCAACGCCGAGTACATCCCCTACAACTACGACACCCGGGAGGCCGACGGCGAGCGGATCATCGACGAGATCATCGCCGCCTACACCGCCCGCCGGGGCACGGTGCCCATGAACCTCTTCCCCGACCACGGCAACAAGAACACCCTTACCGGCGTCAGCGAGGGGAGCCTGAAGGACTTTTTGGGCGGCAGCTGGAAGCCCCTCATCGACCTCATCGCCGCCGGGAAGATCAAGGGCCTGGCCGGGGTGGTGGGCTGCTCCAGCGTGGCCTACGGCCACGACACCCTGACGGTGGCCCTGACGAAGGAGCTCATCGCCCGGGACATCCTGGTCCTCACCGCCGGGTGCTCCTCCGGCGGCCTGGAGAACGTGGGGCTCATGACCCCCGAGGCCGCGGAGCTGGCGGGCCCCAACCTGAAGGCTGTGTGCAAGGAGCTGGGTATCCCGCCGGTGCTGAACTTCGGCCCCTGCCTGGCCATCGGCCGGCTGGAGATGGTGGCCACCGAGATCGCCGGGGAGCTGGGCGTGGATCTGCCCCAGCTGCCCCTGGTCCTCTCCGCCGCCCAGTGGCTGGAGGAGCAGGCGGTGGCCGACGGCGCCTTCGCCCTGAGCCTGGGTCTGCCCCTGCACCTGGGCGTGCCCCCCTTCATGACCGGCAGCAAGCTGGTGACCAAAATTCTCACCGAGGACATGGTAAATCTCACCGGAGGGCAGGTCATCGTGGACCCTGACGGCGTCTCCGCCGCGGACAAGCTGGAGGCCATCATCCTGGAGAAGCGCCGGGCCCTGGGCCTGTAAGGAGGTGGCGGGATGAAACGGATCTTTATCGACCCCGCCAAGTGCGACGGGTGCAAGAACTGTTCCGTGGCCTGCATGGAGGCCCACCGCCGGGACGGCGGCCAGGGGGTGTACACCCTGGACCTGACGGACCCGGAGAACGTCTCCCGCAACCGCATCATCGCTGACGGCCTGGGGGGCTACAAGCCCATCTTCTGCCGCCACTGCGACGTCCCCGACTGCGCCGGGGCCTGCATGTCCGGCGCGCTGTATAAAAATATGGAAAACGGCCTGGTGGAGTATGACGAGGACAAGTGCGCGGCATGCTACATGTGCGTCATGAGCTGCCGCTACGGGGTGCCCGCCATCTCTCCGGACCGGAAGCGGATGATCAAGTGCGACTTCTGCGTCCACCTGGAGGAGGGCCCTGCCTGCGTGCGGGCCTGTCCCAAGAAGGCCATCGAAGTGAGGGAGGTGTAAGGGAAATGGAGCGTTACGTCATCATCGGCGCCGGCGCCGCCGGCATCTCCGCCGCCCAGGTGCTGCGGGACTTCAAGCCCCAGGCGGTGATCACCGTCATCTCCATCGACCAGCACGTCCACTCCCGCTGCATGCTCCACAAGTTCCTGGGCGGGGAGCGGGACATCCCCGGCATCAGCTTTGTCAGGCAGGACTTTTTTGACAAGAACGACATCGTCCACATCCCCTGCGAGCGGGTGGACCGGATCGACACGGCGGAAAAGACCGTCTGGTTCGGCGAGGGCTTCTCCGCCCCCTACGACAAGCTCCTCATCGCCACCGGCGCGGGGTTCTTCATCCCCCCCATCCCCCACTTCCGGGAGGCCCCCAACGTCTTCGGCTTCCGGGATCTCAGCGACGCGCTGAAGATCGACGGGGCCCTGGCCCGGGGCAAGCGGGTGTTCATCGTGGGCTCCGGCCTGGTGGGCCTGGACGCCGCCTCGGCCCTGTGCCACCGGGGGGCGGAGGTGACCATCGCGGAGATGGCCGACCGGGTCATGCCCCTGCAGACCGACGACTACGCCGCCGGGGTGTACCAGAAGGTGTTTGAGGACCAGGGCTGCCGCTTCCTCCTGGGCGCCGGCGCCGCCGACGCCGTGGTGGACGAGGCGGGGAATATCACCGAGGTCATCATGTCCACCGGAGAGCACATCCCCTGCGACTTCATCGTCATGGCCGCCGGGGTCCGGCCCCGGATCGAGCTGGCCCAGGCCAGCGGCATCGCCGCGGACCGCGCCATCACCGTGGACGACCACCTGCGGACCTCCGCCCCGGACGTCTACGCCGCCGGGGACTGCACCGGGCTGTCCGGCGTGTGGCCCGACGCCATGGAGCAGGGCAAGGTGGCCGCCCGGAACATGGCGGGCATCGACGAGGCCTATGAGAAGCCCTACCCCTTCAAGAACACCAGCAACTTCTTCGGCGTCACCATGCTGTCCGTGGGGCGGCTGGACCAGACCGAAGGGGCGGAGGTCATCGTCCACCACAGCCCCAAGGAGTACAAGAAGGCCATCGTCAAGGACGGGAAGCTCACCGGCTACCTGAGCCTGGGGAACATCTCCAACAGCGGGCTGTACCTCCATCTCATCAAAAACGGCGTCGACGTCAGCGGCAAGCTGGACCACATCTTCCGCCTGACCTTCGCCGACTTCTACGGCATCAACGAAAAGAACGGCGAGTACGTGTACACTGTTTAAGGCTACTGTTCACGGCGCGGGGCGGTGCCCCGCGCCGTCAGTGTGTCAAAAAAGCCTCGCAGAGTTCCGCCGCCCGCAGGCGGCGGAAGAAAATGAAATCGTTTTTCCGGCGGCGTGTACGTCGGAAAAACACTTTGCGCGGAGCGAGCGTCGAATCGTCTGCCATGGGCGGACGACCGAGGCGCGGAGCGCAGCGAAATCTCTTTGGCGGAAAAGGCGTCAGCCTTCTTCGACAGTCTCGCGGCGCGGGGCGAACTGCCCCGCGCCGTGAAAAATACCGCCCCGGCCTTGACACAGGTGGGGCGCGCTGGTAATATAATAAAGATAAAGCCACGATGAACGGGAAGAGTACCGCTGCTCAACGGACAGAGAGGGGCCGCCGCCGGCTGCAAGCGGCCCTCCGGGCGGAGGCGGGAAGGTGCGTCCGGGAGTGGGCGGGGCAATGCCCGCCGTTTGGGCCGCGATACTGGCCTCCCTGAGTGAAACAGGAGAGTGGAACCGCGCCGCAAGCGCCTCTCCGTCCCAATGCGGGACGGCGGGCGCTTTTTTGTTTGGTCCACATACTTTTTCTTGAAAGAAAAAGTATCAAAAAGAACTTCTCCGCAAAACTCCGTTTTGCGTATATATAATTTTACAATGTGTTGCGTATCGTCATATGATAAGTTGATAAGCGAAACGAAGTTTCGCGCAAAAAGTTTCTTTTGATTCTTTTCTTTTCAAAGAAAAGAATGGAGACCCCTTGAGGAAAGGACCATTGTTATGCTGATAGAGACTCTGGGCGCGTACCAGCGGCGGGACCCCGCCGCCCGCAGCAAGCTGGAGATCCTGCTGCTGTACGCCGGCGTACACGCCATTCTATACTACCGGCTGGCCCACTGGCTCCACCGCCACGGGCTGAAATTCCTGGCCCGCTTCCTGTCCCAGTGGGCCAGGTTCTGGACCGGCATTGAGATCCACCCCGGCGCCGTCATCGGCCGCCGGCTGGTCATCGACCACGGCACCGGCATCGTCATCGGCGAGACCGCCGAGCTGGGAGACGACTGCCTGCTCTACCAGGGGGTGACCCTGGGGGGCACCGGCAAGGATGTGGGCAAGCGCCACCCCACCCTGGGCAGCAACGTGATGGTGGGGGCGGGGGCCAAGGTCCTGGGCCCCATCACCATCCACGACAACGCCCGGATCGCCGCCGGGGCGGTGGTGCTCCAGGAGGTGCCCGAGGGGGCCACCGCCGTGGGGGTCCCCGCCCAGATCGTACGGGTCAACGGGGAGAAGGTCCACCGCTACGCCGACGAGGTGGACCAGACCAGCGTGGAAAACCCCACCTTGAAGAAGATCGAGGCCCTGACCCGCCGGGTGGAGGAGCTGGAAAGGCGGCTGGCGGAGCAGTCCGCCCCCGGCAGCCAGGCCTCCTGACCCCCCCAACACAACAGAGAAAACCATCCGAAAAGGAGAACGCATATGTACCTGTACAATTCCGCCACCCACAAGAAGGAGACCTTCACCACCCACACCCCCGGCCACGTGGAGATGTACACCTGCGGCCCCACGGTGTACCACTACGCCCACATCGGCAACCTGCGGTCCTACATCATGGAGGACGTGCTGGAGAAGTTCCTGCGCTACGAGGGCTGGGACGTCCACCGGGTGATGAACATCACCGACGTGGGCCACCTGGCCAGCGACGCCGACACCGGCGAGGACAAGATGCTCAAGGGGGCCAAGCGGGAGCACAAGTCCGTCATGGAGATCGCTAAGTTCTACACCGACGCCTTCTTTCAGGACTGCGAAAAGCTGAACATCAAGACCCCCGACGTGGTGGAGCCCGCCACGGACTGCATCGGCGAGTATATCAAGATCGTCTCCGGCCTCATCGACAAGGGCTACGCCTACCTGGCCGGGGGGAACGTGTACTTCGACACCTCCAAGCTGGGCCGGTACTATATCTTCAACGACCACGACGAGGAGGATCTGGCCGTGGGCGTCCGGGAGGGCGTGGAGGAGGACACCAACAAGCGGAACAAGAACGACTTCGTCCTATGGTTCACCAAGAGCAAGTTTGAGGACCAGGCCCTGAAGTGGGACTCCCCCTGGGGAGTGGGCTACCCCGGCTGGCACATCGAGTGCACCGGCATCTCCCTGAAGCACAACGGGGAGTACCTGGACCTCCACTGCGGCGGCATCGACAACGCCTTCCCCCACCACACCAACGAGATCGCCCAGTCTGAGGCCTATCTGGGCCACCCCTGGTGCAAGCAGTGGTTCCACGTCCACCACCTGAACACCAACTCCGGGAAGATGAGCAAGTCCAAGGGCGAGTTCCTCACCGTATCCCTCCTGGAGGAGAAGGGGTATGATCCCCTGGCCTACCGGCTGTTCTGCCTCCAGAGCCACTACCGCAAGTCCCTGGTGTTCACCTGGGAAAACCTGGACAACGCCCAGGGGACCTATCAGAAGCTGATCCGCCGGGTGGCGGCGCTGAAGGACGGCGGCGGGGCCGTGGATCAGGAGGTCGTGGGGCAGTACAAGGAGAAGTTCATCCAACAGGTGGGCAACGACCTGAACACCTCCATGGGCGTCACCGCCCTGTACGACGTGCTGAAGGCCAAGGCCAACGATGAGACCAAGCTTGCCATCCTGGGGGACTTCGACCAGGTGCTGGGGCTGAGCCTGCTGGAGAAGGCCGCCGCCCTCCGGGAAAAGGAGGCCGCCCAGACCGCCAGCACCGGCGAAGGCGGTTTTACCATCACCGGCGAGGGGGACCCGGCCATCGACGCGCTGGTCCTCCAGCGGGCCCAGGCCAAGAAGGCCAAGAACTTCGCCGAGGCCGACCGCATCCGGGATGAGCTGAAAGCGCAGAGCATCGAGGTCACCGACACCAAGGACGGCGCGATGTGGAAGCGGATATGATCTGAAAAAGCCTCGCAGAGTTCGCGCCGCGCACGGTGCGAAAAAAATGATATCGTTTTTCCGGCGAGGTGTACGTCGGAAAACACTTTACGCGGAGCGAGCGTCGCAGGGGCCATAGGCCACGAGGCGCAGAGCGAAGCGAATCTCCCTTGTCGGAAAAGGCGTCAGCCTTTTTCGACAAAGTAGAGGAGCGGGGCCGCCGGCCCCGCTCCTCTACTCCTGTCCCCTCTGCTCCGCCCGCCAGGCGAAGTAGTCCTCCGCCATGGTCCAGTCGCTGTCCGTCCAGTCCAGAGGCGGCTTCTCATACCACAGCCGCCTGCCGCCGCAGCCGGACAGGGACAGTGTCAGGACGAGGGCCGCCAGCAGCGCCGCCAGCCCCCTCCTTCCACGCCTGTTCACTGTGCGCTCTCCTCCCGTGTGGATGTTTCACCGCACCGGCCCCGGGGGCGGACAGGCCCCCGGGCGGTGGGTGAAAAACAAAAACGCCGTGCAGGAAGCGGTCCTACACGACGCAAGGAGCGAACGCTCTTGATGCGACACAGGTATGGGGAGAAAACGGCAAATCCACCCCTTGCGTGAGGAGCGGAATCGTCGTATAATATCCATGCGGTGCGGCCAACCTGGGGCCGTTGTGTAGGTGGTCTCAGCACCTGCGCAGGCTTGCGGATGTTGGCGCATTCGCAAGCTGCCGCATTTTTGTTTTTCGTGTCGATTATAGCAGGAACATACTTTCTTTGCAAGGGGTTTTCTGGAAAAGGCCGGGGTGGCATGGCGGACCACCCCGGCCTTGTTCATCGCCCCACAGCGGGGATGTTCCCTCATTCCCCGGCAAAATAGGCATACTTCCCTTCCGCCCACTCCAGCATGGCGTCATACGGGACGCCGGCCTCCGGGAGATAGGTCACGCCATCCACCGACATGGAAGTTTCGCCAAACAGGACGACGATCTCGTGCCCGTCGATCACCTTTTCCCTGGGGTTATAGGTAAACCGGTAGACCCAGTCCTCCGTAAATTCGCCCTGGGACGGCTGGATCCTCATCTCCGCCAGAGACGACATCGAGACGGGGTCATAGCAAAAGACCGGCTCCCCGCCCTCCTGCCCGGCATACTCCAGTTTTACCACAGGTGCGGAGCGGATCTCCTCCATGACGCCGCTGTCCTCCGCTTCGCCCGGGGCGCAGGCCGCAAGCAGAAGGCAGACAGCGCATATCAGGAGCAGGATAAACCGCTTTCTCATATGTCCCCCTTCCACAGCCCGCATAAGACCTCACCTTTGGGACCATCATAGCATAGATCCGCCTCCCCCGCAAGCGGGCAGATAGGCCGAACGCGGAGAGCACAGTCGTGGAGCTCTCCGCGTTCGATCACAGGAAGGTCTTCATCTCCTCGATGTTGGCCTGCTCGGTTTTCAGCAGCTTGTCCGCCAGGTCCTTCACCCTGGGGTCCTCAGGGCGGCAGTCCCGGAGGGTGCGCAGGCTCTTGGTCACCCCCATGGTGGAGCCCTGGATCATCATTTCCGCGATTTTGGTGGAGGAGTGGTCCACCATGGTCTTCATGGCGCTCATCAGCTCGCTGGACAGCTTGGCCGCCGCCCCCACCCCGTCGGGCTGGACGCCGCGGGAGCGGAGCATGTCCCCGGCGCTGGCCTGCAATTCCCGGTACTCCCGCTTCTGCCGCTCCAGGGCCTTCCGCAGGGACGGGTCCCGGCTGTACCGGAGCACCGACGTAATGCCGTCCTGGCCCATCTCGGCGGTCTGGTAGACGTGGCTGAGCAGATCGATCTCGTTCATGGTCATCACCTCATCCCCAGTATACCCGGCGCAGCCCCCTTGCAAAGCTGGTAAAGTTGTCGTATGATGGACACATCAACCAAAGAAAAGAGGAACCCTATGGAACTCAGCCAAGCCCTGGAGCAGCTCGCCGCGCTCCAGACCAAACTTTACGCCTATCAGTGTGCCTCCTCCAGTCTGTATCTGGACAGCGTCACCGTGGCCCCCAGGGACACCGCCCAGGGCCGCGGCGTGGCCCTGGGGGTGCTGGCGGGGGAGCAGCACAAGCTGCTGACCGACCCGGCAGTGGGCGAGCTGCTGGACTTTTTGGACCAGCACACCGAAGAACTGTCTCAGCTCCAGCGCCGCCAGGTGGAGGAGCTGGGCCGGAACTACCGCCAGCTTCAGCGCATCCCCGCCGACGAGTACATGGCCTACGCCCAGCTCACCAATGAGGCCAGCGACGTGTGACACAAGGCCAAGGAGAACAACGACTTCGCCTCCTTCCAGCCGGTGCTGGAGCGGCTGGTGGCCTTCAATCAAAAGTTCGCCGGCTACTACGACCCGGACAAGGTCCCCTACGACGCCCTGCTCAATGAGTATGAGCGGGGCGTGGACATGGCCTATCTGGACCGGTTCTTCGCCGCCGTCCGGGAAAAGCTGGTGCCGGTGATCCACGCCATCGGGGAGAAGGAGCAGCCCGACGACAGCTTCCTTTTCCGCCACTATCCGGTGGAGGCCCAGCGCAAGTTCTCCGACTACCTGATGGAGGTGCTGGGGCTGGACCGCTCCCACTGCGCCATCGGGGAGACGGAGCACCCCTTCACCCTGGAGTTCAACAACAAGGACGTGCGCATCACCACCAACTATGACCCGGACAATGTGGCCAGCTCTATGTACTCCGTCATCCACGAGGGGGGCCACGCCAAGTACGAGCTGAACATCCGGGACGACGTGCAGTACACCTGCCTGTCCGGCGGGGTGTCCATGGGGGTCCACGAGAGCCAGTCCCGGTTCTACGAAAACCTCATCGGCCGCTCCCTGCCCTTCATCCAGGCCATCTTCCCCAGGATGCGGGAGTTCTTCCCGGAGCAGCTGGCCGACGTAACAGCGGAGCAGTTCTACCGGGCGGTGAACAAGGCCCAGCCCTCCCTCATCCGCACCGAGGCGGACGAGCTGACCTACTGCCTGCACATCATGGTGCGCTATGAGATCGAAAAACAGCTCGTCGGCGGCACCCTGGACGTGAAGGACGTGCCCGCCACCTGGAACCGGCTTTACAAGGAGTATCTGGGAGTGGACGTGCCCGACGACAAGCGCGGCTGTCTCCAGGATTCCCACTGGTCCGGCGGCTCCTTCGGCTACTTCCCCTCCTACGCCCTGGGCAGCGCCTACGGCGCCCAGATGCTGCGGAACATGGAGAGGGAGTTCGACGTGTGGGGCCCGGTGTCCCGGGGCGACCTGTCCCAGGTGTCCGCCTGGCTCCGCGACAAGGTCCACCAGTACGGCGGCCTGCTCACCCCGGCGGAGGTGGTGCGCAACGCCTGCGGGGACTTTGACCCCACCGTGTACACCGACTACCTGGCGGACAAGTACAGCAAGCTCTACGAATTGTAATTTTCGCATCTTCTATTCCATTTTGCTATCACAGGAGGGGTTTTCCATGGAACTTGATCTCGGAACCATCACCGCCCAGGCCCGCCAAGCCGCGGCGGAACTGCTGGAAGTTGCAAAGCTGGAGGAAGGGGCCCTGTTCGTGGTGGGCTGCTCCTCCTCGGAGATCGTGGGGGGACAGATCGGCCACGCCTCCAGCCTGGAGGCCGCTCAAGCGGTGTTCGCCGGTATCTATCCCCTGCTCCGGGAGCGGGGGATCTGGCTGGCCGCCCAGTGCTGCGAGCACCTGAACCGGGCCCTCATCCTGGAGTGGGACTGCGCCCGGCAGTATGGCTATGACCCGGTGTGCGTGGTGCCCCAGCCCAAGGCGGGGGGCTCCTTCGCCACCACCGCCTGGCGCAGCTTTGCCGACCCTGTGGCGGTGGAGCACATCCGGGCCCACGCGGGACTGGACATCGGCGGCACCCTCATCGGGATGCACCTGCGGGATGTGGCGGTGCCGGTGCGGCTGAGTTTGGACCACATCGGCCAGGCCATCCTGTTGTCTGCCCGCACCCGGCCCAAGCTCATCGGGGGCAGCCGGGCAGTGTATGAGTAAAGCGTTATCGTAGTCGGTGCCGTTCCTCAATCGAAGTCTAATCTTGTTTTGCCTAGCGCCCGGCCATACGGCCGGGCGCTTTTTTGCTGCCTTCCGCCGGGGCCGCTTTGCATCTTTATGCGGTGTTCTGTGTATATCCCGTTTTCCCGTGATATTCACTTTTTCCAGTGGAATCCCTCCAATTCCTCCCGTTTTATTCGCTTTTCTGAATTCAACTCTGATGGCAGCGCGGCGGAAGCCACCAAAACGCTACCGCCGGAAGCCGTTGCGCCCCAGGCGGTTCACGCTCCCGGCTGGAGGCGGTTGCTACCAAAATCGAAAAAAACGCTACCAGACTTTTTGGTAGAACCCCGCAAACCACTGCGGCGCAGTGCCTTCCAGGTTTCTTTCAAGTGGAGCAAGGGGCTTGATGCGGTCATTTTATTACAGTTTTT